>Ga0181565_10000721_pt1 | contig 24823 bp, 24 predicted proteins | sample 101ome_16_FD_129661 | JGI IMG/M metagenome (GOLD analysis project Ga0181565, IMG submission 129661) | Coastal salt marsh microbial communities from the Groves Creek Marsh, Skidaway Island, Georgia - 101401AT metaG (megahit assembly) | ecosystem: Environmental > Aquatic > Marine > Intertidal... | reverse complement strand
CCAACACCACCTTTTCCACTGCCAATTGCAATGATGTTTTTTATACTGTCTATACCTGTTTTTACTGACATATTTAGTGACTCCAAAAATAAATGATAGTTAGCACTTAATTAACCCAAATAGATAAAATCGGCCAGACATCTTCCACTCTAGAACATAGAATTTCGCTATATATCATTTAACGAGGTCGCAATGAGCATTTTTTTTAGAGGTCTTGCAGCTATATTACCTATTACAGGGACAGTTTATCTAATTTATTGGCTGATTATCAGTATTGAAAGAGGTGCAAGCACCCTGTTATTTGCCCTGCTTGGCCCAAAAATAAATATCCCCGGACTTGGAATTCTGCTCACATTTTTAATCATCTACTTAACAGGTCTTTTACTAAAATTAGTTCCATTTCAACACCTGCTATCCAAAATTCAGGCGCCATTTAGAAATATTCCCCTGATAAAAAGTATTTACTCCGCATTAGAAGACCTATTACAGTTCTTTGATAAGAGTAAGGAAAACAATCAAGGAAGAGTGGTATCTGTAACTATCGGCGATAAAAATGGACTTCAATTAATGGGCCTTCTAACAAACGCAAGCCCTAAAATAAATTTTAATAATGAACATTTACTAGCAGTCTATATTCCCGTTAGTTACCAAATTGGTGGCTATACAATTTTTGTCAAAAATGACCAAATTACTTACATCGACATGAGCGTAGAAGATTTAATGAAATCTGCTCTAACAGCATGGATGAAAAAATAAATTAAGTAAAAAGCCTGTAAAACTTGGGTTTATTTTGAAGAATTATTAATTTTATTATGTAAAAATTAGCTTACATTTTTTAAGGAGGAAAAATAATGAAAAGCATCAGCACGAAATTAACAATTATTATAAGTTTATTTATTCTTGTCTCTTGTAATGGCGTTGTAAATGACCATAAAATTTCAGTCGCCGAGAATCAAATTATTTCGACGACCATATTTAGCGAGAAATTTGGACTGCCTTTTAGTGGAAACTTTCCAGTAATTATAAAAGAAGTTGATTACGGTTCGATTGACCTTGCTCCAAAAACTGAAATTGACGATTTTAGCATTTCTGTTAGAGCTGATCTCTCAAGCTTTAACTCTGAGGTTTGGGACGGATTCTCTCCTATATCAACTCTGCCAAATGGTAGTAGTTTTCCAAGCTGGTTATCAATTGATGAGTTAATTAAAATTTCAATCCCTACATTTTCTGAAACTTTTAAAATTGACTTACTTTTTTCAATGGATCAATCGAGGTATTACTTCGGTATCAATATGAGCATTCAAGCAATTGATCAATATTACCCAGAGGGGCTAAACATATCACAAGATATTAAAAACAAAGATTCAAAGTACCCATATGCGACAATTCATGCCTACGGCCCAACATTTGATGAAGATGGGACAAAGATTCAAAACAGTGGCTTAACGATCTTATCAAGCTTAAAAAAATAAAAGCGACCATTGAGTGAGGAGGGTGATTTCCCCCTCCTCGCTTCTTAAATTTCTAACAGTCTGATTTTATCTTTAAATAACTTTTTGCTCTTTTCAAACAATTTATTTATGGAAATTTCTTGTGGAAACTTAGAGCTCGTGTCTAGACTCAAGGTTAAAGGGATCTTATTTTCAATAATCATCTCAATTGAAACCCAAAAATAGTGAATATTTGTTAGATACTCAGTTGGATTTTCTGAGTGTATCACCTTTCGACTAAAATAGGGCAATCTTTCCTGTGTACCAAGCCGTCCCTTTAGCAATAAACTAATCTCTCTGGAGCTACGAAATGGAATACCTAATTTATATTTCAAAAAATTAATCAATAACTCATAGCTAAAGCCCGTTTCAAAAACTCTCGAAAAAACTTTAGAAATGGGATAATAAGGTATTACTCTTTCAAGTCCTTTTCCCCCAAACTTCTTTTGAGCAAATAAATCTGGAGTAACTTGAATTGTGACGTTTTTAATATTTGATTTCTTTTCAATTAAATAAGAGAGTCTATAATAAACGTCCTGAAAATTCTCGTTATCAACACTTCCCCAGAAAAGAGAATCATCATCTTGGTCCAGAAGAAGGCCCGTTCGTCCAAAGCGAAGCTCCAATGGTCTATTACCGTTATTACGAATTAGGCTATTAACACCAGTATCAATAAGGACAAACTTAGAAATTACAAATAAACCAATAAAGCTTGAAAAGAAGATAGTAACCTTTCTTACCTCAATGAAAAAATTCATTAAAAAACTCCAAACATAAGTACAAAATAGCCTAGAAAGACAACGCCAACGAGAGAGATATCTTCAAACTGGCTTGAATCATAAAATTTAATACTTTTTAACTTCCTTCTTAAAATATGTTGAACAATAACAATTAATATAATGAAGAAAATTAAAAAGTCGCTATTGTTAAAGTATGAAAGAGAGTTAAATTTACCAATAAGTTCAAGGTTAGGAAAAGAGTGTAAAAAAGAGATATTCCAAAATAATGAAATCAAAACAAAAGAAAATAATTTCACCGTAATAGTGATAGCTCTTGAATTGAAATAAGCATTTTCCTGAAAATAAAAATCTAAATAAATAAAAATTGCAAAGAAAGGCAAAAAATAAAAAACATAACTAGATTTGTTAAAAATCATCAAGTTTATAAACAATAAAAGACTGTAAACAATTAATTTGCAATATTTATAATCAATAAAAATCTCATCTAGTGTTTGCTTTAATGTAATTATCCAACGACTCCAAAAGTTACCAATACCAGTAAGGTAGGCATAAATATCAATATTTCTTAAAATATTGATCCCCAAAAAATAACCAAGGGACTTGCCCAGGCTGCAATACGCACCAACTGTAAAGGTGATATAAAAAAATGGAACAAAAATAGCGACAAGTAAATCACTGACGCCAGAAATAGCAACAGAACCATTTGAATAACTTGTCATATAATAAAGGAGTCTATCAGCAATGACCATTTTCTTTAGAAGGGCCCAAAATAATAATTTAAACCCCATTACTATTGAGTCAAAAGAAAACGTTCTTTCGCCTTTAACCTCTGAAGCGAAATAATCTAGGTTATTAATTGGTCCACAATAATAAGAAATAAAAAATAATTGCATTTTCACCCAAGAACTGAATGATAAATCATTTAAAGAAACACGCCCATTTCTAATCAAATTAATATTTCTTATACTTTGAAAACACATGACAAATAACCCACAAGGAAGAAACCTATTTGTCATAGCGCTTGGATATAAAGAGGCATTGAGCTGTTCACTCGGTAAAGGGAAAAAATAATAAACAAAAATGAGAACAATATAGGGAAGAAAAATTAACGAATTTCCTAAATAGCTATTACTCTTAGAAGACTTTCTTAACAAGAATAAATCAAATAACAAACAGAGACCTGCTAGGATCAAGGTAAAGTAAGTTTGAGTTAACCAAAAAGAAAAATTAACAATATGTAACCATTGCCGACGTTTCCTGGGAGAAATGATATAGTAGACAAAAAGCGCGATGCTAAAAAATATGATAAAGTCTAAAGAGAAAAAATCCATTTTTTCTACTCCTAAATAATTATTTTATTAACTCCGATATTTTCTCTTCCATGCATTGAAAAATATCCTTCACTTCCATCGGCTCAACCTTTGGACGATAATTACTTGCCCAAATAGCATTCGAGTCGTCATCAGAAGGGTCATAGCCATGCATACCAGGAAGTGCCTTATTGCCCATATCTGAAGGGTTAAATTGAATACCTGGTTCAGCAAGAAAGATATCATCACCATACTTTCCATCTTCAAACAAGATACCCCACTCCCTCATTTCATCCACCGACAAAAAACGGCCAGGAACATTAGCCGAAATAATTTTGTTTCGGACACGGTTTCTGTGCTCTTTATTGAGATACCAAATACGGGCCATGGTACTATCAATAAAATAAAGGATATCATTGCCAAACTCAAGATTAAGACTCTTAAGAATTGGTAAAATATCAACTTCATTTTTTAGTGTAGTCATTCCATGATCACTAAATATTGCAAACTCAACATTTGAATAGTTTGCATTTGCGACCTCAAGCACTTCAGTTATTTTTTCTTTATAATAATTTAACTTTTGAACAGTTTCATCTCCGTCTTTAGTATGCATGTGCTGAATGCCGTCAAGCCCAGCAAAGTAGGAAAAAATAAAATTTGGTTTTCTCTTTTGAATAGTACTCTTAAGATCTTCAAAGTTTTCATCCTCTGTCTTTCGCCAGTCAGAAATAAAATGAGAAACGTTCTTTTCGACCAATACATCCTTTAAGTTTTTAATTCCCGTAAATGCACCAGGAGCAAATAAATCATTCATCTCTGAATAATTAAAATATTTCAAATTTTCAAAATCAACGGCGTAAAGATCAAAGTAACCTGAAATATTAAATTTACTTTTTAAAATTTTACTCAATAGAACTCGAAACTTTCTTCTCTTAGAAATAAAGCTTGGAATCAATTTAAACCAAAAGGAGTCAAAAAACCGAAAAATACTATGACCATTTTCTGCACGATAAAAAAAAGTAAACTGGCCATGCTCTGATGGTTTTCTCCCTGTCAGAATACTCGGAATCGCGGTAGAACTGTATCCAAACTGCATTTTTAATGGCTTTGAAAAACTAAGCTCATCAAGGAGAACCCCATGTTTTTTAATCAGCTCATATCCATAAGAATCTATAAAAATAAATAGTTTTAAATTATTACTCATTATTGATTTTCAAGCTCCTCTACAATCTCTTCGCTAACAATGCATTGAGATAATCCAACAAAAAGACTATTGGCAAATCGAAAAAGGCTTTCCGTATGTAAAGTCTCCACTGACAAAATTCTTTCTAAACTTCTAACCTTTTTGGGAACTTCGTTGAACCCAAATTTGAAGTTTTTACTACCTATTCTGTTTATAATTTTCCCCTTTAAAATAAGATACACTTGCTCCCGATTATTTTTAGTTTGAATATAGTTTTCGAGATAGCTTCTAGTCATTAAAAATGTTTCTTTTAAAAAGTCCTCTTCAAGTTCGATATTTTTGGCAAAATCATCACTTATAGTCTTTCTTGCCACGAGATAATCCCAGTCATTCATTTTATTAAAATCATTTTCAAAAATAGAATAACTCATCCCAAAACCAACTGAAAAAGTTAAATTCATGGGCTCATTTAACTCTCCTCCAGCCGAAAATGAAAAGCCACTCAAGTTATCTTGATACCTTGTATTAAGCTCCTCGTGCTTTAACTTTAAATCAAACAGTTGCCGCTGAACTGACTCTTGAAGATATGCCTTTTTAGTGCAAACTTTATAATTGCTTAAATCCAAATGATTTTCCACAAAGTCAGTAAACTCAAGCGTAATAGCATCAATAGAATTGAGAACCATATTCTTAAGCCGATAAAAAGATGGTTCATAGAAGTGAATGCCATTATGGTTAATAATTTTCTTACTTAATAATTCATTATATGACTCGTGAATTGATAAAAGGCTGTCCATATTTGCAAGTTTTTGCTGATACAAAAAAGTCTCGTCTTTAAAAAACTTTTGAACGATCGGTATAGAAAAGTTGTATAAATCAAGCTTTCTCGAGCTAATGACGACGCCGAATATATTATCTGGACTTCGAAGAGCAAGAAACCTATTTAATAGATTAAAAACTTCATATCTTGCTAAATAAAAGTAGTTATCTCTTTCACTTTTTATCGCATTTCTTCGATCTCTTCTTCCGGAGAGATCAATTGGCTGCCACAACCCTTGAATTCCCCAAATATTAGTAAAATTTGTTTGCTCAAGATCGTTCTTAATTCCAATGCCATTAAATGTTGTCCAGTAAGTATCTGACTTATTTTCAACATATGAACTATTAAATGTGAATTGCACATTTAAATTATTGGACTCATCTATAATTCTTGCTTCTTCTTTTAGCCTCTGATAAGGCTTAAGAATTGGGCGAATGAGCTTAGGTTCTGTTATTACGTAGTCTTTTAATATATTACAAAAAATTCTTGGTTCACATGACTCTTGCGTATGGAATCTCTCCGAGTCTAAATAAACCCTCGCGTAAGCGCAATCAACCAAGGTAAAAAGTGTGATAACTATAACAAAAACCTTACTTATCATTATCATCTTCACCTAGATTGTCATGATAAAATGAACTTTTATTAACAGCACTCTTTTTATCTGAATCACTGTCAGATTGAACCTCTGTTTTTGGCGCTTTGGTAACCTTCTGGTTTAATTCGGTGTCGTTTTCTCGAGGCTTTTTTACATCAAATCCACCTAGATGACTTTCGTCTATCTTCTTCTCATTACCCGCTTCTAAAATATGATGATCTTTTCCCTCTTCATTAGACAGAACATTTTTTTCTGTATGATTTACTGACCCTTTATTTAATTCTGTAATTTTTTTTAGTCGATAAAAAACTAACAGTATGATTAATAAGGATGTTAGTACAGATGTGATTACTAGACTAAAGGTATAGATAAAAACTCTTGATAAAAACTTTGCAGGTGCTGGAGATATAGAGGCATTTAAGATCTCAAAATCTTTAATATAATACTCCCCCTTATAACTAAGTATTTCACTAAGCGAAGCTCTCAAACTCAGCTCTTGGGTAAGGAGGGTATTTTTTTTCTCAACCACTTCTGCTGTTCTTCCAAACTCCTTTTCAAGTTTTTCAATATGCTTAATTTGCTCACTAACTAATCTGTATTCTTCTCTTGAAAATGTGAGCCTTTCATCAATTTTTTCAACAATCGCTGATTTCCTCTGCATAAATAAACCTTCTAAGTAATCACTTAGCTTTTTTGTTACGCTAATTACTTCTTGACGGTGCGCACCGACTGACCTTATTGTGGCAAGGGAACTTGATTTATTTGCTTCAAAACTAACGATTCGAGCTTTTTTTGAGCGTAACTTCTCCTTAAAAGATTCAGGCGACACGAACCGACTATTCACAACGAGAATAAAGTCTTTTAAATTAAACCCAAAATTATTCTCCGTATCTGATGGTGTCGGAACACCAGAAAAATTCGCCCCAAATGACTCCACAGCTCCTAGGCCAGCACGATTTGCCCCAACTCCAATTCCTCCTAAGGAACTAGTTGATGAGTTCATTTGTGCGAGACCGTTTTTAATAGACCCATACCTTAGAGTCATCGTTAATGAATACTTATCAACTTGCATTGAATAAAGGATTTCACCAACAACTAAGGCGGAAACACTCGTTAAAATAAAAAAGAACCAATATTTTCTAACAGTAAAAACAAAAGCTTGAAAAGAGTGAAGAGCAACCTCTCTCCAAAAGTTTTCATTAGTTAATTTTGAAAAATCAAAATATTCATCACTGGATTTATCGTTGAACAATTGTTTTACCTATTAATTAAGTTTTAATTATCTAACTAAGGTCATTATACGGGAAAACAACAATTTAAACAAAGCATAAAAATTTAGTACTAAACTACTTTTTTCTCGATAGAAAAGATCAACAACTCCATTAAACGGAACAAGATCAGGATCACGGCACAAGCTCGAAAATTTATACACTGAAATTTTTGAATCACTTGCATTTTCAGACTCTGGGCCAATTATTTTTATTTTCTTCTTTAGTACCAAAAAATACCGAATATAATAATCGACGAAAAACAACTGATTAATTTTGCGAAACAAAAAGTTCTCACTTAAAAGAGAAGTATCAATTTCTTGAATTATTACACTGTTGTTATTTTCAAGCGGAATAGTAATGTCTTTTTTAATTTTTTTATTTTTCAGCCAAGATAAAGCCGAGGTAAATAAATAAACAGGTGTTGCATACACAACCAACATTAACGCAATAATTGATTCACAATTCTGCTCGATTAATTCTTTATACTTTCTTTTGTTATAAAGAGGCAAAAGAAGTTTTTGGTCAACTATCGCTATCGCTCCGCTTTTTGGACAAATTACCTTGTTATCAAAAATTATTTTATCTTTTAAGATCACCCTGTCACCAATCACGGTATTATCAAAGACAATGGATGAGCTCATCTCGACAAATTGCCCAACAATAACATGGTCCCCAACTATTGCTCCCTTATTCAAAATAGAATCGCGGTGAACTAGTGCATAATTACCAAGATGCACCCCTTTAGAAATACTTGACTTGTTTTTACAAATGACCCCTTTGCCTATAAGGCTATCATTTTGGTAGCCAAAGCCTGGCAAGTTATAATGCCCGCTATATTCAGAAGCAATTTTCTGAGAGAGATTAAAGTAAGTCATAAGCGTATCAAGTAAAATAACACTGTCTGAACTTCCAATTGGTGAAAAATTCAACCTGTTTCTATTTTTTAACTCTTCATTTTTTTCCAGGTCACATTGGTTATACTTGATAAAAATACTTCCTTCAATCTTACTATACTTTTCTTCTGTGAAAAAATTTGAATATCTATTTTCAATACTTCTAAAGCTTTCGCCATCTGCTGCAATCTCTATTCTAATTTTTATTCCCCATTCACTTTCTCGTTCCAAATAATCAAATATCTCCTTTTGGTAATAGGGTATTAAAATTAACAAATCATCACAGTTTAGTAGATATAGAAAATCTAAATAATATTCTATCAATGGCTTATTACATATTTTCAAATTTAAGGCCTCTAGGCCTGGGAAGTATCGAGTAACCCAAGAAGGAGTAGAATATGGTCTAATTACAAACTTCAATTAAGCGACCTCTTGCTCTTTTTGGTCATCACGAAAATCTAAGACAGCAAAATCAATATCATCAAAAATTTCAAAGATTTCGTAACCACGAGTAATTTGAAAAACTATCTTTACAGCGGGATTCAGGTTTGAAAAACGCAGATTAATATTTTTTCTAGACAAAACTTTTTGTCCATACATCAAACAAGCAATTCCCGACGAGTCAACGTTTTTAACATTTTTTAAGTCAAATAAAATGTTTTTATCTTGATTGGCTAAGTGGTTAAATAAAGTTTTAAAATCTTGAATACTATGTAAGTCAAGGGAGCCCTCAAGCTCAATAAGATTCCACCCTTTGTACTCTCTTCCTCTGATATCCAAAAAAAACTCCTTGAGGTTCTTCTGTATTTTTCGGAATTAGATCAAGAAACTTGAATGATGAATTAAAATATATGCGCTAAATAAGCTTCCACTAGAGCTTAATAAACTCGGTGAAATAGCTTGGCATTTGAGGACTATTAATTAGATCCCGTGTGATTTGAAATGCCTTTTTTAATATATCTTCTTGAGACAACATTATTTCTTTAGAAGATATTGAGGATTGAATCTCTCTGTGACATTTTTCAAATGCGTCCTCTAGACAAACTGATAATAGGTTATCATCAACTACTTCTCCCCCATCAAGAAGAATTTTATGCCTTCTCCACTGCCAAACCTGAGCTCTAGAAATTTCGAGACTGGATAAATCTTCAAGTCGATTATTAATTAACAAAGTCGCACTACCATTTAGCCAAGAGGAAATATACTTCATACAAAAGATAATATTTTTTTGTAAACACCCCAAAGTTTTTGGTGCACCGGCACAAGATGCAATTAAATCAGGGTATTTTGTCACATTTTCAAGTCTATTGGTGATTTGGTTTTTCTTTTTGAAAATTTGATGTGAAATTGGCGAGAAAAATAAATCAGAAACCCAAGTTCCATCATGCCCAATCTGGTATTCATACCTTTTTTCCTGTTGGAATCGTCGTACTTGAACTTCTCGGTATTTTTCAGAAACATCAGGGATTTGATTTGCAAGCCCTCCAATGGCCAGTATTCCGCGATCATGACAAATTTTAATCACTCGGCGAGCGAAACTATCCATCCAAAATTGATTCATCGATATACTGAAGCGATCTTGAATTATTCGCTCAGATCTTTCTCTAAACACTTTTATGTCACTAAAAATTCGATCCCACTTTCCAACGTTTAGTCCAACAATCCTACTTTTTGAGTTAAAGATAATCTCCTCTACGTGATAAGCCGCCGGCAACGTTTCTATTAAGAAAGTGAACTTACAACTATTTTGAGGTAGGTTAAAATGAGACTCAGCGAGACTAAATAAATCACACCACCATGAAGCCTCAAGTGATTCTTCTATTTTAGGAATATAAAAAGTAGGGTTTACACCTAGATCGAGCATTTTTTTTCCTAACCCGCTAACAAGAAAGGCAACATCAGTAATACAGGCGATTAAGGATGCACCGTTTTTATCTTCAAATAAAAATTCATTTAAGTGTAAATTTCTAACTCTTGCCATTAGATTGGGAAGTTTTTTTAAACTTTCAGTATTTAACGAACTTGTTACCTCTAAAACATTTTTATGTCCCTCTAAAATAATCTCTCGAGAAGGAATCACCATATCCTCGAAATCAAAAATAAAAGAACTAACATTGTGCTCTTTTGCTAACGAGACTTTTTTAACTTCGTCAGAATCACATGAAGGAACACACAGCTCGACTCGGCGATCTAATAAGTTTTCAGGAACCTGAGAGGCAGACCATTCACCAACTGCAATTTCAGAATCCTTATCAGGATATTCAGGATATTTACCTTGATCATAATGAGTTTGTTTTTTTGATCTTGTCGCCATTAGCTGCCCATGGCGCAATGATAATTTATTATGTGCTTCTTCGATAAATGAGATTATCTCATCAGTCACTAATTCGCTAGAAACTGATTTATTTGAAAGTTTATCTGATATTATAACTTCGTATTTCTTGGTGCCGGCCATGTTCATTTAATCCTATGCTGCTTTATTATACATGACATCCATAATAGCATAAATTTCTGTCAGTAAATCAGTGCGAGTTAAAATGCCTAGATATTTTTTATTGTTGTCGACAACTGGATAAACATGAAATGGGTTATCAATAAACATCTTTAAAATTGTTGGGAGGTCCATATCAGGATGTATGCAACTTACATTTTTATTCATGTACTTAGACACCTCTCCTGAGATCTCATTAAAATAAAAAGCTCCATATAAAAATTTTAAACAATCTTTCTCTGAAATAAATCCTACTACTTGATTTTGGACATCAACGACGGGCATCCCTGTTACAGAACGATTCCTTAAAACTCTAATACAATCTTCGATCGTAGAATCATCACGTATAAAACAATTAGGTTTGATAATACTTTTGAGAATTTTTCCTTCATCAAAGTTTTTGGCACTTGAAGAAAATCTCTTAAAGCTATCTATAAAACTCATGAAAAGCTCCTTAAAACTAAAGTATAGTGCTTATCGGTAAAGACGAAGGCTTAATTGACCTCAAAGTTAAAAATAAAAACTATAAAATCAAATGATTTTTATTTACCCATCCAGGTTCGCCAAATATATTCTCAACGTAGTACCAATCACCAATGGAGCGACCGATAAATAGAATTTCTTTATTACCAAATTTTGAATTAACGTTTGAATCAATTGATGGACTGATTCTAACGCGATACTCAGGGCCCTCTTTTTGAATCGCCGCCTGTTCAATATTGCCTATCTTTGAAAAACGAGGATGTAAAAGAACGGTTATAACAATGCATATTTGTACCATAGAAAAAAAGATTACAACCTTTCTCTTTCTTACGCACAAAGCACTAAGAAGCATTAGGATCACAATAGAAACGATTAGAACGAAGCGAGTCACTGAGGCATTTTTAATTTGATTTATACCAGAAGCACCGTTTTCCTTTTCAATCAACATCAAGTTTGAATTATTATGATTTGAAAATGGGTTAAGAGCCAAGCTTTTAACACCACTTAAAATAGCCTTATTAGGTAACCCTTGCTGATAAAATGATACTGACTCTAAGAAATAATCCATCCAAGAAAGACTGGTCTTTTTTTTAAGAATTTTACTAACTTCAGTGAATTTGTTTTCAACGATTAATTTTTCTAATTTATTTTGATCATTTGATTTTAACGTTAGTGATAGTGTAAATAAGAATACTAAAATTAAAGTTCTTAGCATTTTATTGCTCCCTTTTCGCATTTAAATATTGTCCAACAACCAAATGGATTGTCTCTAGTTCTGCATGTGTAAAAACTTGCTTATTTTTAGTTTTAGAAAATTGAATATCATCACAAACTTGATAAATTTCAATCAGTTTTTCGACCGTTGGCTGATCGACACCTGCAGACCTCAAACACTCCAAATTAGCATGTCGAACAGGATTAAAATCGTTTTGCAATAACCTCTTTAAAATATCATCAATCACCATCGCATTCATAGGCGCGTTTTTTAACTTCTTAATTGAATTATTTAGGACCTTGCTAGTTTTAGATTGAATAATGAATAGACTCTTCCACCGGGACCTTTCAAACGAATGAAAGATAATCATAAAGATTGAAAAAAATAAACTTAAAAGAAGAATCGTTTGGGAATATTTATTCAAAATACCGACTAATGAAAAGTAAAATTTTCTATCTGGTATATTGATAATTTTATCATGTGCTTCTGTTATTTCGGGTGGATTATCCCTAAGTTCGCTTATTTCCTCAGAAGATTTTTGCACAACTTTCTTTGCTTCACTATTTGAGGTTGAGGTTATCTGCCCTGTGACCTCGACACCTCCCCCTCCGACAATTAATTCTTTAAATAATTTATCATGAGGGTCAAAGTATTTTGCCTTAAATTCAGGAATCTTCACCCGTCCACTTTTTTGAGGGATCAACAAGTAAGATATCCTTCTGGCTTCCTGTAAATCGCCTCCGGGAAGGACTACATTTTCATCTTTGTCCTTATATATTTTAAAGTTTGATTTACCAGAATAGAACTCCAGTAATCCAAGATTACCGTCTCCACTAACAATAAATGAAAAGTTAATGCTGTCATTTGCCGAGATTTCATTGGGGTAATCTAATTCACGAATTTTAAATTGCCCAACAACGCCATCGAATTTTCCACCTTCCTTTCCTTTGCCTGGAAGTTGTTTTACATTTAGATCCACCACTGGTGCCTTAATATTAACTCGCCTTCTTTTTCCTCGGTTTCTAAAAAAAGAGTCTTCAAAGAATGAGTCAAACCCAAAGCCAAGTCTTTGCCTTTGTCTTTGTCTATGTCGCTGACCACTGCCAGCTTGATTGTCCGGTAAAATCGCCAATCCCTTTATAGAAAAACCGTCTAGAGAAATCACACCTTCTTTCAACGGCGTGAAAAAATATTTAATTGTTGTTACTTTGTATGCCTTTCCATTAATAACTTCTCTTGAGTTCTCTTGCTTACCACTTTGCTCCAACCAAAAATCTTTAGAGTCAGGAGTAACGAGGTTAGCTTCTGCAAACTCTACAGAGTTATAAAACTTGAGGGTTAATAAAGTCTTTTGATTAACAAATAAATTTTCCTTTTCCACTTGAACATCGAGAAAGTAATAATTATCTACATTATTTGTCTGTGCACTCCCACTATTTGCTGATATTTTCTTCTTCTCTCCAACTGAGAAAACTAGGTAGTTACTCTTTTGTGTTTGTCCATTTATACGAACGACAACGGGGCCTAGAAAAACTTCTTTTTTTGTAGTTTCTAATAAACTTAATTCATAATTAATTGTCTTTTCACGGCTAGACTGTCCATTGATAAATTTAAAAGAGCTCGATGTTCCTTGGCTTTCAATATTGAAAAGCTCAATATTTTCAATTTTTTCAATTTCTGCATCAGTATCGCCTTCAATAATAATTTGAACAGATATAATATCCCCTATTGCAACGTTTTTTTCTCCAGAACTTAATAAAACCTTGCCGAAAGTTTTAAAGCAAGTAACAAAAAGGAGAACTACGACAAATACTCGCATTAACTTCTTACCAATCATTTTCACCTCCGGAATTAAAGCGCGGCTCGCGGCGCTGCATATTTTTTTGATAATTTTCTCTAGAGTCCTCTATTTGATTCAAGAGCATTTTACTTCTAAAACTTTCTTTTTTTTCACCTTGATTTTTACTCTCTTCGCTTTTTTGATCTTGAAAAGATTCACTAGCTTCTTTTTTATCATCTTTACGTTGTTGACTATTTTGTTTTGCCTCTTTCTTTTCTAAGTCACTTCTTCCATTTTTTTGTTTTTCACTGTCTGATTGATTTTCTGAAGATTGATCTTTATTCTCATCGCCGCTTTGTTGATTGCCATTGTTACTTTTATCATTATTATTTTGGTTATCATTGCGATTCTGTTGCTGCTTTTTTTCGTTGTCTTGTTTTTGCTCGTTTTTACCTTTTTGATTATTTTCTTCGTTATCTAGGGAGTCATCTTTCTCTTGTTGATTTTTTTGATCGCCTTCTTTTTGATTGCTTTGATCGTTATCTTGCTGACTCTTTTTTTGTTGAGCTAGCATTTTTTTTGCTAACTCTAAGTTTTTTTTCGTGTCTTCATCATCTGGACTCACTTTAAGAACATTTTCATAGGCATTAATTGCATTAACAAAATCCGATTTTTTAAAAAAGGAGTTCCCAAGACCAAAACCGCCTTTTACCTTATTTATCTTCTGACTATCTTTTTTAACTTGTTTAAAAATTGCCACAGCATCATCTAGCTTTCCTTGTTTATAATAAGATGCCCCAAGGTTGTATAAATCATTTACCGACTGACTTTTAATCGCTTTCTGTTTAACCAGCGCTTCGCTCTCCGAGTACTTTTTCTCATCATAGTAATTAGAGAAAGAATCATCAAACCAACCTGAAAATCCTTGAATTGGGAAAAGACAGATTATTAATCCCAATATGATGTTTCCTCGTCTTAAAAAAATATACTCAATGACCAGTAGTAATAATCCCAAAAAAAGCGGTATCTGATACCGATTAATCATATTTTCACTTTGTCGGTTAGAAATAGTCACTTTTTCAATATCCTCATTTATCCTTTGATAAACTTCCTCAAGCTTGTAGCCCTGGTTAGATGAAGAATAATAGCGTCCACTAGTTTTTATTGCTAGTTGTTGAAGCATATTTGGCATTAGCTTGGAAACAATAACCTCTCCATTTCCCCTTCTTTTGAAGCCCTTTCCATTAACAGGAATAGGTGCCCCCTCAATAGTTCCCGCACCAACTGTATAAATTCTCACATTCATTTCTTTTGCTTTATCAATTGCTCCTGCCAACGATTGATCGTGGTTTTCACCGTCTGAAATGATAATAAGCGCCCGCCCTTTTGCATTCCTATCAGAAAAGCTCTCAAGCCCCTTCAAAATAGCCCCTCGAAGGTCTGTTCCCTGGTAGCGAATCATATCAGTATCTATTTCTTCTAAAAACATTTTCAAGGCAAAGTAATCAACCGTTAAAGGGCTATTTCTCACCGTTTTACCAGCAAAGGTAATAAGACCAATCCTATCTCCTTTTAAATTTTCGATAAACTCTTTAAGTTCAAGCTTAGCTCTTCTCAATCTCGATGGCTTAATATCTTCGGCGTCCATACTTTTTGAAATATCTAGTGCCATTACAATATCAATTCCAACTTGCTTTACCTCTTGCTCTTTTTTTCCATACATTGGCCCCATAGCTGAAACAACAATCAATAAAAAAGCCAGGGAAAGAAGTACGGTTGAAATTAACTCACGCATTAATGATTTTTTTAGATTAAATGCCACAACTTTTAGATGAGAAAAATATTGCTGAAAAATTTTAGCTTTAAAACGCCGAAGAATTATGTAGCATATCCCCCAAATGGGCATGATCAACACCAAATACTTAATTTCATTATTTGAAAAAATAACGTCTTTAAAAAAAGGCAACTATATCCCCCCTACGGAAATGATTTTAATTTAAAAGTTCTAACAAAAATATCTAAAGCCAAGATGACCATGGCAAAAAATAGAAAATAGAAATAGTGGTCTTTATAATTTGTAAAAGTCTGAACTTTTATTTCTCTTTTTTCAAGGTCATCAATAATTGAATATATTGACTCAAGTTCTTGAGTATTAGTGGCATTAAAAAATTTCCCTCCGGTAGTAGTCGCAACTTTCGTCAATGTCTCAACATCTAGATCAACATTTTGATAAATCATTCTTTTTCCGAAAAATGAATCTACCTCAAAGGGAGCTTGCCCTCCGACAGTTCCGATTCCAACAGTATAAAATTTAACACCCATTTCTTTGGCAACATCACTCATCTCAACAGGACCTACTTTACCTGCATTATTTCGGCCATCAGTTAATAAAATAACAATTTTTGATTTAGCCTCGAGATTTTTCAAACGATTAATTGCCACCCCCATTGCACTTCCAATTGCCGTTGACTCGCCGGCCATCCCAATTTCGAGTTCCTTTACGATACTTAAAAGAGAGTCAACATCACTAGTCAATGGTGATAAGGTAAAGGCGGTTTCACCAAAAGTGACTAAGAAATCCGATCTCCTTTACGCTTTATAACAAAATCTTTCAAAACATCCTTGACGATTGATAGACGGTTTACTCGTTCATTCCCTTTTTTGAAATCTAGTGCTTTCATACTTCCTGAAGTGTCTACCGCTAAAACGATATCTATTCCACTTTCAGGAACTCTCTGCTGCTCTTGTCCTTCTCTGGGTCTCATTAGTGCAATGATCATTAATAATAAACAGACATATCTCATTAGGTGGGCAAGCTTTATCCATTTACCTGTTTGAGAAATATTGCTAATTCCATCAACATCGCTATGATCAAGGAAGAATTGATGCTTCTTTTTTTTGGTGACCCAGTAATGCAAAAAAGCAATGATAAAAAATAGAACACTAAACTCTGGATTTGCAAAACTCATCTTGCATCCTCCTGTTTTGTTCTTGAAGAAAAATGTATTATTTCCCTTAATTGATCAATTCTATTACTGGTGTAAATATGGTGATCTACATCTGGAGCAAATCGGCGACTCTCTGAACTTTTGATAAAATTCTCAATATGCTCTTTTTGGGCATCAACAAACTTATCTGATTTTTTAACTCTATCCAACAACTCTTTATCAAAAAGCGAGATTACCTTTAGCTGATGCTCTTTTTCTAAAAAAACTTTGAGCAAATGAATCAGTTCGCTTTCAATTAATTTCGGGTTTTCCTCTTTCTTATCACTTAAGTTATTTAAGATAAGCTCCCAGTTATACTCTTCGGTGATCTTTTCTTGATGACGATTTTTTATTTTTTTAAAAATAAAAATGCCTAAAAAAGTCAAAATAGTAGCGAGAATTAACAGGAAAAATATAAGCAACGAATAATTGTAACTGCGATAAATAGGCTTAATATCAATTAATTCACTTTCTTGAGAAACCAAACAATATGGGGTGATCAAAAGCAATAAGATCAACATTTTAGATTTCATCTCTTTCGCCCTCTATTAAATGAGCTTTTCTGGAGAAAAAATTTAACGATTAAATTAAGGTAATCATCGCTCGTTTGGATTTTAAGATATTCACTTTTATTTCTGCGACACAAATCAATTATTCTATTTTCCCTATTCGTACTTGTTTCTTTCATGGCCGTGCTTACTTCATGATGACGAGTATCAACGATTAAGGACTTTTTGCTTTCAAGGTCCCTAAAAAAAACGTGCCCAATTTTAGGAAAGTCGATCTCCATCGGATCGACAACTTGAACGGCAATAACTTCATGCCTTGAACAAAGTGCACCAAAACTTTTATCAAACTCAGTACCAATGAAGTCACTTATCACAAATACAACAGACCTTCTCTTTCTGACCTTACTGACAAAATCTAGTGCTTTTGAGATATTTGTACCACGGCTCTTTGGAATAAAGTTCAAAATATCTCGAATAATTTTCCAAATATGAGATCGTCCTTTTCCTGGAGGAATATAGTGCTCAACATCGTCACTAAAAATAACTAAGCCCACTTTATCGTTGTTTTTTTGAGCAGCGTAACTTAACAATGCTGTTATTTCAGCAATAACCTCTTCTTTCGTTTTTTTTCCTGAGCCAAAAAGAGCGGAGCCAGATACATCGACAACAAAAAACAATGTTAACTCTCTTTCATCCTTGTAGACCTTAACGTAAGTCTTTTGCGCTCTCGCAGAAACTTTCCAATCGATGTTTCGGACATCATCTCCTTCCAAGTACTCTCGAACCTCTTCAAATTCAATTCCCCTACCTCTAAAGGTTGAAGTATACTCACCAGAAAATAAGTCATTAACCAAAAAATTTGCTTTCGTTTGAATCAACTTTGCTTTGGCCAAAATTTCATCAGTAACTTTTAAATTATCTGACATTTTTTAACCCTCTAAGGCACACGCACTGTCGACAAGATTTTAGAAATTACTTCCTCTACTCCAACTTCTTGTGCATCAGCCTCGTAAGTAAGAGCGATGCGATGCCTTAAGATATCGTAGCTTAGACTTTTAACATCCTCAGGAGTAACAAAACCACGGCCATTCATAAATGCTCGTGCACGGGTAGCCTTGATAAAATTGATCGTTGCCCTTGGAGAGGCACCAAATTCAATTAAGCTTGAAATAGACTCAAGGCCATAACTTGAGGGCTTTCTTGTGCTAAAAATTATTTCAGCAATATAGTGATAAACTTTTTCATCAATATATATTTGGTTGATTAAAGATCTCATTTCCATCACCTTTTCGGGATTCAAGATTTTTGAAACGGCGATCTTCTCAAAATTACCTGAGGTTACACGTTTAGCCATTTCAACTTCTTCGTCAAACTCATTGTAATCAACGTTTACCTTTAACATAAATCTGTCAACCTGAGCCTCTGGTAAAGGGTACGTCCCCTCTTGCTCCACAGGGTTTTGAGTGGCCATGACAAGAAAAGTTGGAGGAAGTTTGAAAGTCTCCTCACCAATACTCACCTGCTTTTCTTGCATCGATTCAAGCAACGCACTTTGTACTTTAGCGGGAGCACGATTAATCTCATCAGCGAGAATAAAATTTGAAAAAATGGGCCCTTTTTTAACAATAAACTCACCCGTATTCGGCCGGTATACTTGAGTTCCTAATAAATCTGCAGGCAATAAGTCTGGAGTGAATTGGATTCGAGAGAAATCTGAGTCAATAACATCACTCATCGTTTTAATTGCTGTCGTTTTTGCCAAGCCAGGCACACCTTCAACGAGAATATGGCCATCTGCAAGTAAACCAATCATCAGCTTTTCAAGTAAGTCCTTTTGCCCAACCATCACTTTTCCAATTTCCTCTAGTGCGGCCTGTGCTAATTGAAAATTTTGATCAAGAGCTACTTCATTATTCATTTATTCTCTCCTTGGAAATACTGAAAATAATAAAATAATATAAACTAAAATTCAGAAAACGAAAATATATCCCGGTTAATGACTAACACCAGGTCGTGCAAATATTTCAATATTTCGACAGCATTGATCAACTATTTTTTGATTTGTTTTTTTATTCATTTTTTTATCAAATTGATAAAGAAATCCCGCCGGGCACTGCCGCTGGGAAGTTAACTCTCCGTGCTGACACAGGTCAGCCCCAGGAAGATTGACCACCTTCTCCAAGATAGAGCAAGCAAGAGGATCGACGCACTCCTGCTTTTTAGCGTAGCAATAAAAACTTTTGTCTAGCCTCTTTACACTCGCTTCTATCTTTTCAAGCGCTGGGCAAAACAACCGATACTTGCTCCCCCCTGGTGATAATTGACAGAAATTTCCCTCTAATTGACCATCTATATTCCCCTGGCAATTAATATATGTTGTGGATTCTGGCGTACTTCTCCATTGACCTGGCAATGTTAGTACTTCAGCGCGAGATTCATTCGATCCTAAAAAGCTAATTAAAATCATCGCCATTAACTTCAATTTTTTCTCCAATTCTCGCTTCCTTTTTCATTCTTAATTAGATGCTTCTTTCCCGTTCTAAAAGCAAGGCAGCGAAGAGGGTGAATTTCTTTTTTTAAATAATTTTCTCTAAGGCGGATATAATTGATAGAGACAATTTCGCCGGGACGATATAATTCTTTAGAGCTCCCCTTTTTTCTGATATTTTTTTGCAACCGGCTAATCTTTTGAAAGCACCTATTTGCCTTCGATTTTTCTTTAAAACAGAAACGCCAATTTTCGATAGCTCTAAATCCCTGCCTTAACTCAAAGCACCAATTAGAATTTAGAACATCCTTAGTAACCAATGTCGACAAATAGGGATCAAAAAGAATAAAGTCATGTTTTTCTTGTTTTAATTCAGGTTTTAGTAAATCGGTAAAATACGAGCAAGAACTAAACAATGAGAGAGAAATAAAAATGTATAAAAATTTATCAATCCTAAATATAATGTAGCTTATCATGCGTAGTTTTTTTATTTTCATCTTCATTCCTCTTTATACGACATTCGCAAATGATGTTTTATTATATAAAAACAGAGATGTAGGCCCTTACGCGAATTTCAATCCTATCAGCTATTATTTTAATACAGCTTTTGATACCATTCAAAACCCAAACTATTTTACTCAAGATAACTATTTCAAAAACCATGAAAAGGTTTTAGAAAGAACGTTTAATATCCGCCGCGGAATCGACGAAGGTGGAGGGGTCACAAACCTCTTAAAAAATGAAATTATTGGCCTTCGTGCAATGCCTAATTACTTTCTTCACCTTCTCGGCTCAGGCTACGATTACAGAATGTTGGCTGAGTGGTTTCAGGTAAACAAGTACCCTGCCCCATATGCTTGGGCTTTTGTTCTGGCCTACGTTTCCCACCTGGGAAATGAAGCCTTAGAGAGCAGTAACGAAAAAGACATCAATGCACATGACCATATTGCTGACCTTCTCTTTTTCGATTTAATTAGCAAGCTCATTTATATGAATGATGAGTACGCATCATTTATTAAAAATACCCTATCAATGGTATCTTGGCCGTACCAACCGTTTATTAACCAGGATGGATTTATTGAAAATGCTGGCGCTAATTTCATTTTAAGGCCACAGATAAATGACTACCAAGTGAGACCCTTTATTCACTTAGGAATGCAACTTCTCGTTGGGATATCATTTCCCTTCTATCAACACACTTTAAGTATCGCGACAGGGCCAGCATTTACGGACCCTCTGAGGGATAAATCTAGGTTAGCAATGGGCTTTTACCTTGATGATAATGATGACTTGTTAGGATCCCTAATATTAAATGGAACAGATCGTTTTCGAGTGAGATTGAATATTTATCCAGGAGTGTTAAAAATAGAGGATGTGACCACAGGTTTAATGGTGGCCAACTCTAGCGATAATGATTGGGTAGCTGGATTTAATTTCAACTACCCACTTGGCATATCTGGTAGGTGGTAACCTTTCCTAATATTCAATGAGAACAGATCCCCAGGTAAATCCACTTCCAAAAGCAGCAAAAATTAATTTTTGCCCGCGCTTAATCTTTCCTTCCTCCATTGCATCTTTAAAGCCCAATGGAATGGTCGCAGCAGTTGTATTTCCAAATTTCTGAACCGTATTATGAACCTGAGTTTCACTTAGCTCTAACATGTCACCAACTTTTTGATTAATCCGTAGGTTTGCTTGGTGAAATAAGAATAAATCAATATCCTTTGTCGTCATGTTTGCTTTTTCTAGAACAGTTCTCACTGTTTCACTCATCCTCTTTACAGCATGAACAAAAACAACCTTACCATTCATGAAGGGAAAATGGAGACCTTGATCAAAAATTTCCTGAGTCATTCTGGCACTTCCAAGAGCGCAGCCAGGTGCAGGGATCCATAACTCTTCAGCATGTCTACCATCAGCGTGTAAATCGCTAGCGATAACTCTAGGCCCATCCATTGCAGGGTTCGCGCTCAGAATAAATGCTCCTGCCCCATCTCCAAATAATACAGAGGTGTTTCGTCCACGACTAGTTTTATCTAACCCTTTTGACTGAAGCTCAGCACCGACTAATAAGATGTTTTTATACATTCCACTTTTAATTAAAGAATCTGCGAGAGTCATTCCATAAACAAAGCCACTGCATTGCTGCTTAATCTCAAGAGCGGCAATTGTACCTAAGCCTAATTTAGCTTGTAAAAAACAAGAAACACCAGGAAAGTCTGCATCCCCAGAGCAAGAAGCAACTAAAATAAAGTCAATTTCCTCTTTTTTAAGCCCACTATTTTCAATTGCCTCAAGTGAAGCTTGTAGCGCAAGATCACTTGTGCTCTGATCATCATTGGCCCAATGTCTGGATTCAATGCCAGTTCTTTGTTTGATCCATTCATCAGAAGTATCCATCATTTCTTCTAGATCAAAATTTGTAACTTTATTTTCCGGCACGTAACCGCCAAATCCAATGATTTTTGTATTTAATATAGCGCTCATATCCTATCTCTCCAGAAGTTCTTAACGAAAGAGATAGTCTTACATAAAAATATAATATTGGGGTAGTGTTTTCTCTAAAAATTCAACGGATTTCAAACTAGATTCATCACTAATACTTGAAAATGATTAATAAAATGAATCTAGCTAATTAGTAATAAAAAAATTTAAGGATTTTCATTCGTTGAGCAATTTGAAAGGCCTGCTTTCGTTGCATTACAGACGAAAATTTTTCTCAAAGCGCCAAAAAGAAACATATCATTTTTAACAACAGCAACCTTTCCTTTGCCTAGTCTAGTAACAGCAGTGTAAGAGCACCCTGACCCAAGAAAACTAATCGCCGCTAGAATTAATATACTCTTTTTCATTTTCTACTCCTTTAATAGACAACAATATTATGACAAAAATATCGTTATTTTAATAAGTTAGGAAAAAAATGCTTCAGCCAGTTTTTAAATTCGATCTCTCGAAGATCCTTGTTACTCAATGCTTCTCCAACTCCGTATTTCCATAGTAAGTGTTTTGTTGGCGCTTTTTCTAATCGAATGAAATCATCATGAAGTTGTTGTACTTCAATCTCCGACTCGAAATAATCTTGCTTGATTAATTTTTCCTTTCTGGCTAAAAGTAGCTTCCCCATTTCCTTAAAATTGTATTCAGGATGGTATTGAGTTGCCCAAAATTCTCCCTTTTTATACTTGATCATTACCGCTTGCACTTCACACCAATCATTGGAACTTAAAGCAGGACAAAACTCAGGGGGAATCTCTGCAATATAATCATCATGACTACTAAATGCCTCAAAAACACTTGGTTTTTCTTTGTACATGGGGTGATCAAACCCAGCATCACTTTTATGAATCCTTCGAGATATTCCAATTTCTCGGCCGTTATGATGAGCTTTAACCAGGCCACCAACAAGGTGAACTGCAACTTGAGCAGCCCAACAACTTCCAAATTGAGGAATACCTAATTCAAAACCCTTACTGGCAATATCGAGCATTTTTTTTACACGCCAATCATCATGATAAACAGTTAAACTACAACCAGGCCATAAAATGGCGGAGTATTGTCCAATAAATTCTTCAGATAAAAACTCCTCAGAGTCACTAGTGTATAGAATATCTGCATGAGGTTGATCAACATATCGAGAGAGCATATTTTGATAGAGCTCTCCAGCTAACGTCATTTCAACATCCTTAAATTTATTTCGATCATCAATTGGGTACCCATCTAAAATTAAAAATTTATTCACACAAATTCCTTTAAGATATTTAATAACATTTGATAGTTTTGAAAACAGGGCACATTATCAAATGGCTTAGATCCAGGTTTATTTACCTGACACAAAACTCCTTTTGATCCAAAATCCATCGGCCCTTCAATATCATTTGAAAAACGATCTCCAATATGAACGATTTCAGCGGCTTTCGTTTGTGAATGCTCTGAGAGGTATTTGAATATTTTTTGAGATGGTTTTGATGCTCCAACTTCATCAGAAAAAGCAAAGTAAGAAAAGTATTTAAGCAAATCTAGTTTTTCTAAAATTACTCTAATACTTCTTCCTGGTGAGTAAATAGCATCACTGACGATTCCAAGTTTTATTTTTGGAAATTCCCTATGCCAATCATCTAAAAAGTCTTTCACTCCAGGCATTATTTGTATTGGATATTTTAACTCCATTTCCTCAAGATTAATAATTAGTCTCGACTTAATTGACTCCTCTAAAATAAAAGGCTTTTTTTGTATTTTTCCAAGAGTTTTCTCAATGTGGTTTAGACGCCATCGAATTCCAGGAGTTAGATGATGAATTTTCCATTGATTCTCAAACTCTTTATGCATTAGAGAAATTGCATTGATAATGGAATCTACTGAAAATTCACCACCATTTTCATAGGCGCCAATGTAAAGATCTTCTCGCTCTTGCTTCTTTGACGGAAGAGCATTTTCTTTTCGATAAATTTCATCAGAATCATCAATAATCAACGTATCCCATACATCAAATGACAATAATTTTAGAGACATGATTCCTCTCCTAATTAACTGGTAACAACATTATATAATTGTTAAGAATTAGTTGAAAGGTTTAAAACATATGCACTAAAAAGTAGTATTGAAATATTCTTGCAGCTGATTTAAACGCTCGGACAAAAGTTTTCGCTCAATTAAATATCGTGGATCAGCATGATCAGGGGAAATAAAAATAGGCTCACCAAAAATATAATAATAAGTCTGAAAAATTCCTGGAATTTTCATTTTATCCCAAGTTTTTAAAATTTTATTTCTTTTGGCTACAGGGAGGAAAGGAACAACTGGCCTGCCTGACATCTTGGCTATTTCAAAAGCCCCTCTTTTTGGCTCATGCCTCGGTCCTCTAGGCCCGTCAACTGTCACTCCGACACTATAAGTAGGATTTTCATTCAAGAAAACTTGGTATTGCTCTAGAGCCTGCTGCCCCCCCTTACTAGAACTTCCTCGAACGGCGCGCCATCCATTAACAAGCGTTATTCCTCGAACGAGGTCCCCGTCCTTTGATTGACTAACGAGAATAGAAATATTTTTAGGTCGCTTCAGAGACAGAGAT
>Ga0181565_10000720_pt1 | contig 24844 bp, 21 predicted proteins | sample 101ome_16_FD_129661 | JGI IMG/M metagenome (GOLD analysis project Ga0181565, IMG submission 129661) | Coastal salt marsh microbial communities from the Groves Creek Marsh, Skidaway Island, Georgia - 101401AT metaG (megahit assembly) | ecosystem: Environmental > Aquatic > Marine > Intertidal... | reverse complement strand
CAGGCTGGCCTTGGATTAATGCCCCAAAAGACTATATTAGAGAAGGTGGTATCCTTCAAGAATCTACACCTGAAGAATCTACACCTAATGATGCTTGCTACATCCAAGATCAAATTAGTGGTCAAACAGTCATGCTTTTTTATGCTGATAAGGCTGGGATTTGTAATGTGTCAAACAGTGCATCTAGAGGAGACTCCTGTGTTGATATTTCGGTTAGGATAACTTGGGATGCGGCAAATAGAAGTGACTCCACCTATTATGGAAAGGAGGACCTCAATTGTTCTGATGTGGGCGATTCTCATCGTTGCGAGGCCTTAAAACCAGCTAGTCCATTTTACTACCTCCAAAAATTAGGTAAATTTGAATTACTCGGTATTCCTCAAATTGATTACGAAGCAATTTTATGTAATTCAAATCGAGAAAAAATTGTACCAGGATTTTTTGAGCATAACGGTGTTGAGCTCACCACCGTTCACGGCCCTGAAAGCACTAGATGTGATTCTAATTTAACAGGAGATTCGAAATATATCGGCTTTTGTGATATTGACTTACCAAGTGCCTTTCCTGCTTCAGGAACGACTGTCGCAGGAGAATCCACCTTAAGAAGGGTTTTTAAAGATAAAGTTTCAAAACCAGATATCTTTTCAGAAAATGAATTTCTTTGCTGCGTAAAACTTGGTGAAAGTACAGAAACAGCAAGCAACTGCTGCTCGGGGCACGCCGTTTACAGCGACCCTCAAGACACCTCAAAGGGAATGATTTGCAAGCTTCCCTTCGGTGCCAACCTAAACGTTTACTTTAATCGATTTGTCTCCAGTGATGGACTTTTAGAGGACGCCGTTTTAAGAGACGATGAAAATCCAATTGGCTTCACACTTGATGATTTTGACGACCGAACGGGAGAAGTATTATCAAATGAAGATAATGATAAAATCTTACTCGAATTAGGAAGAAAACACTGCACAGGCGTGACCAACAATAGCCCATTTTTTGCACCTGATGATTCAATGTCTAATTACTCGGTGAGAAGAGGTTCTGCCGTAGGCAACTATCAGGCAGGGCCCACTGCGCATTTTACCTTTGGATACGCCCATCCAGATGCCCAACCGACGCCAAATTCGGCAGGAACTGACCTAAACCTTCTTCGAGTTGGTTTTGTTGATCACTATACAGATGGTGAAACTAAAGATTCAAACAATAATATCAACTACGATCGTGGGTACTATCCATTTCAAGCTGGCTACCGATGGAACCATCACTTTTACTGTGCAGGGCCACCGGACTAAAAAAGAAAGCCCCCTGATAACCAGGGGGCTTTTGAAAAATTTAACATTGAAAACTAAGGTTTATTTCTACGAACAACCAGTTGTAGAACCACAAGAGTCACACTTCATACATGAGCCATTTCGAACCATTGTCCATGCACCACAGTCAGGACATGGGTCACCTTCATACCCTTTCATTTTTGCGGCTTGGCGCTTTTTTGCCTCTGTTAACATTCTTGCGTTTGCTTCTTTTGAATAAACTTTCTCAGTTACCTGGCTTACACTTCCATCAGCGTGAACTTCATCTTTTGATGTTGTCATCATCGTGAGAAGTGGCTCTTCATCTTTTTGCTCGTTATGAACGGCACTTGGATTAAGATCCGTTGGCGCCACATGAACAAGATCATTTCTTCCTAGATACTTCATCGCAAGATCACGGAAAATATAATCAATCACTGACGTACTCATCTTAATGTTATCGTGTCCTCCAACTATTCCATTTGGCTCAAAACGCGTAAATGTGAATGCATCCACAAATTCCTCAAGTGGCACGCCATACTGAAGACCTAGAGAAATTGCGATACTAAAGCAGTTCATTAAGCTTCTAAAAGCCGCGCCCTCTTTATGCATATCAATGAAAATTTCACCAAGATCACCATCATCGTATTCACCCGTTCGAAGATATACTTTATGTCCACCAATGGTTGCTTTTTGTGTGTAACCGCTTCGACGATTCGGTAGCGTTTTTCTTTTGTTGATTTCTTTGTAGATAATTTTCTCAACAATTTTTTCACTCACCTTTTCAATCTTCTCTGTCATGCTTACTTCATCATCATCCATGAGTGCAAGCTCATCAAAAGCCGCGGCATTTAGAGGTTGAGAAAGCTTAGAACCATCACGATAAATCGCGTTTGCTTTTGTCCCAAGACTCCAAGAGAGATGATAAGCTTCCGCAATCTCATCCACACTACTCTCTGTTGGCATATTTATTGTTTTAGAAATCGCTCCACTAATATATGGTTGAACCGCGGCCATCATTCGAATATGGCCTTCCCAAGAAATAACTCGTGTTCCCGTTCTTCCACATTTACTAGCACAATCAAAAACGGCATAGTGCTCAGACTTTAAATGAGGTGCACCTTCAACTGTCATCGTCCCACAAATATAATCATTTGCTTCACGAACTTGAGTTGCAGTTAATCCTAACTTATCAAGAACATTTAAATTCATGTCTTCAAGTTCAGATTGAGTAAGCTTTAATGTGTTGGTTAAATACTCATCGCCAAGCGTCCAGCGGTTAAAAACAAAGTTAATGTCAAACGCGCCAGCAAGAGAGTTTTCAATTTTAGAAATAAGCTCATCGCTCATCCCTTTTGATTTTAAAAACTCTTCGTTCAAATGAGGACAACCGCGAAGGCTTGCGTGCCCAACCGCAAAACCGATTACGTCATTTATTTGAGCGTCAGTGTATTTTAAATTTCTGAGTGCTTGCGGAACAGATTGGTTAATTATTTTAAAATACCCACCACCAGCTAGTTTTTTAAATTTAACTAAGGAGAAGTCTGGCTCAATTCCAGTCGTGTCACAATCCATCACAAGACCAATCGTTCCAGTAGGAGCGATAACAGTCGTTTGCGCGTTTCGATAACCGTGCTTTTCACCTAACGTTAAAGCCTCATCCCATGCAACTCTAGCTGCATCGTTAAGGTACTGATCCTCGGTTTGATTCACAAGTGGTTGAGGTAAAACAGTTAGTCCTTCATAACCAGTTGTCTCACCATAAGCAGCACGTCTGTGATTTCTCATTACTTGAAGCATGCTTGTTTTGTTATTTTCATAACGAGCAAATGGGCCGTGCTCTTTTGCCATCTCTGCAGAAACTCGGTAAGCAACCCCTCCCATAATTGAAGCAATGGCACCTGCAATTGCACGCCCTCTTTCACTATCATAAGGAATACCCATGACCATTAAAAGAGCACCAATATTCGCATAACCAAGACCAAGTGTTCTAAATTGATAACTTAACTCAGCAATTTCTTTTGAAGGAAATTGTGCCATTAAAACAGAAACTTCTAGAACTGTTGTCCACAAGCGACAAGCATGAATAAATTTTTCAACATCAAACATGCCCGTTGTTTTGTCATAGAATTTTAAAAGGTTAATACTCGCTAAATTACAAGCAGTATTGTCTAGAAACATATACTCCGAACAAGGGTTAGAAGCATTAATTCTCCCCTCGCTTGGACATGTGTGCCACTCATTAATGGTGTCATCAAATTGAACACCCGGGTCCGCACAATTCCATGCAGCGCTATTGATTTGATCCCACAGGTCTTTTGCTTTAAGCGTTTTTGCAATCTTTCCGTCAGTTCTATTTGTTAGATGCCAATCTCCATCTGCTTTTAGCGCATCAAAAAATTTGTTGCTAATACGAACAGAGTTATTTGAGTTTTGGCCACTAACAGTGTTGTACGCTTCACTATTCCAGTCTGTATCATATTCTTCAAATTGAATATCTGTCACACCTTGCTTAAATAATTCAATCACTCGGTGAACATAGTTCATTGGAACCATGTCTGTATTCGCTTTATGAACGGCTTTCTTTAATTTTTTATTGGTTTTAGCATTAAATCTTGCGTCTCCAAGATCAGCTGTTTCTTTTAGTGCTGTTGCAATTTCGTCTAATCTTCTTTTACAAATTTTAGAACCAGTCACAAGTGCTGCAACTTTTCTCTCTTCAATTACTTTCCAGTTAATAAACTCTTCAATATCTGGGTGATCTAAATCAAGACAAACCATTTTGGCCGCACGTCTAGTTGTTCCACCAGATTTTATCGCGCCAGCTGCTCTGTCGCCAATTCTTAAAAAGCTCATTAAGCCAGAACTTGCACCACCACCAGAGAGCCTCTCTCCAGATCCTCTAAGATTAGAAAAGTTAGTTCCTGTTCCTGAACCATATTTAAAAAGTCTTCCTTCTCTTGTCCAAAGATCCATGATCCCACCTTCGTTAACGAGGTCGTCATTAATACTTTGGATAAAGCAAGCATGAGGTTGTGGCCGGTAATAAGCACTGGTTGATTTTTGAACTTTACCAGTTAGCGGGTCAACAAAATGATGTCCTTGAGGTTTTCCCTCAATACCATAAGCAGTGTTTAGGCCTGTATTAAACCACTGAGGAGAATTTGGCGCCCCCATTTGATGAGCAAGCATGTACTCCATTTCATCTTGAAAAGTATCGGCGTCTGTTTTGGTGGAAAAATACTTATGTTCCTCTCCCCAAGTTCTCCAGCAAAGCGCAAGGCGATGAAAAACTTGACGTGCATCAGTTTCACTTCCCGTGACAACATTTCCGTTATCATCTTTGATTACTTTTCCTTTTGTATCTTTTTGAGGAACGCCTGATTTTCTAAAATATTTTTGCGCAATAATATCACTTGCGACCTCAGACCAAAATTTTGGTACGGTCACTTCGATGGTATTGGTTTTGGAACCATCCATTTGTTTAATTTCACTAGTGCGCTTTTCAAATTCAATATCTGAGTAGGGGGATTTACCTTTCTTGGTGAAGACTCGTTGAAACTTCATGCTATCTCCTTTCGCCGTTTCATTAAAATTATCTATATGAAAACGGCCTTCGGATTTAATGTCAAAACAAAAAACACTATATCTTGTATAGTGACATTTTTTTGACGTTGCATCACACTACATATTGTACACCACAAAAAGGAATATCCGAGTGTTCTAGTGAGTCATCGCCAGTTTTTTTCACCAGATCACCTAATAAAAGCTAGACAACTTGCGCTGAAATTTAATGACTAATTTTTTTACACATAGGATTAAAATAATTTTTCTGGTCAATTTTTTGCCTGTTAAAATTATCTAATGAAAATAATTTTATCGGCCACACTATTATTCCTTTTATCAATCTCTACGAATGCAAATGTGCAAAACAATCATGCATCGCTCCCCTTGCACACGGCCGAACACATGTACCCAGGGTGCCCATTTAACTCAACATGCACTCCAGAGATGGGGCAAAAATTTATCAGCTATCATCACGCTTTAAAACGATCGACATTGAAAAGTTTTTTTCGCACCAACGGAATACCGGTTACAGGAAAAAGAAAAAAAGTAAATCAAATGGGAGTAAATAATAACGAAGCATCATGGGATAGCCCGTGTTATTATAAACAAAATAAAAAAGCTACTTTTGAAAGAGTAATGACTTTTGCCAAAAATTTCAATCATCATAATATTCAGTATCCTTTTTATCTTTTATTAGATGCCAAAGGAGTTATTTCAAAATTTTCAGCAAGTAATGATGACAGTGTGCTTGGGGTTTACAATAAAAAACTAGTCTTTAATCGCCTCATTGAAGATGTTTACTACCAATACCAAGTAGATAACCAGGGACAAATCAGCATTGAAAAAGAGATCTCCTTTCCTTCGATGGGAAAAAACATAAGGTGCACCAAACAACTGTTATCTTCAGTCAAAGAGAGGTTCTCTGAGGAGAACCTTAACCAGTTGAATTGTCGACTAATTTACGGCCCCAAAAAAGAATTAGCCTATCTTTTTTACCTACCTAGATGTGAATAGTTTGACATAGGCCGACCTAAAAACAACAATGATCCTCTATATTTCGGGGGACTTATATGAGACTTTTTTTGGTAATCGCGTGTTTATTAATTTTTACGGCAAAAGCATTTGCGAGAGTAAAAACAAACGAGGCTTACTTGTTGTTAGACCCAACACAAAAAGTAATTAATATATTAAAAAAAAATCCTGAACTTAGTTTCGATCACCCAACAAAAACCACTCTTGAGGTTTATGGGCCACGCGGTACCGGTCAATTTTTAAGAAGTTTAAACCTCACCGCTTTTGAAATGAGGTCAAAAACAAAGAGCTATCTATCTGAGTACCCGACTCCAGAGGAAATTGAAGAAAAAATTTTTACACTTGCTGAATCTCACCCTGAAATTATTCACATAGAACAAATAGGAACATCTCTACAAGGTCGTCCCATTACCGCTGTTAAAATTAGTGATCACCCAACAACAGATGAAATCGAACCAGAGGTAAAATATATCGCCAATATGCATGGCGATGAAATTGTTGGACGGGAATTAATGGTGTTATTGATTGAAGAACTCGCAACAAAGTATAAATCAGGAAATCCTAAAATAAGATCATTAGTGGACACAACAGAAATTTATATTGTCCCATCAATGAATCCTGATGGCGCGAACGCAAAAAGAAGAGGAAATTCTGACTGGATAGATTTAAACCGAGATTTTCCAGACTTTACAACCAGAGATAATCAAAACGATTCTCATGGCAGAGAGGAAGAAACAAAATCAATTATGGAATGGCAGGCAAAAAGGAATTTTTCTCTTTCGGCTAATTTTCATGGAGGCGCAGAAGTCGTCAATTATCCATGGGACACAACAGCTGATGAGCACCCCCTTCACGCGCACGTTCTTGAACTCTCTAAACAATACGCAAATCAAGTACCAGGAATGAGGGACTCTACTGAATTTCCAGGAGGAGTAGTAAATGGATATGATTGGTATGAAGTCAATGGAGGAATGCAAGACTGGAGTTATTACTGGCATAATGATCTTCAAGTAACAATTGAGCTAAGCAATAAAAAGTGGCCTAGATACTCAGAAATCGCTCGTTATTGGGAAGAAAATAAAATTGCACTAGTAGATTTTTTATCACAGGTTCATCAGGGAATTGGCTTAAGGTTAACACCATCAGATAAGTTCGTTTCAATAAGCAAAGATGGACAACATATTGGCGTCTTTCCCGTCCACAATAATGAATTCCATAAAGTTTTACCTGAAGGCGTTTACACGGTCTCTGTTCTTGATGAAAACAGGTCGGAAAAGAAAAAGATTAAACAATCAGTAAAGAAATCATCGAGTTTTAAAAAATATATCTCATTATAAATATTTAAAAATTTCATAAAAATGCGCCTAGGAAGATGATTCCTAGGCGTTTTTGTATACAGTTATTTATTTAATCGCCCATAGGCAATTCCGATAAGTCATTATCACTCACGGAGGAGTAAATAATGACTAAACTTCTATTAATCACATTGATTATCAGCTCTTATTCTTGTTCTACTTACCGACCTCCAGAAGCGTTCGAGGCCAAGATGAATCGTTTCTCAGCAAATAGTGAGGAAAAAAACATTGTTCCTGAGTTGTACACTCAGCCTCTATTACTAGAAAAAGGTAGAGCACCTGCAAGCATTAACCCTAATAAATATAAACCATTAAACTACTCAAATAAAATATTGTATTTCATGGGACTTCATGGCCAGTATAATGCAATGAGAACTTATGCCTCTGCTTCAACTCCGATTGTAAAAAGTTGCCCGCATTTTCACTCCACTTTGTTGGGTGAGAAAAATAAAAAAGATACAGTGGAGTTTATTTCTCCTAAAGGTGCAGAAATAAAAAAAATTTCTAACCTATACAGAAACGCTAAAAACAACCCAGGACTTTTTCCCGAACTTCATTTGCCAATGGAAAAAAACAATTTAAAAAACACGATTTTTTCCAATATTAAAAATGATAAAAAAATTGAGGAAATCCCCTATCAAATTCAAACCGCGATAAACCTACATTTAGAAAAAACTTATGGGGAGCTTTCCGAACTATGCTCTACAGGAACCAGCGCCAACTATTTTATCTATGAGAATTTAACAAGATTACAAAAATCAAAAAAATTCGATAAAAATGAGCAAACACTAAAAGCATTCTTTAAAACAACAGTCATTTCAAATATGGCCATCTTGAGTTCTTTGCAAGATTGGAAGCAACATGAAAAAACACCGGAGTTAAACCAAATTAGCTTTGAGTTAATCAAAAGGCTAAATGGTACATGGGTTGGCATGTATTTATCAAAACTAGTGCAAGAGCGAAGAAAGCTAACTTCCAGTAATTAAATTATTGGTAATAATATAATCGTCCTCGAGATGTAAAAAGAACGAGACCACCAAGTTCACCAACGGTGGGCTTGGTAAATAAAGCCGATAGATCATTTCCAAGAATTTTATTTTTTAAAATTTTAGAAGCACTCAAAGAGTAAACACTCACTAACCCACTTATATCACCAGCAATAATACGATTTTTCCAAAGGGCAATACGAGTTACCGTTCTTTTGGAAAACTTAAAAAGTGTATTAACATTTAGACTTGGCCCTAAAATCTTTACCTCACCATTTAAAGCGCCAAAATAAAGATTCCCATTTTTAGAAATTAAGTTTGTCGATGCCCCGACGTTAAATTGATTAGAAATAGTTCCATCACTCCCTGAAATTATATAAATATTTCCGGCAGCATCTAAAGTCGCTAACTTTCCATTAAACTCAGCAATATCCCAATTAAGGTCCATGAACTTATCTGAGGACTTGCCAATTTTTTGCTCCCAAATGATCTCTCCTGTTTCCACTCGAAAAGAAAGCATATCTCCATCTGCAAACCCAAAGATCACCTTGTTATCAAAAACATGACCTTTCCCCACACCTTGAATTGTTGTTTTGTTGGTTACAGGTTTTTTATAAGACCATAAAATTTTCCCAGTCGTGGCGTCGAGAGAAAAGATTTGATGATTTCTTAATTGAACAAATAGTCTTCCAGATGAAGCTATTGGAGTGCCATCCACACTTGCCCCAAGATCAAGTTCATAGTTTAACTCGCCATTCACAAGCTTTCTTGAGATGATTCTTCCGTTTTCTGTCCCATAGATAATATTGTTTTCAAATACTAATGGCGAACTAGAATAGGTTTCACTCTCTCTTTTTTTCCAATTAACCTTACCATCTCGCTCATTTATACTTAAAAACCCTTCACCTGAAGACCCAATATATATTGCTCCATCATGCGTAATTGGCCCGTTTAGATGAATCGGCACATTACCAGAGAGATAGCTGGGGTCTAAATTTTTCCCCCATTGAGCCTGAAACTCTTTCATGGTTTTTCGTGGAGTTACCACTTTATTTTTAATCGTTTTTATTTGAGAGCAACTCGCGATTATGGATAGAAGCAAAAGGCGAACTAAATATTTCACAATAATACCTTTAAAAAAATTTCTTTTAGCGTTGATTATTTATTTAAAAAAATACGTGCAATTTTTAATAAGGTTTCATCCTTACTTTTTTCGAGGACATAATTTAAACTCGAATTAGCTTTTTGCGTATTACCAATTTTTTGATACAAAATTCCTAAATCGAGGTATGTTTTATCTAGCATAATGGTGATTTTTTGCTTAAGAAGACTCTCATATAGCTTAATCGCCGCTTGGTCATTTCCATTATTTTGCTCCAAAACAGCTAATCGTGAAATAATAAAGTAACGAGCTAAATCACCTTTCGCTAGTCCTAGTGACTTTGTTAATATTTTTTGAGCATCTGACTCTCGAGAATTATCAATTAATATGTCTGCTACTTTAATTGACTCAACAGATAACGCACCAGTAGAGGCAGCAGGGTGAGAAAATAAATCATTAAAAGAATTAACAACATTATCTAAGTTTGTGCCCTCTTTTTTCTCGATAAACGGTTTAAGAGTTACTTCTTCAAATTGATAAATTTTATCGGCCAGCTCACCGATTGAAGAATCTTGTTTTGATTGATAAAAATTATATCCGACGACACCGATAATAATCGCTACTGCTCCAATTAAAACATATTTAAAAATAGACATTCCTTCATCGACGGCCAGAGCACTCGGGTTATTTTTATCATCAGTGATCGTTTGAGTTGTCATCATTAACTTCCTTTTTGAAAATAATTTGCCCTATTTTATTGGTGAATTCAATAGGTTGTCAAAGCAGCATTTAGTCCGTTAAGATTATCTATAGCGTCAATTAAAAGGATTTATATGTTCGCCAAAAATTTATCTTTATTTATTACCCTTCTCATACTTTCCTCACCAATTTGCTTTTCAATGAATGGACGTTTTGGCCTGGGAATAACAAACCAACCCGAAACGAACCTTGATAATGTTTCATTTAAAGTTCATACATCCCGACGCAGTGCCTATGGCGGCGTGCTTGCCGTTTCTAACGCTGACACAGGAGGCTATCTTGTTGGGTTAAAGCTATATCGAAAACTCATACAAGAAGAAAACCTCAACTTTTTTGGCGCGCTTTTTGGTGCGTATTTAAATGAAGGTACTGACGCAAATAAAAAATCTGGCTTTCAAGGTGATTTTACTTTTGGCGTCGAATATTTCTTTCAAGGCCTTGATCACTTGGGTTTTAGCTTTGAAACGGGTCTTTCGGTCAATACGTTTGATGACTTTGTCTTTAAAACAAAAGCCTTAAACACAATTCAAGGCGCTATTCACTTTTACTTATGATAATGAAATCAGCAATCCTCTTAGGCTTAACTTTATTCTACCTGCAAATTGGTCATGCTCAAGGCTTGAATGATTTTTCCGGAGATGACGATCTTGAGGTAAGTGGTGATATCTTTAGCGACTTCTCCGATGATATCATTGGTATGGAGATGGCCGAAGATGAACGGTTTTACCGTTTCGGCAGGTTTTTTAGTTTTGAACTAGGCGTCGGACAAACAACTTACGATGGAAACCGAGGTAGCGTCTATCTTGATGACCCCCCAAGTTTCGCTCTACAGCTAAACTATTTTATGAACTTTAGAGTGAGCGTTGGAGTCGGCTTTGAATACTCTAGCCACCATTTTTCATTCACCGAAGCGGTTGGTAGTTTCCCTAGCGCTCCAGGCTTAATTAGCGTTGGTGCAATGAGGGCCTTTTTTGGTTATCGCTACTACGTTGATACGACAAATCTAAGCACGGCCATCACTTATTCCAACCCTTATTTTACTGGCCGTATTGAGTATTGGTACATGACAAATAAGTTTGAAAATCAAACCGGCCTTGAAAATGATACTGGTGGTGGACTAGGGTTTGGAACAGGTTTTGGCTTAGAGTTTCCTCTAGAAATTAAAAAGACATACATTGGAGTGGAGTTCCTCTTTCATACAGTGGACTTCCATGACAAGTTTACTAATAAATACATGCGACTCCCTGATGGAACTCAAGGAGTCGATGATTTATCCGGAAATAGTTATTCAACCAAGATATTCTACGTTCTTAACTGGTAAGAACTAACTTATCGATATATCTTTTTGCTCTTTACGCTTTTTCGCTTTATTTTCATCATCTGTCCTAAAGATAATATGAACAGGAGTATTATAAAACTCGAAGTGCATTCTCAGGCCATTTTTTAGATACTTCTTAAAGTTTTCAGGAATAGCCTTTGAGCGGTTCGTAAATAAGATAAACGTTGGAGGAGATGTTTTAACCATCGATGCATATTTAACGCGAAACTTAGTCCCCGTTTTTTTATTCATCAACAACGGATTCCTCTCAATCAATTCTTCAACAACACGGTTTAACTCACCAGTTGAAACAGGACGATTGCGCACAAGAATAGTTTTTTTAATACTTTCTTTTAATTTTTTAATGTGCTTTTTATACTTCGCACTAATTAAAATGACATCGCAATAATTTAACCATGGTATCTTTGCCCTTAAATCCAAAAGCCATTCTTTTCGAGCTGCTTGGTCTGTTTTTAATTTTTCGGGCAGTTGATCGATTTTATTTAAACAAACAATCACTGATTTACCTTTTTCAAGCGCAATATCAATTAACCGTCGGTCTTGATGTCCAATCCCCTTCGTTACATCAACTAAATGAACAACGATTTCAGAGTTACTGATACTTCTAAGTGCCCTAAACACGGACTGTGATTCAACAACCTCTTTAACAGAGCTTTGTTTTCTAATCCCCGCAGTATCCACGACTTGAATACTTCTCCAGTAACTTTTCTCTCTAACTAGAGATTCATCTTCTACTTCAAGCTCACTTTTTTTGTCCGCCATCATTTCTTTGAGTTCACTTTCAAGAGTTTCAAATGGTGAAGGACCGTCTGTTTTTATGGTTTTTGCGACTTTTGGCTTTGGGTCAGGTCGCTCATACTGATCAACAGCTGCACCAAAGTAAAGATCGAAGTATGCCTCGATTGGATCGACAGTTGTCCCTGCAACATCACTGACAAGTGCGCGGTCAGTACCAACCAGTAAGTTGAGAAGAGTTGATTTTCCTGCATTTGGAGCACCAACAATAGCCACTTTACTGATGACATTCTCTCGCGGAACAATTCCTTTTTGAATGGATAAAGCCCGACTCTCTTTATTAACAAAAAATTGAGCTTCTGTTTGTATCTTTTCTCTAAGTGTATCCACCCCAAGCCCATGAGCAGCTGAGATAGTAAACATGTCATCTTCATCGAGCCCAAGTGAATAAAATTGTGGAACTTCTGTTTCCAATTTTTCACTGTCGTACTTATTCATGATGACAAAAAACTTTTTCTTTTTTGCTCTAATGTAATTAGCAATAGACTCATCAAATGGAAGAAGCCCTTCTCTAACATCACAAACAAGTAAAACTAAGTCCGACTCCTCAATTGCAAGTTGTGCGTGATTTGTCATCAAGTTAAAAAACTTATCTGCAGAAGTACTAGATTCATCTAAGTCAACGCCTTCTGGATAAAAACCGCCGGTGTCAATTAAAACACCTTCAGGAATGAACCTTGATGAATCTTTATCATCGTGATCAAAGTTCAATACAGCATAATGACGATCTCTAGTTACTCCTGGCATATCATGGGTAATCGCTCTGGTTGACTTATGTAGCAATCGATTAAATAGACTCGACTTACCAACATTTGGCCTTCCAATTAATGAGATAATAAATGATCTTTTCTCCATTATTACTTTCTCCAAACTCGAGCAGAATTTTCTGCTCTTGGTAGACCAATTTCTTCTAATACAAAATTATTTTTAAACCATTTCCCTGATACTTTTACGTGGAGATTCAGTGAAACTTGTTCTCCCAAGAGAGCTTCGATACTTTGCCTCGCTCGCGTTCCAATTTCCTTGATCATCTCCCCTCCTTTACCAACGACGATTGCTCGTTGAGATGGACGATTCACTAAAATTGAGGCCGCAATCTTTGCCGCTATTTTTGATTCAGGGTCTTTCTTTTTTACGTTTTCGTAATCCTCAATGACGACAGCAACTTCATAAGGAATCTCTTCCTTCAATAACTCAAAAGCTTGTTTTCTAATATATTCACAAACAAAAAATCTCATATTTTTATTAGACATTTGACCTCGAGTATATAAGTGCGGTGATGATGGTGCCGCATCACAGATATCTCCAATTAACAAATGAACACCATCACCAGATTCACTACTCAACACAAAATGTTTTTCGATAGTTGGAATAATCTCTTTTGCCGCGACCAAGAAGTTCGAGAAATCGAGCTCCTCTGCACCTTTTATCAAATCACTCTTTGTGAAAATAACCCAAGTTCGCTTTAAGTTATTACCAATATGAAAAACAAAATTATCTAATTGTTTCTTCAAATCTTTTGTTAGGTCTAATAGCAATAAGTTAATATCAGCGCCATCACTTCCCTCTTTTGCTTGCTGATTCATTCTTTTATTCAACTCTTGAGAAGACTTATGGAGACCTGGAGTATCGACAAGAATAACTTCTGTTCTATCGACGGTAAAAACACAGTGAAATCTATTTCTTGTCGTTTGCTCTTTGTTTGTCACGATACTCAAATCTGTTCCCACTAAATAGTTGATCAATGACGATTTTCCAACATTTGGAGCGCCTAAAACCGATAGCATAATTGATTTGTTCAATGGGTGTTGATGTTCGATTAACATAAAAGTTTCCTTTATTGGGTTAAGAGGCTTAATGCGTCTTTTGCCGCATTAACTTGTGCCTGTTTTTTACTTATGTGAATTGATTTACCAAGTACTTTATTACCAATAGTAACCGTCACGAGAAACTCTCCAGAGTCTAATTCCACGTCAGTGTATTTAGGTAAATCTTTTTTTTGCTTCATTAATAATTCTTGAAGCCGACCTTTATAGTTTTTTCCCTCTACGCGAGCAATGGAAATAAATGCATGGCCCATTTTTTCTTCATAGAAACGAAGAATTTGATTAACAAAAGCTCTTGCCGAATCGAGTCCTAAATCTTTAAAAATAGCCCCCAGGAGAGACTCAAATAGATCTGCCAAAATAGAATCTTTTAAAAAAACTTTTTGTTGATACTCGCCTCTACCAACGAGAATAAAATGGTGAAGTCCAATCATTTTTCCAAGAGTAGCCAACTCCTCTTTACTAACAAGTTGCCCCCTGATCTTAGATAAGACCCCTTCGGATAAATCAGGAAACTCAGTAAAAAGCTTTTCCGTGATGATTAATTCAAGAACACTATCTCCCAAAAGCTCCAGGCGCTCATAACTATGAAATGAGTCGCTCTCACGCTCATTAACAAAGCTTGAGTGAGAAAAAGCACTAATCAAACTTTCTATAGATACTGACTGTAAGCGAAAAGTAGAAAGAAATTGATTGAAAACATTATCTGAGCGAAGAAGTGATTCTACCTTTGAGAGATCTTCATTGCTGGTTTCCTGCTGCTTAAAACTGCTGTGCGCTTGAAGCGATATCACACCAGGAACAATAGAATTGTTAAAATCTTCAAAGGTCGTCTTCATTAAATCACCAATATAGGAATGTCTAAAAGGTATCTAGCACAGCTTTGATGAAAGAATCAATGACCAATGGAATTATTTCCAGGATCAAAACCTGATCGACTAGCTAATCTCGCCACCTCCCCACTTTTCGTTTGTTTATTTTACTTAGATTGTTTAGAATTCGAGCCTAATTTCACCCTGGAAGGATCGATTAAATGGAATTAAACACATCAATTGACCGTGTTAAACGAAATGAGCAAGCAAATACGGTGAGCATTCAATGGCACGTATTTCATAACAAGCTGAAATCACAAGGAAAAAGCGACAACACGCTTAAGAATTATAAAACAGACATGGATTGTTTCAAAAACTATCTCATCGACAAACAAGGCCATGATGCCCTGGACTCCATGGACCTTCCCAAAATTCTTGAATATGGAAAATATCTCGAAGCGAAATACAACTCGAATAATAGTCGGCGACGTCGAGTACAAACGCTTCGAATTTTTTTCGATTTTTTGGTGGAAAATGGTGCGATTGATTCCAATCCTGTTCGCAAAATTCCAACTTCTCCAAAGTTCGTTGATATTCCAAGGCCAACTAAGTTTATTGACGTTAAGACACTTTGGATGGCGCTAATTACACCTAATAAAACCAGTGGCCGTTTGATGGATTTAATTCACCAAAGAAACCAGGTCATCTTTTTACTTATTTACCATACAGGCTTAAAAGTCAGTGATTTAGCAAATCTTCAAGTGAACCAAATCAATCTCGGGAACACTCCAAGAGTATTGATTACACCAAAAAACAGAGACCCTTATACTATTCCCTTAAACAGTTTAGCGGTCAAACTGATCAAAAAGTATCTCCAAAACCTAGAAGTAGAAAAACTCAATTCCAAAATAGAATTTCCTGAAATGCTTTTTAATGCCAACCCTCATAAGATTTTATCCGGTGGATTAAGCAGCCGAGGAATAGAAATTTTAATGGAAGACTACCGCAGAAAACTCTCCATAGAAGTGACTCCGAAGTCTCTACGACAGTCAGCAATAATTAACTGGATTAACAAAGGAATTAATGACTCGACTGTAAAAGAATGGATGGGCGTCGCACCAAGCTACAGTCTAAAAAGCTACAAAGATGTCAAAGACGAATACTTTTTCAACGATGACTCTTTATCTGAACTATATGAGCATAATACTAACTAGAAACTAATTAAAGGTACTAGAACCTTTTCTCTAATCTTCAAATCGCCTTTCTTCATTAGGCCAGTTTTTTATATCCTGGGGACGATTACTATAGGGCCGACCGAAGTCAAGATCCCTTGCCCATCGATCACGCAATAGTTCAACTCGCTCAATTCGGTAACTATCAATATCATCATCAAGTTTATCTAACCTAAAGTTTAATTCTCGTTGAAGATGGATAAAATCTTTACGCTTTATATTTAATTCATTAATTTTTTTTAATTTTCTTTCTTGTAATTGAATAATTTCTTGTTCAATTCTGGCCACTTCCTTGACTTTATTTTGTTTAAAATTAAGTAAGAATTTATTCACATCACTTAATTGTTTGAGGTAATCATTTTTTCTTTTGATCAATACTTCTCTAAATACTCCTGCATCAACAATTCTCTTTGCCAACACCTGACTTTCAATTTTTAGAATCGCTCCACGCCGAATTCCCCTAAACTCACCCCAACACTGTTTTAAGTTTTTAACCGAGACAACTAAATAATTATCCTCAACATCTCTCACATAAGACACACATGGTGATCGATCTTGTTTTGAAGCGAGAAAAAATTTTGCAATATCTCCTGCTTGAAATAATTTAATATTTGGGTTTTCTGTATGAATTTTAATAATATCACCGCGAATGTTTCGATCCGTGATCCGGCCAAAAAACTTGGAATAGTCTTCGCTTTCTTTGAGTTGTTTTTCACTAACAACTCCAAAACTAGAAAAGCTGACAATTAAAATTACGCTACTAAGAAAATGTATCATTGTTTTATTATGGCCAATATTCCTTCAATTTTTATCCAGAGGAAAAATTATCAGTACTTAAGCTTAGATGCTTTTGACGTCCAGCAGGAGTGAGAGTAAAGTGTTGTTGAATAAAAAAGAGGATAAATAATGCAATTTTTTCTAGATACTGGTGACATTAAAGAAATTCAAGAAGCTTCAACTTGGGGAATTGTTGATGGTGTGACGACTAACCCGAGCCTAATTGCAGCCACAGGAGAGAAACAATCAGACGTCATTAAAAGAATATCAGAAATTATTGATGGGCCAATTTCTGCGGAAGTTATCTCCACTCAAAAAGATGGAATGCTTAAAGAGGCCCAAGAGCTGATTAAGATTCATGAAAATATCGTGATAAAACTCCCCCTAACTATTGATGGGATCGCCGCTTGTAAATATCTCTCTAAAAATAACATTAAAACCAATGTCACCTTATGCTTTAGTTCTAACCAAGCACTTCTAGCAGCAAAAGCTGGCGCAAGCTACATTTCTCCATTCATTGGTAGACTTGATGATATTGGCCATGACGGCATGAGTATCATTGAGGAAATAAGAAATGTTTATGATAATTATGGTTTCATGACAGAGATCCTAGCAGCCTCAATTAGGCACCCAACCCACGTCAGAGACGCTTCGATGGTCGGTGCAGATGTGGCGACAATGCCATATAAGGTAATGAAATCTCTCTACTCTCACCCTCTGACAAGTAATGGACTTGAAAAGTTTCTGTCAGACTATCAAAAGAGCGTTAAATAAAATTCTTTGACCACTAATTTTTTTAGGTAGATATAAATTTACAATTTTAGGATTGCCCACCAGGCAAATACAACTCTCCTGACATCAATCGCTTTGATGTATTTTTGCTGCCATTAATTACTGGCAATTGGCCCTATTCACTAAACAACTAAACTGTTGATTTCACTTATTTATGAGCAACAAAACAAAGTAAAATATTTCTCTCAAGTATAATACTCTACAAAACGATAAAGGTATTATGCAGAGTAAATTAATCAAACAATATCTAAGAGTTATGGCCATCATTTTGATGGTTTCTGCATGTAACGAGCAATACTCAGGAGTTGGTGAAGAGGCAACCTCAAAAAATTCAACATCCCAGTCAAGTAAGAGCTACAGCTCCGCTGGTGCAATGAGATGGAGTACGAACGGTTTAGGTAATACAGGATTAAATGTTCACCTATCTGAAGAAATATTGGCAGAGCTTAACCCAAGTGAATATGTAAATGATCTTAATCCTATTCAACAAATGCTTGAGCAGTGGAATTCTGCCGTTTCAACAAAAACCCTATTTAACATTTCCGCTGCCTCAGATACAAGCACCTTGAATGAAGGTCAAAAAGCTGACCTTTTGGACTATAACGACAATGTTTTTGGAATCTATCGCCATGATACTTGGTTCCCGGACGTCAGCTCATCAGCTCTGGCAATTACCCAATTCTTTGGCAAGCGAGTAAATGTAGGAACTGATTACGAATATTTAGAATTAATTCACGCCGATATCATCGTTAATTATAAAAACTTCACTTTTGGAATTAGCAATAAGTCACTAGATGACTATGATCTCTCCTCGGTAATTCTTCACGAGCTTGGCCATTTTTTAGGCCTAGGCCATTCCGGATATTATGATGATTCTGTAATGGTCCCCTACCTTGATGTTGGTACTGAAAAAAGAGAAATCCTAAATTATGATATGGACTCTATTTCAAACTTATATGAATCAGAGAGGTCTACAAGTGCAGTTGTTGTCACAAGTGCACTTACTACTGGAAAGTCTACAAATAAAGAATCTAAGCCTAAAGCTGAAATAGTTCAGGGAATCATTGAATTACAGGCATCTGGAAAATGTAACCACTACATTGATGGTAAACTAGTACATCAACACAAAAAAAAACCCGGCCAATTTAGACCGGGTTTTCAATAAATCTCAATTTTATCAGAATTTATCTAACAGAATCTACAACGGCTTTAAATCCATCGATGTCTCTTGCTGCTAAATCTGCAAGCATTTTTCTGTTAATTTCAACGCCATTTTTCTTAAGCGCGCCAATGAATTTTGAGTAAGACATATCAAAAAGTCTAGTTGCTGCGTTAATACGAACAATCCAAAGCTTTCTCATGTCTCTTTTAAATTTTCTTCTGTTGATAAAAGCATAGTGTAATGCTCTTTCTACAGTTTGAACCGCGTGACGATACTTAGTTCTTCTGTCAAAGTGATAACCTTTTGCAAGTTTTAAAACTTTGTTTCTTCTTCTTCTGGCTTTAAAGCCTCTTTTTACTCTTGCCATTTCTGGACTCCTTATCGAAACGATGCTTGGGGGGGTTGACCCACTTAAATACCCAAGAATCAGTTAATACCTAGATAGAGAATTATCCGTTTGGTAACATCCGAGCAACTAGACCATGATCAGCAGCTGATACATAAGCAGTTTTTCCCGCTCTTTTCTTTTGCTCTTGAGTTCTACCTTCAAGCTTATGTCTTAGGTTTGCTCTTCTTCTTTTATATTTTCCAGTTGCCGTTAAAGAAAATCGCTTAGCTGCAGCTTTTCTGGTCTTCATTTTTGGCATAATTTACTCCAATTTCCACTTAGTTAATTCAAATTTAGTAGCATTGATTATCAAATGGAGAAAGCAATGTAAAGTAAAGAAATTATTAATTCTTATTTGCTAACAGATTCCTCTGCTTTTGTCTTTTTTGGGGCTTTTTTACTTGGCGCAAGTATCGTAATTGCTCTGTTACCCATCATTTTTATAGGAGATTCAACGATTGCACCTAGTTCTTCAACGTTAGAGATAATTCCCTTGAATTTATCTAGTCCTTGGTCTTTGTAGGCCATTTCTCGACCTCTAAACTGCATCACCATCTTCACCTTATCACCCTGAGCAATAAACTTCTCAGCACGCTTGAGTTTTGTTTCAAGATCGTGAGTCTCAATATTTGGTCGAAACTGAATTTCTTTTAGTTGAACAATAACCTGCTTTTTCTTAGCTTCAGCTGCCTTCTTTTGCTGCTCATATTTATATTTTCCATAATCAATGATTTTCACCACTGGAGGTTTCGCCATCGGCGCCACTTCTACTAAATCCAACCCTCTGTCTTCAGCTATTAGCTTTGCCTGAGCAAGGGTAACAATACCGTATTGATGTCCATCATCACCAATTAATCGACACTCGCGAATACGAATTTGTTCGTTAACTCTGATTCCACTCTTGGATTGGTTCCGGTTGTTAAAATTTGGTTTAATAATAAGCCTCCAAGCTAAAATATATTCTTCTTAATTCCCACAACTTAGTCAATTATCTTACCTTTAATCAAGAAAAAAATCGACCTGTAGTAAATTTTCTTCAAAAATTTCTTGCGGTTGCGGCCAATTTTTAAAAATAAGACGGACCACTTCAGGACGACTTGCCTTTGTCTCAAAGATCTCCGAGGTCATCTCGTCTAAAACTTCAAATAACCGTTCAACGCTGTCATTTAGCGGGTTAAAGCCTGAGATAGTATCTCTAAATATCTTAAATTGTTGATAATCTTCCAGATAAAAACGATCCTGCTGATCAAATACCTCTTGAACTGGAATCCCAACCACCGGCAGTCCAAGGGTCAACTGCTGTTGGTCGAGGTTAATAAAAAGGTGAACATCAAGATTTTGCAAATTTAATGCCGTGAAGTCACTAATGAAGCACTTTGTCTGGTCAACGCTACTCGGTATTTCATAAAGACTCTCCAGGTCAGAGAGCACGAATCTAGAATTTTCACTTATGGTCACTTTACTCATTAAGTTTTACCCACGCATATTAAAACGTATTTGATCACTTAGTTCTTTTTCAAAACGAATAATGGACTTATCCAAAAAGGCAATTCGGTTGAGAACAAAGCCGCCTTCTTCCCAATTGAGAACCCCTGCATTTTGAAAGAACTTCAAACAATTCTTTATCACAGGTACAGAGTAACTTTCACTATATTTTATGACTCGACCTAATGATTTTTCAGCCTCAAATACTTCTTTTGACTTCTTCAAAAAATAATCTTGCTTAAACGGATAATTTTTCTCAGTGTAAATCACTTTGAGAGTCAGGGCCCCGATATAGTAGGATTCAGTAAAATAAGTACATGAGCGAGCAAAAACGCCTAGCTCTGTGGCAATATTCATTAACTCTTTGTGCTTTAATTTCATGCAGTCCTCAAGAGTTGAAATTTTTCGCCCACTAGTTTTACTAATGATTTTTATGACTTGATAGAGAGTTTCTTTAACTGTTGGTAAATAAAACTCGAATTTTAATTGGTCCCGAAGATAGAGAAAATGCTTCTTTAAATCATCAACAGACTCAATAGCTCCCGAGAATAAAGCGACCCAAGCAGAATTGATAATCCATGGAACAATAAAATGGTGTAAAATTGTATTTTTAAAATACAGCAGTTCAATTCGAGTAGTTGGCTTAATTGAATAGAACTCATGGCCAACAGTTGAGCTCCCAATCAAATCAACCTTTCCATTCTTTATCTGCATATCAAGTGCATTTTCAAGAACCTTTTCAAGCTTAGATTGATCGATTAGAGACTCAGTAATAGGAACATCAAAGGTTTTACAATAATTTATTATCCGATGAGCCTTATCAAAAATTTCATCAAACTTAAGGGCGCCATCTGGTTTATCGAGTAAAATGAGCGCCAATAAACTTGTCGGTGTGACCATCATTTTTGAACCAACACTACGGAAGCAATCGAAGGCTAATTTTTGAGCACGCTCTTTTGTTGAAAAATTCTTATAATTTGCCCCACTAATTCCATTCCCCACTTTAATGTGAATACTTCCCAGCTTGTATTTTAGAACCTTAAAAACTTTCAAGAGCTCCTTAGTCGATTCTTTATTTTTTTTGGCACCGCCTAACTCTCGGGTTAAGCTTTTTTGTTCAGGAACATATTCATGCATGATGGAGACAGGCATAAACTGAAGTGGTTTTTTACGCTTTTCTGGCAGATGTGAATGGGCTGTCACTAGCATCGTGAACAGGCCATACCGAGGAGGGAGCAATTTTCCTGAACGTGATCGGCCACCCTCAAAGAAAAATTCAATAGGCTTGCCTTCCCCTAGTAAATAATAGAGGTAGCCCTCAAGAGTTAATTTATACAAAATATCATTGTTAAAAGACCGTCGGATAAAAAAGCAACCACTATTTCTAAAAAGAGTACCAATAGGAAAAATATTTAAATTAATTCCGCCAGCGATATAAACGGGGAATCCAAAGGATTTAATGATTGCATAATTTAAAGCGATATAATCAGCATGAGACTGATGATTAGGAACGAGGATGACACAATTTTCATCGACATATTTTTTAAAATCACCAACCTCAGGAGTAAAAGTTAAATTAATCGCTTCATACATACGGTCAACAGTATTATTCAATACATGTTGGAATTTATCCATCACACTCTTGTTATAAGTTGCTGCGATTTCTTCTACGTTTTTAAGACATTGATCAGTTTTTTCCTTATCACCCGCAATCCGCTCTTGTAGAGGAGGATAAGACAATACAACTTTTCTCATCAATTCTATTTGAGTATTTTTTTTTGTAGGAACTAAAGACATCATGAACAATCCTTTGCTCAAAAAATTCTAGTTAACGAACACCATGTGGTTTCGATTCGCTGAAGCCAGCTGTGGACATTTCAATAAATTGAGCATTATTGTACATGTCATTTATCGTAGATGCACCAACATAAGTCATTCCACTTCTAATTCCACCAGTCAGCTCAGAAATCACGTTTTCCGCACTGCCCTTACAAGGAATCATCGTTGCTTCACCTTCTGCGGCCATCCCTTTTGGAAGATCCCCTCGCCAAGAGACCTGTGCATCTTTAGAGGCCATTCCACGATAGCGCTTCATGCCACCTTTAATTTCACCTGGAGTTTCAAGAGTTCCAGAAAGAAGTGAGCCTACCATAATGCTAGAGGCACCAGCGCAAAACGCTTTAACCATGTCCCCTGAGTTTTTAATCCCACCGTCAGCAATCACGGGAACGTTATGTTTTTTCGCTTCTTCGACACACATGGAAACGGCCGTTAATTGAGGAACCCCGTGACCTGTTATGATTCTAGTTGTGCACATGGAGCCAGGCCCAATACCTACTTTTACTGCATCGGCTCCAGCATCAATCATTCTTTTCACGCCAGATGGTGTTGCCACGTTACCGGCGATCACATCAATGTGCGGATATTTATTTTTTACGTATTCCAAAGTTTCATACATCATGACAGAGTCACCATGAGCGATATCGACAACCAAAAGTTGAACTCCGCAGTCAATGAGATAATCTGCTCTTTTCATTCCATCTTCTTTGACGCCGATGGAAGCAGCAATTGGAGAAGGGAGTTTATTTTGCTGAGTATGTTCAATCACTTTTTTAACATGCTCACCCTGCTCTTGAGTTGTCATAAATCGGTGAATAATTCCAAGGCCTCCAAGTTCGGCCATTTTGATCGCCATTGGAGCTTCTGTAATAGTGTCCATATTTGCTGCGATAATGGGTGTTTCTAGTGTGTAATTTTTTGTGACATTGGACTTCAGACTTGGATGCTTTCTTGAAGAAATCTCTGAGTATTGAGGAACCAGTAAAACATCATCAAAAGTTAATCCTTTGCCCCTCTCAAGGATACCTTTTGCACCAAACATAAGCTCCATAAAAACCCCTTTAAAAATGATGAACGCAAACGGCCAAAAGATTAGCCTTTTCCAGACCTATTGGCAATGCATCAAAAGAGACTTTTTTTCTAACTAATTGCCCGTAGATTTGGCGAAATAAATGGGGATAATAATGTATAAAATCGTGTCGCGGATAAGGTAGAACATAAAAAAATAAAAGAACGCTTTGCGACTTTTTAAAAAGACATTTTCGACACCATGCATTTGAACGCGCTTTGACATCGAAATCATGAACTTTGACTTCCCCCAATGACGAAAGAAAAAAGATAAATTACCTTCAAGTTTACGGTCAAGGCGAGTGAAAGTAGAGACAAAAAACGACCGTAAAACACTGAAAACACGAAGAAACTTCGATGAATCATTCTGTTGTTTTTGCACATTGGTTGAACTCATAGGCGATTTGTAGCACCATGCACTAGCTTTGGATAGATACTTTATGCTGAACAGGGAATATATTCACGAGACTGTGACAGTTTCATGACAATTAAATCCCCTCGTTCATTTATATAATTGAATATAAAACATATATGGAGAAAGCGTTGTCTTTTTTATCAGTTTATAATTTGCCTGTGGATACGATTGAAAACGAAGAACAAATTCGTGCTCAAGGCCATTTTATTTTAAAAACATGTCAAAGAACTTTGGTCGTGACCAGTAAATCACCGGAGATTTGCTTGAGCCTTAGGTCTCAAATGAACAACATCCTCGAAGGGCCCAAAGGCTACCAATTTTTAATGGAAGTCATTTGTGGGCTTAAATCCAGACTTCTTGGTGAAACGGAAATCGTCTCTCAATTTAAAGACGCATTTGATAAATTTTTAAATCAAGAGATTAGAGACCCCATCGTCACACTTACTCTTCAAAAACTATTCAAAGACGCTAAAGAGATCCGTCATCACCATCTAAGTGATGTGGGCCAATATAGCTATGCAGGAATGACAAAAAAATTAATCACTAATCGTGATCATGGACCTTTAATTCTTCTTGTTGGATCTGGCCAGCTTGCTCAAGACATTTTAAAAGTCATGAGTAAAAAATTTAACATTCATTTGCTTGCCAGAAATGAAGATAAAGTAGCTGAGCTTCAAAAAGATTTTAAATTTAAAACCCTTTCATGGGAAAATTTTAAAGAAGCAACTCAATACCAAGTAGTCGTCAATACCGTGGGTAGCGAAGAAACGCTATTTAGCCAGCAATTCTTTAAAACTTGGCTGCTGCTTCATGGCCATCGGGGTCTATTT
>Ga0181565_10000717_pt1 | contig 24884 bp, 26 predicted proteins | sample 101ome_16_FD_129661 | JGI IMG/M metagenome (GOLD analysis project Ga0181565, IMG submission 129661) | Coastal salt marsh microbial communities from the Groves Creek Marsh, Skidaway Island, Georgia - 101401AT metaG (megahit assembly) | ecosystem: Environmental > Aquatic > Marine > Intertidal... | reverse complement strand
TCGCAGTAAGGTATTGGAAAATTTTTAAAAAAATTGAAAAATGCATCAGCAACAGGATGTGACAATAAGTTATCGATGCTCTCAAGGTCTCCTTGAAATCTCCAGAGCATTTGTTGAAAATCATTTATTAAAGATTTATTTTTATCGGATAGCTGATCAGATCTTGATAAAAGTTCAAGAGTGTTATTTAGACTTAATCCATTAGTCTCGCTTATTATTTTAATAACACTGTTTTTTAATTCGGTGTAATCATTCATGAATCTTTCAGTTCCTTTTTTAGAATATCAAACGAATTTTTCACAATAATAAAATTTCGTTGTGCATTTTCCATTAACTCTTTCGGTAACTTTTCTCCAATAAGTTTGTCTGGATGACAAATTTGGGCAAACTTCTTGTAGGTCTTTTTGATTTCATCAATATTTAAACAATTATTGTTTGTTAAGTTAAACAAATTCATCGCTTCTTGTTTAGTTATTTTTTCTGAAATATTTATAGGTGTAACGGCCATTACAATCATTGATTGGGAGAGTATTTTTTCAATTAAGAATTTAGGGGCAATAGTGCGTGTTTCTCCCAGCGAAAAGATAGTGTTGGAGATACTTGTTTTTTGTGAGTCTATAGATTTCTTATATACAGGTGAGTCTGGAAGTAAAATGTTATTGTATTTATTTTCATCAAAATTACTGCCTAAATCGTTTTTAACAATTAATATATGTGCCCCCTTGATGACAAATTGAGGAAGAAGTAACGGGTGCCCACGTATAATCGAATGGGCCATCTTTAGGGAATTTTCTTTGTTAAAAAAGCTTTGAATGATTCCATATGAAATTAAATAGTCTGTTATGATTGTAAATGTGGGTAACTCTTGAAAAAAATTCAATCTGAAATTATCTTTAATGACCCTGTTAATTAGAGGTCCTTCGATACTAATGCCGTATTCATTCATTGCTTGATCGATTATTTTCTTACTTGCTTTACTTTCTCCCCATTGCAAATTTTCGAGTAAATCAATCATCGGATCAATATCTTCATTATTACTTGTCGATTTATTTGTTAAGCCTTTATATCTTGAAAGTAATTCATCAACGGATAAATCTTTCTTTGATAAATTATTTGACTGAGTTGGAGATGCGGATCTCTTCATTCCATTTCTTAGAAGAATTTCCTTTTCTCTTATCATTTGATCAAGTGATTTTGCACTATTGCTGTTCTTCTTTTTTTTATCATTAATCAATTGAACAATATAGGGGATGATGAATCTAGAAAAGATATAAAAAGCAATAAATGCAATTATAAGTTTAAATGTTATGTCGATACTTTTGTTCATCTAAATTACCTGTGTTCTATTGACGTCATTTAATGACTAAATTTTTAGACTGATAAATAATTATTATTTTTTCAAAGATAGTTATTTAGAATATATTTTAATGAGAAGAAAAAAGGGGATCATGTGGAAACAATAATCTGGCAAATTGAGCCAATTGATTATGATTTATGTGTTGAGTGGGCAATTTCAAGAAGAAGTGATCACCAAAAAAGAAATTATCTAGTAAAAATGAATAAGGTTGTGATCTCTGAGTTTGCACCAAATATTCATTTTGGTGAAACTCACCAAAAAGTTAAACAACAAATTGAGTCATTTAATCAAATCAGCAAAAAATTAACTGATCTTCAAACGTGTTTAGATTTTTGTGAGAAGGAGCGATCTCAAGATAATTTTTGTAATTCATTTCTCGCGGGCATCGAAATGGCTGCGTTAAATTATTTTGAGGCGTTTGATTCTTTCTTTGAACATTCAGCTAAAAAGTGCAAAAGCTCGATGTCTGTACCGATTATTTCAATGAAAGATTTTTTGAGCTATTTCGATCAAATGAATTTAGCTGAATTTGAAGTCGTTAAGATAAAATCTAATGAGAATTTGCCGTTAAAAATAATTGAACATATTTTGGATAATACAAATTGTTCAATCAGCATTGATTATAATGAAGCTCTACGCAACTTAGATGTAGCAGTGGAGCACTTATCTTTTTTGAAACGAATTAATAGGTTAAAATATATTGAACAACCATTTTCAGCTCATGATTTAGGTTTGTATATAGATCTAAAAAAAGTAACCAACATTCCGATTTTTATTGATGAAACTATAACAAAACAGCTTCCAACAAGCGATCTTGTGAAAATATGTGACGGCATCAATTTTAAGGTAATGAAATCAGGGGGCCCTTTAAATACGTTGGCGCAGATCAAAAAGGCAAGAGAGCTAAAGTTAAAATGTATGCTTGGCTGTATGGTGGAATCTAGTTTATCAATGTCCAATTATGTGAAAATGAGCTATCTTGTCGATTATTGTGATCTGGATGGTAGTTTGTTTTTAAATGAAGATCCATTTAAAATGATAACTATAAATAATGGAAATGTGGCTTTATGATAATTGGGTATGATGCAAAAAGAGTTTTTCACAATTGGCGAGGTCTTGGAAATTACTCTCGTGATCTCGTAACGGGATTAAAGAATTACTTCCCTGATAATAAATATTTGCTTTTTTCTCCTCCGATTAAGGATGAACGAGGGGAAATTTTCGCTGAGGAGTTTGGAAATAGCAATGTGATTACCCCTGAGGGTTTTTTAGGAAAGCAGTTTCCATCAGTTTGGCGCCGAAATTTATCCAATATACTGCAGAAAAATAAAGTCGATCTATTCCATGGATTGAGCCATGAAATCCCTTACGGATTACGAAAAAAAGGTATTAAATCGATTGTAACTATTCATGATTTAATTTTCTTGCGCTACCCAGAATATTTTCCTTGGATTGACCGTAAGGTTTATCTTTCTAAAATTAAGCACTCAATTAAAGAGGCAGACCAGATTATCGCAATTTGCGATCAAACAAAAATGGACCTAATCAACTTTCTAAATGTACCTGAGAGTAAAATTAATGTTTGTTATCAATCTTGCCACGAACAATATCAAAGAGGACCTGCAGATAGCCTGCAAGTTGACATGATAAAAGCCAAGTATAAGCTGACGAAAAATTATTTCCTTTATGTTGGCGCTCTTGAGGAGAGAAAAAATATTCTCAATTTAATTGAAGGTGTGTCCCACTTTGGATACGGCCATGACCTTATCATTGTCGGGCGAGAAAATTCTTATAAAAAAGAGATTGAATTAAAAATCAAGCAAATGAATCTTGATAATAATGTAAAAATATTAACAAATGTCCCGACAGAGGATTTACCTGCACTTTATACAGGGGCTGAAGTTTTTTGTTTTCCCAGTTTTTTTGAGGGATTTGGAATTCCCATTATTGAGGCCATGTTTTGTGAAACTCCTGTTTTAACATCCCAAGGAAGTTGCTTTCCCGAAGTTGGAGGAAGCGGAGCTATATATATTGATCCTCACAAACCATTTCAAATAGGTAAGGCTCTTTATGAGATTACAAATGATCAGAGTTTAGCTGAGTCTTTAAAGCTTGGAGCAAAAGAGCAGGTCAAAAAATTTACTTCGAGTAGGACCAATGAGGAGCTCTACAAAGTATATCTCCAGGTAATGCAGGGCTAAGCTTTATCTTATTTCTTTTTTGTAATTAATGATAGATTTGAAAGTTTATACTTTTTTAACAAATCGAGGATTAAAACAACTCGTTTATATTCTACGACTTCATCAACTCTTAAGAAAACAGGGGTTTCTTTTTTTGTTATTTCCTTAAGGTCTTTTTCTAGCTGAGATAGCTGATACTTTTTTCCGTTATAGGCAATTTCAGTTTTACTAAGTTCAATATTGATTGTTTCAGTTTTTGACTCTTTCGTTTCTTCAGAGTTTGATGAAGGGAGGTTTAACAATAGGGCAAGCTCTTCTTTTTTGAAGACTGTAGAAACCATAAAAAAGATTAATAGCAAAAATACGACGTCTATTAGGGGAGTCAGGTCAGGTGAAAGTGATTCTCTTGTTCTTTTTCTCATTATAAAACTTTATTCAATAATAATTTTTCAAGATGGGCTTCCAGCTCGTCTAATGAGCCTAAAAGGTAATTGTGTCCAATATAATGTGGGATCGCTACGATTAAGCCACCAACCGTCGTAATAAGTGCTAAAGAAATGCCATTAGCAAATGATGACGGGTCTCCCATGCCTCCTTTTGCCATTTGGCTAAAAGACATCAATACACCAATAACAGTTCCTAAAAGGCCGAGCAATGGCGATATGGCAGCAATAATTTTCACGGTATTAAGACCTTTTTCAAGTCGAGTCATATAATAACTTAGCTCTTTTTTACTGAGCTCAACAATAGCCGCTGTGTTTTCTTTGCTAAGGGTTTTGTTATTTTCATGAAGATCATCAGCTAGTGCTTTTGCTGTTATATCAACTCGTTTTTTTTCGGATAGTAGTTCAAAAAATTTATAGAGCATCAGGGCAATGCCAATAATGTTAATCCCAACCAATATGTACATGATAACTCCACCTTGGTTGACGTAGTCTAAAATTCTCATTTCTACTTCCTCTTTGATTAATTAAATTTAATTGTCTCTTCTTCTAGACATTCTGGCAATATTTGAAATTTTGTGTGGTTTTGTTACCATGATCGTTTTAACAAGCTGGTGGTGAAATGAAATTTTTTAACGTTCTTTTATTATGTCTCTGTCTTACTTCCTGTAATTCAAATACAAAAAATTCTAAAATTAGATATTTTTCACCTAATGCAAAAAAATTAGAGTCGAAATATTCTTTTGTCGGCGATAAATATGCAATTGCAACCCAAGGGAGGTACGCGACAGATGCTGGAAAAAGAATGTTTGAGCTTGGGGGTAATATTTACGATGCTTTTGCTGCTATATCTTTCGTCATTAGTGTTGAAAGACCACAGTCCACAGGAATTGGAGGTGGGGGATTTTTACTACATTACTCTAATAAAATGGAATCTCCTGAGGCCGTTGACTTCAGAGAGAAAGCTCCATTGCGCGCTCATGAAAAAATGTATCTTGATAAAAATGGGAATGAGGAAAGTCGAAAAAGTATCGTTGGCGTTGATGCTGTTGGTGTTCCAGGGCTAGTTGCAGGAGTTCTAGAAATTCATCAAAAATACGGAAAGCTTGCCCTAAAAAAAGTTCTTGCTCCGGCAATCAAGTTAGCCGATGACGGTTTTAAGGTATATCCAGAACTTGCGTTTGCATTAAAATATAAGGAGAAAGACCTTCGTCAATTTCCAAGTAGTAAAAAAATATTTTTTAAAAATGATGATCCTCTCAAGGAAGGTGACCTACTTCGTCAAGTGGATCTTGCTACTACGTTAAAATTAATTTCTCAACATGGTAAGTCTGGTTTTTATGCAGGAAAAGTCGCAAAGGCCATAGCAGAAACATCAAAAAAAATTGGCGGTGCTTATATTACGGAAAAAGACTTTGAGGCATACGACGTAAAATATAGGAGACCTGTAAAAGGAATCTTTAGAGGCAATACGATATATTCAATGTCACCACCTTCTTCTGGAGGTATTCATGTTATTCAAATTTTAAATATGTTATCTAACTTCGATTTAAAATCTCTCGGTATTTCGAACCCAACATCTATTCACTATGTAAGCTCTGCAATGCAAGCAGCCTTCGCTGACAGGGCAGAATATCTGGGGGATGCTGATTTTGTGGATGTTCCTGTAAGTGGATTGATATCAAAAGAATATGCAAATAGTATTGCTAAATCGATTTTAGAAAAAAAGGCGAAAAGGTTAAAAGATCGACAGCACGGTAATCCATTTGCATTCGATAAAGATCAAACGACTCATTTTTCGATTATGGATAACCAAGGTAACGTCATCAGCTCAACTCAAACCATAAATGGCTACTTTGGTAGTTCCGTCGTTGCTCCTGGAACGGGAATAGTTTTGAATAATGAAATGGATGACTTTGCCACAAAAGTCGGTGCCTCTAATTTATTTGGCGCAGTTGGGGGGAAAAATAATTTAATTCATCCTCAAAAAAGACCCTTAAGTAGTATGTCGCCGACGATTATTTTTGATAGCAATGGTCAGCCAAAAATGTCTGTTGGTACGCCATCAGGTACGAGAATTCTGACATGTGTAATGCAAACAATATTAAACTATTTCGAGTTTAATAAGCCGTTATATGACTCGGTTGCCGCGTTGAGATACCATCATCAGTGGTCGCCAGATTACATACGAGTTGAAGAGTTTGGGTTTTCCAACTACGCAGACCAACAACTAAAGTCAATCGGTCACAGTATTGAACGAAAAAATTTAGGATGTCGAGTCCAAGCAGTAGTGAGAGAAGGTAAAAAAATTATCGCTGTTTCAGACCCAAGGGGAGAAGGGATGAGTGACGGACTTTGATTTAATTCAAAGTCCGACTGACATATAGTCTAAAAGTTTTATCTTTTGATCTTCTTATCGTGCATTGACCCTCTTCTTTTCTCTCAATAAGAAAGTCATAGTACTCTGGGTAGCAGTCAGAAACTTCTAAAATTGATCTTCCTTCATGTTCTCCAAAATCGACGAATACTTTATCTTCTTCAATGATACCGGTAAGTGGACTTACGCTCATTATTCCCTCCTTAGAATAATAATTTATTGAAATTGTTAGGCAATAACCTCAACAGATCTTATTGTGTTAAAAAAAAAATCATTTGAAAAGAAAAAAGACTCATTGAGTCAAATGGTCAGGTACTTGCTCCCAGCCAAAAAATTCAATTGATCTTGATATTAGGTTTTTAAATTCGTCTTTAAAGCCCGCAGGTAGACTGTTTCTTAGTTCTGAGAGTTCTCTTTTTAGCGAAAATGACTGTTGATGAAAGATTCTATCACACATGATATATGAGGCTAAAAAGTAGTAAGTTTCTTGGCCGAAAATCGCGCTGGTTTTTTTATTAGTCAGTATTTCAGATGAGGCATTAATGATGTCGATGTTTTTTTCAGGGAGGTTGGATTTTATTGATAGGATCAAGCCTGAATATTTAAATATCTTGGCATTAATGATGGCCGAGTTTTTTCTTTTCTCTTTGGAAAAGAGTGATGTGCCTATTTCACTAAATAAACCGGATAAGGCTAGATTTAAACAATAGTGCTCTGTAAAAATAGATTCGATACTCGTTAGACGGTACAAAAGAGTTGCGCTTACTAAAGCTTTTTTACTCTCGGTTGAATTAGTCCCCTGGTGAATCATTTTGATTGTGTGCTGGAATTGTCCGGGAGTTAGTTTTTTTATAAAGCTTAACCATATTTTAAATGTGGTTATTTGATTATTAATTAGTTTTTCATTCAATGGAGTATTTTGAATTTCAGTATATTGAATTGATATAAAGTGAATTATCCTTTTTGAGAATTCGCTGGTGCTATAGTGAGATATTTTTCTTCCGAGTGAAGTTACTTCTCTTAGAATTCCATCATTAATGAGGTGTCGTTGCTGTTTCTCAACTAAAAGTTTTGTTTGATTGTTTTTGATCAGACTGATGAAGAAGTCTTTTTCTAAGGGATCATTTTTTTTTCTTATTAATTTAAGTGATTGTGAAGATTGATAGAGATCAACCGGTGCTTTTTCCATAAAGAAAAAATATCTAAAATCAATTTCATTAAAACTGGCGAGTGAAAAGTTTTTTATGTCATAAGATGAATACATGACAACTTAACGGAGAGAGAAAAGCTTATGTTAACGCTCAATCGATAAAGAGGAGTAATTTACCGATCCTTCTTATCTGCCAGATGGCAAGCGACAAGTCTATCTTCAGTGTTGTGGTATAACGGATATTCTTTTAAACAAAGATCATTTGTATGTGGGCATCTATTTGAAAAATGACATCCATTTGGAGGATTTAACGGAGAAGGAAGCTCTCCTGAAATGGTTGGAATATCGCTTAACTCTACAGATGAATTAAAATCTGGAGCACTATTAATGAGGGCTTGTGTGTAAGGATGAGCTGGCGAATTGAAAACAGCATCTGCACGACCTTGCTCAACAATTTTACCTAAGTACATTACTGCGATTCGATCTGCTATGTACTTTACAACCGAAAGATCGTGGCTGATAAATAAATACGATAGTCCAAGATCTTTTTGCAGTTCCTTTAGTAAGTTGATCACTTGTGCCTGAACAGAAACGTCTAATGCCGAAACTGGTTCGTCGCAAATAATAACCTTTGGTTTTGTGATTAATGCCCTTGCTATCCCAAGACGTTGTCGTTGGCCACCTGAAAACATATGTGGGTATCTATCTGCCAATTCTGGCCTTAATCCAACTCGCTCGATTAGCTCGATCGCTATTTTTTTTAATTCACTCTCAGATGCACTACTTTTCACTCGGAGAGGATCTGAAACCAATTGCCATGCTTTTTTTCTTGGGTTCAAGCTATTATATGGGTCTTGAAAAATCATTTGAATGTGGGATGAAAGCTCCTTTGGTGAGAACGTTGAAATTTCTCTTCCTTGGATAAATATTGAACCTTTCGTTTTTTTCTCTAGCCCGATGATTGTTTTTGCTAATGTACTTTTTCCACAACCTGATTCTCCTACTAAGCCTAGGGTTTCACCTTCTCTAAGTTCAAGGCTCACACTATCTAAAGCTTTTACTGTTTGTTTCGGTTTAAACATACTTTCGGACACGTAGTATTTAGATAAGATATTCGCCTTTAAAATTGTTCGGGCTTCTGAGTTCATCATGAGAAGGTACCTTTATTTAGTTTTGCCTTGAAATTGGATTTAGGCAGCGCCATTGTTGTCCATCGTGGTCGTTGATTTCTATCGTTTTATTTGACTCACAATCACTAGTCGAATACTCGCACCTTGGGGAGAACTGACAGCCTGTTGGTCGATTCTTTAAGTCGGGCACAATTCCTGGAATGGAGAAAAGTTTTTCTGTACTTTTTTTATGCCCCGGCAGCGACTCTAGTAAACCCTTTGTATAAGGGTGCTTGTGTTCATTGATAATTTTTGTTTTTGAGCCTGATTCAATAATTTCGCCGGCATACATAACTTGGATTTTATCACTAATCTTACTGATCACATTTAAATCATGGCTCACAAAGATGATCGACATGTTATTTTTCTCTTGGATTTCTTTGAGGAGTTTTAAAATTTGTAATTGAATTGTTACATCTAGAGCAGTTGTCGGTTCATCAGCGATCAGTAGTTTTGGATGCCCCGAAATCGCCATTGCAATCATTATTCTTTGGGCCATACCTCCACTTAGTTCATAGGGATAGCATTCAATTCTAGACTTTGGATCGGGGATTCCAACCATGGATAGTAGGTCAAGGGCCATTGGATAGACTTGGTCACTGGGAATTCCTATGTGGTTGTATCGAATTGCCTCTTCTAGTTGATATCTAACAGTAAAACAAGGATTCAATGCGGTCATTGGATCTTGAAAAATCATTCCTATTTTTTTCCCTCGAACGACGGACCACTTTTTTTCACTTAGCTCCAATAGATTTAATCCATCAAAAGTCAATTCATCAGCAGTAACAATTGCCTCTGGGGGAAGTAGTCCCATTAAAGCCAGGTTGGTAATACTTTTGCCACACCCAGACTCACCGACGACTCCTAAAATCTTATTCTTGTCTAACTGGAACGATAAATTCCTTACTGCTTGAAAAGTTCCATTATCTGTTTCAAAACTTATGGAGAGGTTTTTTACTGTGAGTAACATTGATTATTTTCCTTTTTTCAAGCGTGGGTCCAAAGCGTCTCTAAGGCCATCACCTAAAAGGTTAAAGCTTAAAACAACGGTTAAAATACATAGCCCTGGTAGGGTAACAAGCCATGGAGAACTTTCAATGAAACTTCTTGCGTCTGAGAGCATTATGCCCCACTCTGCAGTTGGGGGCTGAGCGCCTAAACCTAAAAAACTAAGTGCAGCAGCATTTAAAATTCCGTCACTAAAGCACAAGGTTGTTTGAATAATTAATGGAGCAGTACAATTGGGAAGAATTTCTTTGAAGATTATTTCTTGTGTCGAAGTACCAAAAGTTCTAGCGGCTTGAACATATTGTTTTTGTTTTTCGTCAATAACTCCTGCGCGCACGATTCTTGTGAAGCTTGGAATTGAAACAATTGCTACAGCAATAATTGCATTAACTAGCCCAGGTCCGAGTATCGAAACCACGACGATGGCCAATAAAATACTTGGCAGTGCCATTAAAATATCAATCCCTCTCATTATTAGCTTATCTATTTTGCCACCATAGTAGCCAGACACTAGTCCTAGCAGGGTTCCAATCGTTCCACTTAAAATAGTCACAAAAATGCCAATAAATAAAGAAACACGACTTCCAAAGAGGAGCCTAGAGAAAGTGTCTCTACCCACATCATCTGTTCCTAGAAAATGAGAATGTTGAAACTTCGTTCCCCAAAAAGGATCTTTGAGTAAATGTTCAGAGAGTTCTGATTCACTGAATGGAGCTAGCATCGGCCCAAAAATTGCCAAAGTGAAAAATACTCCAATGATTATTAAGCCTATTAGTGCGCCCTTATTTTTTTTAAGCTCAAAAAATATTTCTCTATAATTTTGAATCATTTTAAACCTCCTCTCATCTGAGGATTTGCCCAGGCATAAACTAAATCAACAATGAAATTGATAATGATAACCATTGTGGCGATGACCAAAATCCCACCTTGGATTACGGGATAGTCTCTGGCATTTATACTTGCGACAATCCACTTCCCAATCCCTGGCCAAGAGAAAATAGTTTCAGTTAATATTGCGCCTGTAATTATGGAACCAAACATCAATCCAAGAACGGTAATGATAGGAATTAAAGCATTTCTTAATGCATGAAAAAAAACTATTCTAAAAACGGGAGTGCCTTTTGCTTTTGCCGTCCTAATGTAATCTTGTCCAAGAACTTCAAGCATACTACTTCTTGTCATTCTGGCCGTTACCGCTAGTGGGATTGTTCCCATGGCAATAGCGGGAAGAATAATGCTTTTAAATGCACTGAAAAAAGCATCGAGTCCATCCTCACTAAAAAGAGAATCGATTAGCATAAAGCCTGTTATCCTATCAACCTCATACATAACACTTATTCTGCCGCTTACAGGCGTGAGTCCTAAGTTTACCGAGAAAATTAAAATAAGGATAATTCCCCACCAAAAGATGGGCATCGAATAACCAATTAATGATGTTCCCATTAGAAAATAATCAGTAAAAGAGTTTCTTTTTAAGGCGGCAATAACACCGATTGGAATACCGAGAGTGATTGCAAAGAACAAAGCCGCGAGCCCAAGTTCTAGGGTTGCACCAAAGCGTCCAATAAATTCTTCACTAACTTTTCTTTTCGAAATTAGCGATGTTCCCAGGTCGCCTTGAGCTGCATTTGTAATAAACTTTTTATACTGAAGGATTAACGGTTTATCTAATCCAAGGTTTTTTTTCATTTCAGCATAAACTGCTGGGTCCGCACCTCTCTCTCCCAGCATGAGCATAACAGGATCTCCGGGCACGAGTCTAATTAATAAAAAGGCAACGATTGTTACACCAAAAAGAGTAGGGATAAGGTTCAAAACCCTCTTGAATATATAGTTTAGCATTATTGAATATCAACCTGTGTAAAAATATCGCCACCCAAAGGATCAATTTTGTAGCCTTTTACTTTACTGGACATCGTTCTGAAAACCTTTGAGTGAGCAATGGGTGCCCAAGGTGCTGCTTCATTGAAAATCTTTTGTGCCTTAATGTAGAATTCTGATCGCTTTTGTTGCTCAGTTACTCGTTTAGCTTTGATAATGAGATCATTAAATTTTTGATCACACCATCTTGCAACATTTGATCCTGCCTCAACACCGTCACAGCCAAGAAGGATGTGTAAAAAATTGTCCGGGTCTCCATTGTCACCGCTCCAACCAAGTTGAATTAGTTGGTGTTCTCCGTTTCTACTTTTAGATAAGTAGGTCGGCCAGTCATAGCTAACTAGCTTTACCTTAACCCCAATCTTTGCAAGATCAGCTTGCATCATTTCGCCCATCTTTTTTCCTGCGGGGTTATAAGGCCTTGAAACTGGAAGAGTCCATAATTCAACTTCAAACCCGTCTTTGTATCCTGCCTTAGCAAGCAGTGTTTTCGCTTTTTTGACATCATACTCATACCCTTTAGAGGTTTGATCATATCCCCAAATATTTGGAGGAAGAGGGTTCTTGGCCACAATTGCATTTCCTCGATAGATAGCCTTGATATAGGCATCTCGATTCAAAGCGTGATTAATTGCCCTTCTAACTAATGGATTATCAAAAGGAGCTTTTGCAGTATTCATTGCTAAGTAAGAAACATTAAGTCCACTCGTTTCAAGGACAACAAGTTTATCATTACTTTTCATGGAGTTTATATCAGAAGGGTCAGGTTCAATGATGAGGTGACATTCATTAGTCTTTAGTTTTTGATAGCGAACATTCGCGTCAGGGGTGATTGAAAATACAAGGCGATCAATATTTGGTTTCCCGCCAAAGTAGTTTTTATTCGCCGTAAATCTGATGAGAGAATCCTTTACATATTTTTTAAAAATAAAGGGCCCTGTACCAATTGGATAGTGATCAATTTTCTCTGGCGTTTTGTTTGCTAGGAGTTGCTCTCCATACTCTTTAGAGATGATACTCATGAAGCTCATTGCCATGTTTGCTAAGAATGGGGCTTCGGCTTTTGTCAGTGTGATTTTCACTTGGTAGTCAGACACCTTTTCAATAGATTTGACAAGGTTACTCATATCCATTCCTTCCCAGTATTGATAACTCCCACCGTTGACTTTGTGAAATGGATGACTCTTATCAAGTTGTCGATTAAAGGAAAACAAAACATCGTCTGCGTTGAAACCTCTTGTTGGGGTGAAATATTTTGTTGAGTGAAAATTAACATCATTTCTTAGGTTAAAAATAATCTCTTTTCCATCTTTACTAACGCTCCAGGAAGAAGCAAGTCCGGGCTCAAGCTCTGTTGATCCGTACTTAAATTCAATCAAGCGATTATATATTGTGTGTGCTGCCGCATTATTTGAAGTACCATCCGTTGTAATTTGTGGATTGAAAGCACTTGGACTTCCTTCTGAACAGTAAACGAAAGTTTTGGCACCTGCAGTTGAAAGCAATACGACATTTAAAATAGTAAAAATTAATAATTTCATCGTTTAATTCCTGTGATTTATTTCTAATTAGATTAACTTATATGGTAGCAATTGATCAATCTTCACTTCTGATTCGCTTAATTTACATTTATAGGGAAGAATCTTAACGCCCGATTGCTCTGCTTTCTTTAATAAGTTGGCATATTCGGGGTCAATTTCTATCGCTGGTGAGAAAGAATTTGTGTCCTCTCGATTGACGACATAAAGCATGGCAGATTCATGTCCTGATTCTTTAATTTGAATGAGTTCTTTTAAATGTTTTTGTCCGCGAGTGCTAACAGCATCAGGAAATAAGGCAGTCATGTTATCTCCCAGAAGTGTTACATTTTTAACTTCAATGTAGCATTTTTCTGTTGCTAATTGATGATTGTCCTCTGGTGCATTAAAAGCAAGGATATCGATTCTCGATTGCCCAATTTTTACCTCGGGCTTGAAGTATTGATAATGCGCGAGCTCTGGAATTTTTTTGTCTTGTAGCGCTTCCAGCGCGATTTTATTTGTAAGACTTGTGTTAACGTTAATCCAAGTTTTTCCATTATTGGTCATCTCTAGGCCATATTTTAATTTTCGGTTTGGATTGTCGTGATAAGAAAGTAAAACATCCCACTCGGGTTCCCAGCAAGTCTTCATGCTTCCTGTATTTGGTGTGTGGGCCGTAATAACTTCACCTGACTCGAGTCTGACATCGGCGAGAAATCTTTTGTAGCGTTTAAGAATTTTTCCAGGAGTTAGTTTTGATTGATACTTCATCTATTTTCACCTTAGATTAATTTCATATCTGAATATTTGAGGTTATAGTATGGAAATGAGTTTAATTCAAATGTTTCAAACTAGTGGTTGCCTTCAGGTGGCAAGCGCTAATAAGTTCTTATATGCCTCTGGACTAAAAGGTCCAATCTATTGTGACAACCGTTCTTTACTAGGTAATCCCATTTTACGAACGGAAACGTTAAATCAGCTGATTTCACTTTTAAGAAAGTCAGAAATTGAATTTGAGTCAATCATGGCAATGGCGACAGGCGCAATTGCCATGGGCAGCCTGCTCGCCGACAAGCTTGAGTTACCTCTTGGCTATGTGCGCGCTCAATCAAAAGGTCATGGAAAACAATCACTCATTGAAGGTGATGTTGATAAAAATACTAAGGTGTTAATATTTGAAGACTTGATTAATCAAGGCTCTAGCATAAAAAAGGGGATAGACGCCCTAAATTCTGCTGGTTATGAGATAGTTGGAGTTTTATCTATCGTTAATTATGAATTTGATGTTGTTAAAAATTATTTTAGTCAAGAAGGCATACCGTTATATTCTTTGATTAAGTTTAGCGAAATTGTCAGTTTATTTGAATCAAGCCCTGAAACGAAGGATGCTCTTCTTCGATGGCATGCACAATTGAATACCTAATTAAGAAACATTGATTTGCAAACTTGTATAATATTAATTAAATAGGTTCTAGTTTTAGTGAATTTTTTTTATTGATGGTGAATTTTTGTTCACCTGAATTTATCCATATTAACTGGTAAAATTTTAGTTGTTTTAAAAATTAAGGAGTGAACATGGCGGATGTAGTCAAGTTAGAAATTGAGGGAAAATCTTATGAGCTTCCAGTAGTTGAAGGAAGTGAAGGAGAGAGAGCTATTGATATAAGTACCCTTCGGTCTTCAACTGGTTACATTACCTTGGACAATGGTTTCGGCAATACCGGTTCCTGTCAATCAGGGATCACTTTTTTAAATGGTGAAGAGGGAATTTTACGCTACCGAGGCTACCCGATTGAGCAATTAGCCAAGAAATCATCCTTCCAAGAGGTTGCTTATCTACTTCTAAATGGAGAGCTTCCAAATCAAAGTCAGCTTAACACTTTTAAATCCAAAATTACGGAGAACTCAAACCTACCAGAGGGAATGTTCAAAATGATTGATCAGTTTCCAAATTCGACTCACCCGATGGGCGTCGCAAGTTCGATGTTTTCAGCTCTCACAGCTTTTTATCCTGAATTTGTGAAAAAGTCTGAGCTCTCTTCTGAAGAAATGAATGCGCTTTTTTGCCAGCTTATGGGCCAAGCAAAAGTAATAATTTCTCAGTTCTATAGAAAAACAAAAGGTTTGAGTCCTGTTTCTACAAATGGGGAACTGTCATATGCCGGTGATTTCTTAAATATGATGTTTGGGGGAGAGACTGGAAAAGAAGTTTCTTCTGCTGTAAGTGATGCTTTTGATGTTTTATTAACACTTCACGCTGATCATGAGCAAAATTGCTCTGCCTCAACGGTAAGAGTCGTTGGAACTTCAAAGGTTAATTTATTTGCATCTGTTTCAGCTGGTGTAGATGCGCTATGGGGGCAATCTCATGGTGGAGCTAATCAGGCAGTGCTTGAGATGCTCGAGGCAATCCAAGAAGATGGTGGTGGCTATCAAAAATTTATTGATAAAGCTAAAGATAAAAATGATCCATTTCGCTTGATGGGCTTTGGACATCGTGTTTACAAAAAATTTGATCCAAGAGCGACCATTATTAAAGAAGCTTGTGATACTGTTTTAGAGCAATTAGGCGTCTCTGATCCTCTTCTAGATATTGCAAAAGGCTTAGAGGAAGTTGCTCTGTCAGATAGTTATTTTGTTGATCGAAAACTATACCCTAATGTTGATTTTTACTCAGGTATTATTTATCGAGCATTAGGTATCCCTACTAATATGTTTACGTGTATGTTTGTGTTAGGTCGATTACCTGGCTGGATGTCACAGTGGGTTGAGATGAGGCAAGATTCTGCAACAAAGATCGCACGCCCAAGGCAAATTTATACAGGTGCTACGACTAGAGATTATCTAGATATCTCGAAGCGTTAAAATTAAATGGCCATTAGGACATTTCCTTTTTCAGTCGCTGAAATCAGGGAGAACTTACTTGTTCATCTAAATGATCATGATGCCGTTGATTCTTTGAAAAAAACGCAAAGAAACTTCACTATAAGTCGAGAGCAGATAAGCAATTACTCTAGAAGTGAAGAGGATATTTCAAGCTATTCTCTTTTTTATATGCCAACGGACTTTCCAAAGCTTTCCATGATTTTGGCGCAATTAGATCATCATTTAATTGAAAGGTTGAAAAAGGCAAAGGTAAGTGTTTTTGACATTGGATGTGGCCCAGGAACCTTTTCATTTGCTTGGAGTGATTATTTCCCTGGATCCGACCACTCGTTTTTCTTTATTGATCAGTCGTCAATAATGCTTGAGCAGGCAAAAGTATTTAGTCGCACTTTATTTAATCTAAGAAATACTTCTTTTACTCGCTCTGTTTCAACGACTGCTACTATTGACGGCTCTGATTTAAAGATCGCTATTTTTGGACACTCGATTAATGAAATGGGTTTAAATGTCGCAAATGACTATTTAAAAAAGATAGATCCAGATTTAATTTTCATGATTGGGCCAGGTACCCCTGAGGTTTTTCGCTTGTTCATGGACTGGAAGACAGGTTCAGCTCCAAAGCTGGGTTACGATATTTTATATCCGTGTTTGGATTCATCAAGATGCCCAATATATTCAAATCCTAAAAGTGATGATTGGTGTCATCAAATCTTAAGAAGTAAGCTATCTCCAGACTTACACCAACTAGGGCAAAAGTTATCAATTGATAGGCGCAGTGTTCCTTTCGTTGGCCATATTTATATAAAAACAGCAATGCTAACAGAAAGTGGAGTAGCTAATGAAGCTGGCGAAAAATTCACGCTCGTTCGCTTTCTTGGTCAGACAAAGTTTTCATGGCGTTTTCTTGCCTGTCCAGTTGGTTCTCAGGAGATAGTAGAGCTTGAGATATTAAAGAAGTTACTAACAAAAGATCAGGTTCATCAAGTTATGTCGCTTTGCGTAGGTGATCGAGTTCGTTTTTCTTTGGTAAAGGCTGTTGGGCCTAATCACCTTAGAGGTCACATTATCTAGCAAATTCAATATTTTTATCTTTTCCGATTTCATTAAATATTGCTATTATTTTTAATACAAAAATTACTAGGAGATACTAATGGGTAAGAAGAAAGAATTAGAAATGTTATTAGTTGGTTCAAAAACTAAGGAAGCATTAAAAGGATCAGGCAAAGAAACATTAAATGTTTCAGGTGACGCTTTAGATGCTCTTAATGAAGTAATTCATGATCTAGTAGAAAGAGCTCGTGTAAGATGTGCAGAGAACGGAAGAAAAACTGTTCGTCCTTCTGACTTCTAATTTCTTTTAATAGAATAGATTTTGTTGGCCCTGATTTCGATCGGGGCTTTTTTGTTTAAAATAGCTTGTTTGCTAAATGGTCAGTGAGATTCACCTTATCTAGTTCGTTTACTAAGTTGATAAGTTTATTTTGATAGTAGTTAACTAATTTTGAGTTGTTTTGAGTCTTCGCTGACTCAAGGCTTTTTATTGCTTCAAAGATCTTTGTTTCATATTTAGAAACCAATTTATCTTGGGTGCTTTCAGATGGATTAGCCTGTGTGGTATTTGCAGAAATAAGCAAGCTCACCACTAAAGTCATCATTATCTTATTCATTTTGTTCATTGGGCTTCACCTTAATTTTGGCTGTTCATATCAAAATGAAGTTTGAAGTACATAAAAAAACCGGTGAAATGTAAAAATAACACTTCACCGGCTATGTAATATAAATGATTTAAATTACTTTTTAAGTCTTTTTGCGTAAGAACTTCCAAATTTCTTTTTGAATTTTTCGATTCTTCCTTCAGTATCTAGTACTTTTTGTTTACCAGTATAAAATGGGTGAGAAGCACTTGAGATATCTACTTTGTACAGTGGATACTCTTTACCGTCTTCCCAAGTTGTCGTTTCAGTAGTTTCAATAGTAGACCTTGTTAGGATGGAAAAATCACCACTTACATCTGTAAATACGACTGGTCTATAATTTGGGTGTATACCTTCTTTCATAATGTTATATCCTCTTCAAATTCAGCTTATATCCTAAAATAATCCCGCTTAATTTGGTTCGTTATAGGTAAAATGTCAAGCATTTATAATCGCTAATGTGCCTCACAAGTAGAGCACCCTGAAGTTTTTTCTGAAATTAATTTGTCTTTAAAGTCCCAATGGCCATAGATCGAATTAATTAGTTTAATAGCGTCATTTAGGTTTTGAAGAACTTCTTGATGGACGAGGTCTTCCTCTAGAAACTTATTAAGATAATAAAGCTCTAAGTAGCTGTTATCATACTTGGTTTCCCCTCCTATACTGAGGTTTACTCTGTTTTCGCCCGCCACATATTCACAATGGGTCCAGTTTTGTTCATTAATCATGGTTGAATCTCTCCAGTTTCTGGAGTTTACATAAACTTATTTTAAGTTGCCAACCTAAATATAATCAGGTAGTTTTCGTGAGATTTATTTAGTCCGGAGGTTATTGTGGCGAAGAAAGGGCCAAGAGTTATTATTACATTAGAATGTACAGAAGCTAGAAAAGAAGGAAAAAGTCCTTCTCGTTATACAACAACAAAAAACAAGAAAACGACACCAGATCGTATTGAAGTCAAAAAATACAATCCATTCTTGAGAAGACATACAATTCATAAAGAAATTAAGTAGTCCTTTTTCGTTTTAAATGAAATTTTAGAAGCTCCTGAGTGTTATGCTGAGGAGCTTTTTTGCGTTATTGTCTAATATTATTGGAAATGCTCGGTACTTGTCGATTAATACAAAGTCTCCATTTTTTTTATTATCTTTATCCATAATTCGAGGAGTTGTATAAAAGTCGTATTCATGGATTTTTTCATCTTTCGTTTGAATAACGAGCTTGTATCTTCTCCACAGTTGTTTTGACTTATTAATGATACTCATTTGCTTTTCAGACATTTGGTCAAGGATCACTTGATTTCTAATCATAGATAATTTTTCTAACCATTGGTTTACTTTTTTATTATTTAATTTTTTTCTATTATTGTCTTTCGTGGCCCAATTACCTTCAGTTTTTTGTATTTCAAAAATTTTCTTTGCCCCTCGATGGAGCTCAATTTTCGTTGCACTCGATTTGATAAAGTTAAAAGGGTAGTTATTGGTAAAAGAAGAAAAGTTATTATCAAACAAAGAGAATGATCGGTAGCTTACTTCGAGGATGATATTTGAATTTTTATATTGGATGTACGCGACTTTTTTAAGGTCGTTTATCAAACCTATCTTAATTTTTTTGATTGATTGTCCGCTCAGTAAATAACTAATTTCAAGAAATGGGTTGTCTATAGAGTAATTTTTTATCGATATTTCATCAGCCTTTATTTGGCGTTTAATTTTAATTCCTTCGAGATTTAAAATCATTGATTCAACTTTTCCTGTTTCTGCTAGTAAATTTTGATGACTAGTCATTATCCATGGAAATGGTGAAGGGGATTCTTTGGTAAACTCAATTGTTCCAAACCTATTTTTTATGGCCAGATAGTTAACAAGTTCACTTTTATCCTGAGGTAATAAAGCAAACTCTGGTGTTGATATATTCGTTGGATTGAGTTGATGATTTTTCTTTAAAAAGTTAATGTAAAAAATTATTCCATTTAAGCCTAGTAATATAATTAAGCTGTAAAGAAAAAATTTATCTCGATTTAATAAATTTATTTTCATTCGTTTTTCACTTATTTTATCCCTCCTGTCATTTTAGAGGGGTGAAGCACTAGAAGTAAAATTTAATTTTTAATGTGATTGGGTTATTACCCATTTGTTCCGTCAGCTTTATCCTCATCACTTGTGGACTGAATATCTGTGTTTTCTTCCTGTTCCAAAAGAGGATCATTTTGGGAATCGCTTTCACTCGATGAATCATCCGCGATAGGCTTCTCTTCATTTGCTTGTTCGTCTTCACCGTCTTCCTTATCAGTGGAGGATAAGTTTTCGTCAAAACCTCTAAATTCAATATCCTCTAAAAATTTTCTCAGTAGTGTTCTTTCTCCGCTTTTTAAAAATGTGAATTGAACGCAAATTCTAAAAGGCATGTTGCTATCAGAGATAATTCTATTCTTTAAAGAATAAGATTGGGAGTAAAGGACCTCTGCATTTAAAATAAAGCGTTGGGGAATGTTAAACTGAATAACTATTGATTGCCCTTCAATAAACTGCTTGTTACTAAAAAATAACATTCTATCCATATGAACTTCACTTAAGAATGTTTTTCCTTGGTTAATTTTATCTTTTGGTAGGTTAGGTAATCGCTGAGTTATTACTTCTTTCTTATTGTTTATCTCTTCGCTTGGAGTCGCTGACTTAATTTCCTGTTTTGATTTTTCATTTTGCTTTTCTTCGTCCTGATTACCTTCCTCGGATTGCTTATCAGGGGAAGCTTCTTTTTTATTGGTGTTAGTTTCGCTATCTGACTCATCTTCAAATTTGAGCAAGCGAAGATTGGGTTTGGACTTTGGTGCAAACTCTTCAATAAGGTCATCAAAATTTTTTATATTAGGGTCTGCTTCTAGTCTACTTAGTATAATTTGTTCTAACTGGTCACGCAGTAGCCAAACATCAATATTAATTTTTTTTAAAAAGACTGGGTCGTTAGATTGACGGTATATCATTCATCAATAATAGCCTTAGTAGAGACATGGTGGAAGTATAGGAGAATTTTACCAATTAGAATGATGAGCACGGAGATAAATTTCACTCTTCAATAAGTTTGTCCGGCAATATTTTCCATATATCTGAGCGATGCGTTAAATTATTAACATTTAGAGATTATTGATAAATAAAAGAGGTTTTACCTTTTTTTTAGGCACAAGGAGTTGCTATGTCTAACAACGTTTTCAAGGCGGTTAAAACTGTCGCACTTGGCGTCGGTCTAGGACAATTTGCCTTTTCTGCATCAGCCAACATGACACCAGAGGCTGAGTTTGTTCCAGGAGAGTTAATTGTTAAGTTAAGGAATGGCCAGTCGGTTAATTCTTTCATTAAAAAAAGAAATGATATTGTTTTAAAGCAAACAATCAAGCTTTCTTATGGAAACCTTTTTCTTGTTCAATCAACTGATAAGTCAGCGAGTACTAAGTCTATTATGACTGCGCTTGGGAAGATGGCAGAAGTTGAATTTGCTGAGCCAAATTATATTTATCGTGCAATTGGTACTAGAGAAAATTTTAACTTTAGCTCTCCTAATGACCCTCGTTTTGAGGAGCTTTGGGGATTAAATAATACTGGCACAAATGAGCCTGGTGGGACATCTCGTGGAGTCGAAGGAGCGGATGTTGGCGCTTTTAAAGCTTGGGAAGTAACAAAGGGAAGTAAGTCGGTTAAAATTGCAGTAATCGATACTGGTATTGACTATAACCATCCAGATCTTGCCGCTAACATGTGGATCAATGAAGCAGAGGCTAATGGAGAAGCTGGAGTTGATGATGATGGTAATGGATTTGTCGATGATATCCACGGATACGATTTTGCTAATGATGATTCGGACCCGGTAGATGGGCATAGTCACGGAACTCATTGTGCAGGAACAATTGGGGCTGTACATGACAATGGTGAAGGTGTTGCTGGTGTAATGGCAGAGGTTCAGCTAGTTGCTGTAAAGTTTTTAACAGATAGAGGGAGTGGTACTTCTGCGAATGCTGTTAGGGCAATTGATTATGCAACAAGTTTAGATGTTGATCTTATGTCAAATAGCTGGGGAGGCGGTGGTGCTTCTGAAGCGATGAAAGAGGCAATCGAAAGAGCTGCAGAAAAAGGAATTATCTTTACCGCTGCTGCTGGAAACAGTGCAAGTAACAATGATTCAAGACCACATTATCCATCAAACTATGATGTTGAAAATGTCGTATCTGTTGCTGCCCATACAGCTCAAGATGGCCTTGCGAGCTTCTCTTGTTACGGAGCTAAAACAGTACATATCGCAGCTCCTGGACATAAAATTTTATCTACTGTCAAAAATGGTGGATATGATGTTTTCTCTGGTACATCAATGGCAACGCCACATGTTTCTGGTGCTCTTGGGTTACTTCTTGCTCATGAAGGACGTATTCCTCATTCAGAAATGAGAGAGAGGCTAATGGCAACTAGTGAGCCGATCAGAAGCTATAGAAGAAAAACTATTAGTGGTGGTCGATTAAATGCATATAATTTAATCACTGATACTCGTCCGAACCGTGGTGAGCCAGATCCATCTCAATGGGAAACTTATACGCTTTCTGAAGTTGTTGGGACAGAACATCCATACGCTCACAATACGAGAATGACCAAAACGATTACAGTTGAAGGTGCAAAGTTTATTAGAGTAAAAGTTTCTAAATACGATCTGGAAAAAGATTATGATATTTTAAGAGTCAGAGACACTTCAAGAAACGAAATTGAAAAAGTCTCAGGACAAGGAACTGAGTTTACTAGTGATTACGTTGAAGGTGATTCTATTATTGTTGAATTTTCTTCTGACTCATCAGTTAATGGTTGGGGATTTGAAATCAGTGAAGTAGAGATTATTAGAGAGTAAATTTGTTCTTTAGCAGAACAAAAAAGCCCCATCATTTTGATGGGGCTTTTTTTATTTAATTTTAAAAATAAAGATTAGAATAGGTGCTTGTACTTCTTAACGAATGCACTTAGAGATCCAACCTTATCTAGAGTTCTAATAGCTTTTGCAGAAAGTCTTAACTTGATTGTTTCACCTGTTACAGGATCAAAAACTCTCTTCGTTTGAAGGTTTGGTTTTTGAGTCATTTTTGTTTTGTTATTTGCGTGAGAAACTTTGTTACCAACAAGTCTTCTCTTTCCTGTTAAATCACATACTCTTGACATATCACTATCCTCAGCTTGAATCGTTTTAATACCGCGGAAATATAGCCATCAATATTCAATAAATCAAGGATTTATCGATTATTAATGAAGTTTTTAATGGCAGTAGCTACTTTTTTTGCGCTTAGTCCCATATTTTCATATAGATGGCCAGCGCTGTATGCACTGCGTCCAAAAGAGCCGTTTATACCAAAGCCATGATAATCTATAGAAAAACCTTGTTGAAGCAGTTGATGCACGACAATTGAGCCTAGACCACCAATGATTTGGTGATCTTCTAAACTAAATAGCCGATGATTCGCTTTCTCGAGCATCATACTAATTTTTTCAATATCAGGTTGGTTAATATTTGCTGACTCAAAAATACCAAGATCAACATGGTCTTTTTTTAGAATCTCTCTCACTTCATAAGCCTCTTTAACCATGGGGCCTGTACAAACAAGTAATCCGTCTTTTCCCTCAATTGCAACTTGATGGTGATGAGTCTCATTACTGTATGATTGAGGAAAATTCTCTCTTCCCAAGAAAAAAATTAGGGAATCTGGTGTTTGCCCATTTTCCTTAGACTGATGAAAATGCATAATTTCTTTTTCAATAATGGCCTCTGCTTGAGAACTAGAACTTAGGCAAATTACTTTTGTGTGTGGAATTGAGGAGACGGCCGAAAAATAAGTAGTGGCTTGATGACTGGCACCATCAGCTGCGTCCTGATAACCTGTATGGCTATAAATTGCAATAATTGGCGCACTACTTAAGTTTGCCATAATTAAGGGGAGGTTCCCCTTAGTGACCCCAAATTGGGCAAAGGTGTCAACGACAGGAATAAAACCATTTTTAGAGAAACCGGCCGCAACGGAAACCATATTTGACTCGGCCACACCGACATCAATTGTCGATTCCGGAAAGATTTGGTGAAATTTACCTACACCTGTCGATCCGCCTAAGTCTGATGTAACGCTTATAATAGGAAGCCCATTTTCCTTAAGTTTAACCAAGGCATTGGCAACACCAACCTGGACTTTCTCCTTTACTTGGTCTGGAAATAAGTCAGTTTGTGGTTTCGAAGTTGTCTTATTGTTTAAAATTTCTTTGGCCCAGGTGATAAACTCTTCAGGTGCATCATTTTGATATATTTCTTGGATAAATGAAATGAGGTTTTGGTCATAAGCCTTTAAAGGGTAGCCGTGGCCACCTGACTTACTTTCTTCAGTCGATTTGACCCCTTTGCCTTTTATCGTTTTTACCACAATGGCAATTGGAGTTGTTGAGTCGTTTTTCACGGATTCAATTGCCTGGTTAAAGCATTGACATAGTTTCTTTAAATCATGTCCATCATCGACTCGAATAAGGCGCCAGCCAAGAGTATGTAGTGATTCAAAAGAGCTTTTTTGATCAAAGCTATCATCGCTAATTCGTCCTGAAAGCTTTGTGTTATTATCTGAAATCACCATGATAAATGGATTCATTTTATTTTTTGCTGCAAATCCAGGAATGGAGGAAAAGGACTCTTTTGCTTCTCCCTCCATGCAGGCACCATCAGAGATTGTTAATATTGTCGTTCGATTATTTTTCAATAATCGGTCACTCATCGCTAGGCCTTGAGCTTGAGCAACGCTTGAGCCAAGTGGCCCATTCGATAGTAAAACACCTTCAGGGTATAAATGATTTTCGCCGTGGCCGGTGAGCTTCGAGTTGATTGACCTGAACCCTTTTAAGTCTTCAAGCTTTAGATCATTCATCCCGTAATTAGCTTGAAGGGCATAAAGACCATTTTCTGTATGACCAGCATCATTGACGAAATTATAGTGATCTCGCCAATGCCCATCAGATTGAGAAAAGATACCATATAGTGCACTCATAATATCAGCGAACGCAGAAGGTCCTCCCCAGTGCGCAGCCGCCCCTCCAATAACCGCGTGCTGATTCATTAATGCAACTAATGCTCTAGTGGCGCGAGGGTCTGCTAATTTGAGCTCTTTTCCATTAACCTCTACTTGTTGAACGTAGCTTGGAGTTAGACCTGATAAGTTTCC
>Ga0181565_10000712_pt1 | contig 24905 bp, 26 predicted proteins | sample 101ome_16_FD_129661 | JGI IMG/M metagenome (GOLD analysis project Ga0181565, IMG submission 129661) | Coastal salt marsh microbial communities from the Groves Creek Marsh, Skidaway Island, Georgia - 101401AT metaG (megahit assembly) | ecosystem: Environmental > Aquatic > Marine > Intertidal... | reverse complement strand
CTCCATCTCACCCTTTTTTTGTTTGCGCTGACCCGTGGCAGGTTCTGTGATCCCATCCACAGCGTTTTCATAGGTTCTATGTACTCTTTGGAGATATTTAACTCACTAGTCCATGTGCTATAAGTACCTATTTAGTACTATTTTATCATCGCGTCCACCAAGGTTAAGCTGGTCGCACCCGATCCGTCCCGCAAGCGTCAAACAGCCAAAGCCTGAGCGCACGCATCAGCGCATCACGCCTGCAGTTGGTCCTTCAACAAAAATGAGATATACTCCACGCGTTGCAGCCGTTTAGCTTTCCCTGGCTGCGTACGAGTTCGATCTGGGCAGCGGCACCCCAAAACCGCACACCTCCACGGTCCTTCACCTTCTGGGTGCATGCGTTCAGTGGTCTAACTTTTTCCTAGGCAAGCTTCACTCTCGCGGCTTTTAGCTGTCGCTTTTGCCCATGCCACGCAACGTGTTGTGGCCGCATGAACCCGGGCCCACCGAGCCTGATTTTTTATTTGTTTATGTCTGTTACCACCAACCATCCTTTCGCCCTTGGCGATTACCAAATAACCCCCCTATCACGCGCCCACGGCGCCAACCGCCACACCGCTTTGTTGTCTATTCGCCGCGGCAAGGGCAGTCAAACGCACGACCGGGTTTACACCTTTAAGCCCGAGTTCAAAACTCAAGACAGCGCACTGATGTACGCCGCCGCGCAAGGCCGCTATTGGCTGCTTAACCCTGCGTCGCTTTAGTTAACCCACCCAAGGAGGCCGCATGCCCAAAGAAGAACTGATTGAGATGCAAGGCAAGGTGGACGAAATGCTGCCCGATACGCGTTACCGGGTTACGCTAGAAAATGGCCACCAGCTCATTGCATACACCGGCGGCAAGATGCGCAAACACAAAATTCGCATTCTGGCGGGCGATAACGTCACGCTAGAAATGTCGCCCTACGATTTGTCCAAGGGGCGCATCACGTTTCGTCATATCGAAAACCGTCAGCCCCGCGCCACCGCCGCGCCTGCGTTTAAACGCAAGCGCTGAATATTTTTTTTAATCAACCGTTTTTTTAACCTGTGCCCACATGTCGTAGGGCGCATTTTTCTGAAAGGCTCAAATGAGCAACAAACTTTACGTCGGCAACTTGGCTTACTCGGTGCGCGACGACGATCTGCAACAACAATTTGCTGCCTTTGGCCACGTGCAGTCGGCCAAGGTCATGATGGAGCGTGACACCGGTCGCTCCAAGGGTTTTGGCTTTGTCGAAATGTCCAGCAGCGACGAGGCCGAAGCGGCTATTCGTGGCATGCACGGCAAAAACATGGGTGGCCGTGACCTAACCGTTAACGTGGCCCGCCCCATGGAGCCACGTCCCCCGCGCAGCGGTGGCAATGGCGGTGGCTACCGCGATTCGCGACGCGGCGGCTACTAAGCCCTTAACGCCTGCAACAAAAAGCCAGCGCAAGCTGGCTTTTTTTGTGCCCAACCCGCCCTTGCTTCACACCGCAGCACACCAATCTTGCGCCTAGAATGGCGGCGCTTCCTGGGTTTTGCGCACCGCATTTGCAGGCGTAGCCCTCCCAAAAAAAGCAACAGGAGATCGCAACATGCGCGACGTCATTTTGGGCCGTTATTCATTTTTGTTTTACCCGCCCCTTATTGGTATTGCCTTTTTGGTGGCGGCGCCTGGGCACAGCAACGCCATGGTGCTCACCGTGGCCGGTCTGATTGCCTTGGCCTTGTTTGCCCTGGCGGTGCACGACTACTTTCAGCAGCGGCACTCGGTGCTGGCCAATTACCCGGTGTTGGCGCGGTTTCGGTATTTTTTTGAAGAAATTCGCCCCGAACTGCGCCAGTATTTTTGGGAATCAGACGACGACGAGCTGCCCTACTCGCGCAACCAGCGCGCGGTGGTGTACCAACGCGCCAAGGGCATCATGGCGGTACGCCCGTTTGGGTCCACGCGCGATATGTACCAAAACGATCACGCATGGCTAAACCATTCCATTACCCCTACCCACATCGAAAACGACGACTTTCGATTTTTGGTGGGTGAAGGCCCCAACGCCTACCAAATGTCGGTGCTCAATATTTCGGGCACCTCGTTTGGTGCGTTGTCGCCACCGGCCATTCAGTCGCTTAACACCGGTGCCAAGCTCGGCGGGTTTGCGCACAACACCGGCGAGGGCGGCTTTTCGCCGTACCACAGCGCCGGGGGTGGCGACACCATTTGGCAAATTTCTACGGGCTATTTTGGATGCCGCACCAAAGATGGGCGCTTTGACCCCGACGTTTTTGCCAAAACCGCTGCCAACCCCAACATCAAAATGATTGAGATCAAGCTAAGCCAAGGCGCCAAGCCGGGGCATGGCGGTATGTTGTTGGCGCCCAAGGTTACGCCCATCATTGCGCAAACCCGAGGCGTTGAGGCTTACCAAGACTGTATCTCACCGTCCTCGCACAAAGAGTTCTCAACCCCCGTTGAGTTGCTGGCTTTTGCCCAGCGCCTGCGCGAGTTATCTGGGGGCAAGCCGGTGGGCATTAAGCTGTGCGTGGGTCACCCGTGGGAATTTTTGTCGATTGCCAAGGCCATGCTAGAAACCGGCCAGCGGCTTGATTTTGTAACCGTTGACGGCTCCGAGGGCGGCACCGGCGCGGCGCGCGTGGAATTTACCGACCACCTCGGCACCCCACTAACCGACGGTTTGGTGTTTGTTGACAACGTGCTGCGCGCCGCGGGGCTGCGCGAGCGCGTAAAGGTGGGGGCATCGGGCAAGTTGCTTACCGCGTTTGATATTGCCCGCCACTGCGCCCTTGGTGCAGACTGGGTCAACATGGCGCGCCCGTTTATGTTTACCGTGGGTTGTATTCAGGCACGGGCTTGCTCGTCTGGCGCCTGCCCCACCGGCGTGGCCACCATGGACCCCAAGCGTTACCGGGTGATCGACATCAACGAAAAATCCAAACGCGTGGCCAGCTTTCATAGCTTTACGCGCAACGCACTTAAAGAGCTGCTTGAATCGGCAGGTGTGCAACACCCGGTGGAGCTCACCCGGCGCCACGTGGTGCGCCGCATGGCGGCCAACAAAATTCAGTTTGAAGAAGATGTCTACCCCCAGGTGCAAGACGGGGCGCTGTTGCGTGGCGACCTTACCCAAGACGAGCGAATTGCGCAGTACTGGGAGCGCGCCTCGGCCCACATTTTTCACCTTGCGCAGGCTTAATTCATGACGCCCTCTCCCACCCCAACCAACGCCTTTAAACAAAGGCTGCGCGGCTCATCGTGCCAAATCGGTTTGTGGCTCAGCCTGGCCAACCCCTATTCGGCCGAGGTATGCGCTTTGGCCGGCTTTGATTGGGTGTTGATTGACGGCGAGCACGCCCCCAACGATCTACGCAGCATCTTGGCTCAGCTGCATGTTTTGGCGGGCTACCCCCACACCCAGGCTTTGGTGCGGGTGCCCAACCAACGCAGCGACACCCTAAAGCAGGTGCTCGATTTGGGTGTGCAAACGGTGGTGGTGCCCATGGTTGACACGCCCGAGCAAGCGGCGGCGTTGGTGGCGGCCTGCCGTTACCCGCAAGACGACGGCGGTGGCGGCATACGCGGTGTGGCGGGGGCCAGGGCGTCGCGTTGGGGCATGCACCCGCGCTATGTGCACGAAGCCAACGAACAAGTGTGCTTGGTGGTGCAGTCCGAAACCGGTACCTCACTAGAAAACCTTGACGCCATTGCCGCCACCCCTGGCGTTGACGGGGTGTTTATTGGCCCGTCGGATTTGTCGGCCTCACTGGGCCATGTGGGAGACCCGGGCCACCCCAACGTGCAATCGGCCATCGACGACGCCGTGGCCCGCGTGCAACGCGCGGGCAAGGCGGTGGGTATTTTGTCGACCAACGACGACCAAACCCGCCACTATGTGCAACGGGGTATGAATTTCATTGCCGCCGGGCTTGATACGCGGCTGCTGCTGCAGTCGGCCTCGGCACTGGCACGCCGCTTTGACGACGCACAGCCCACGCGCTAGCTTGTGCTGCTAGGGTGCGCAGCTAAACGCTGGCGCTTATGGCACCCATTACGCCGCCCAAAACGGTGCCAAACACCGTATGCCCAGCCAGCGCAAACGCACAGGTTAACGACGGGTTAGGCGCGTGCCGAGCCAGCAAGCCAGCGCCCATGGCTGGCATAAAAAAGAACCACGGCACCACCACGCTGATCACCCCAAACAGGGCCCCATGGCCCCAGGTGGGTTGAATCATGCCCGCCACCTGCCACAGCGCCCAATAGAGCAGCGCGTAGCCAATGCCCACCAGGTAGTGCAGTGTCCAGCCAATGGCGGCCTCGCGTTCAACCGGGTCGGTTTTGGTTAGGCGATCGTTAAATATCACGCCACGGCGCAGCAGCACCACCAGCCAGCGACCCACCATGGCCCAGTTGCTTGCTGGGTAGCCGCCCAAGCGAAACACCAGGCGCTGCCATAGGTCCAACGCCAGGGTTGCGGCCACGCCGCTGCCAATTACGCCCATCACAATCGTGGTGTCCAATGTTCGCCGCTCCTTTGCCCCAATGGTTGCAACACCGGGCTTTATACGCTTTTTTTGTCTTAGCCGGGGCTTTGCCCGATATCATCCGCCCATGTCGTTCACCCGTGCCGCCGTGTCGCCCACCGAGCTCATTGATTCGCGCGTGGCGGCTTGGCGCTTGCTGTCGATTTTGTGCTTGATGACGCTGGGCAGCGGCGGCATGTACGTGGTGGCGGTGGTGCTGCCGCAGGTGCAGCAAGAGTTTGGCGTGGGCCGGGGCGACGCCTCGTTGCCCTACACCTTGCTCATGATCGGCTTTGGCGTGGGCGGAATGCTTATGGGCCGATTGGCCGACCGCATTGGGCTGCAGCGGGTGTTGTTGCTTGGTGCATTAGGGGTGGGCAGCGGCTTTGTGTTGGCCAGCATGTCTCAGGGGCTGGTTGGGTTTTCGCTGGCCCATGGCGTGCTGTTGGGGCTGCTGGGCAGCTCCACCACGTTTGCGCCGCTGTTGGCCGATACGTCGTTGTGGTGGCGTAAGTACCGAGGGGTGGCGGTGGCGGTGTGCGCCAGTGGCAACTACGCCGCTGGCACGGTATGGCCACAAGCCATGTCGTGGGCCATGCAGCAGTGGGGGTGGCGCCAAGCGTATGTGGTGCTAGGGCTAAGCGCCGCGCTGCTTATGGCGCTTATGGCTTGGCAGTTCAGGCGCCCGGCACCGGCCCAAACGCAGGCTGCCAGCACCAATCAAAGCAATTTTTTAGGGCCGCAAGCGCAACCGTTTGGGATGTCGCCGGCGCGCGCCGAAAAAGTGTTGTGGCTGGCTGGCTTAAGCTGCTGCGTGGCCATGGCCATGCCACAGGTGCATATCGTGGCGTATTGCGCCGACTTGGGTTTTGGCGCGGCGCGCGGGGCCGATTTGCTGTCGCTCATGCTCTTTACAGGCATCGTCAGTCGCTTGGTGTTTGGCATGATCTGCGACCGCATTGGGGGTCTGCGCACGTTGCTGCTGGCCTCGGCCATGCAAATGACGGCCTTGGTGCTGTTTTTGCCATTCAAAGGGCCGGTTTCGCTGGCGGTGGTGGCGGGCTTGTTTGGCTTGTTTCAAGGCGGCATCGTGCCGTCTTACGCCATTGTGGTGCGCGAGCACTTTCCCACCGCGCAAATTGGCCAGCGGGTTGGCTCGGTGATCATGGCCACGCTGTTTGGTATGGCCTTGGGGGGCTGGATGTCGGGGCAGGTGTTTGACCTTACCGGCAGCTACCAAGCGGCTTTTTTAAATGGCATTGCGTGGAATATGCTTAACTTTGGCATCACGGCTTGGCTTTTGTGGCGCGTGAGCGGCCGCCCCACGCCATGGCGTTTTGCGCCAAAATGGCGTTTATGACATTTGCTCTATCCATGCTTGATTTGGTGGCCGTGCGCCAGGGCCACAGTGTGGCCAGCGCCTTGCAACTTGCTGCCCGCACGGCGCAACACGTTGAGGCACTTGGCTTTAACCGTTATTGGATGGCCGAGCACCACAATTTGGCGGGTGTGGCCAGTTCGGCCACGGCGGTGCTGGTGGGCCATGTGGCGCAAGCCACGCAGCGTATTCGCGTGGGTTCGGGCGGCATCATGCTGCCCAACCACCCCCCGCTGGTGGTGGCCGAGGCGTTTGGCACGCTGGCCGAGCTCTACCCCAACCGCATTGACCTAGGTTTAGGCCGCGCACCCGGCACCGACCCCACCACCATGCGTGCGCTGCGCCGCGACCGGGTAGAAACCGAAGCCGACTTTCCACGCGATGTGCTCGAGCTGCAGCAGCTGCTGGGCGACCCTCAGCCCAATCAACGGGTGCACGCCCTGCCCGGCTCGGGTACCCATGTGCCCATTTGGTTGCTGGGCTCCAGTTTGTTTTCGGCGCAGTTGGCGGCGCAGTTGGGCATGCCGTTTGCCTTTGCATCGCACTTTGCCCCGCGCTACCTTATGCACGCCTTGCAGGCTTACCGCAGCGCCTACCAGCCCTCAACCCGCTGGCCCAAACCCTACGTGGTGATTGGCGTGCCCTTGGTGGCGGCCGACACCGACGCCGAAGCCGAGTGGCTTGCTTCCTCGGTGTACCAGCGCTTCATGGGGATTCTGCGGGGCGACCGTCGCGCGCTGCAACCCCCAGTGGCGGGCTACCTGGAGTCTTTGCAACCCCACGAAGTTGCTGGCCTACAAGACTTTTTGGGTGCAGCGGCCATTGGAGGCCCCGAAACCGTGGCTGAACGCCTGCACGAGTTGCAGCGGTTAACCCAAGCCGATGAACTCATGCTGGTGTGCGATATCTACGAGCCACAAGCCCGATTGCACGCGCTTACCTTGGCGGCTCAGGCGGCGGCTTTGCCAAGCCACGCTCTGGCCCAAGCGGCTTGATGCCGTAAGGCTTAAGCACCTGCCATACATGGTCGGGCACCATGCGGGCCATGCGCGCCGGGTGCTCGCGCCTTAGGTGCAGCACGGTTTCTGCGGCTTTCATTTCTACCCGGGCGCGAGCAAACTCAAGCCCTTTGGGGCCCAGCTTAGGCATGAGCCAGCCCACAATGGGGCGCAACCAGCCCGGCATGCGGCGCAGTGGCAAGCCACCGGCGGCGCGTTGGGTGTTGGCCACAAAGCCGCGCACCGATCCGGCGCGCCGCCCGCTGCCCGATGGCGCACGCAAACTTACCTCGTTGCCTAAGTAGCTAAGCATCTCAGCCCCCCGGGCGTTGCGCACCAACACCCACTGTTGGCCATTGCCCCCCATGTAGCCCACGGTGATGTCGGCCAAGCGGTTGGTGTAGTCCACACAGGTTCGGCAGGTGGTGGGAAAAAAATCGGCGGGCAAGTCGGCCAGGGGCAGCTGCAAAAACGGCACGCGTCGCACGCGGCCATCGCGGTAGCGCAACTCCACGTGGTAGTCGGGGCAAAACTCGAGGTAGGTGACTTGCTCGGGCTTGGGCTCCAACCGCGCCAAAAACTGATGAAAGTTATCGGTGGTGGTGTTGTCGGAACACGGGGTGCCTATGGTGTACAAAGCCTGCAGCGGCAGGCTGGGCTGCAAGGCACGCAACGCGTAAATTTGGCACGGAATGCCAATCACCGCCAGGCGCTTGTGCCCTTGGGCCAAAGCCGGCTCAAGCAATTCCAGCAGGGGCGCGTAGCCCATGCGCATGCCACGGCACGCAGCCATGTCTTGCGCCTTGGTGACCAGCACCGGCTGCGGCCGCCAGGCGTCGTTGGGGTGTGGCTGCATGGTCAGCACGGCACTGACGTGGCCTTGCTCCAGCAAGCGCTGCGCCAAGGTGGTGGTTAGGCCACTCCACTGTGCCCCGGGGCGCGGCGGCTGCAACCATGCTTGATGCATGCTTTGCACCACGCCAAAGTGGGCGTCGTGCTGCGCATGCGCCGAGCGGCCATGGGCTTGCTGCTCAAGCTCGGGGTAGCGCGGTGCAATGAATTGGCAGGCGGTGGCGCAGCGCTTGGGTTCGCTGGTGCGCGATACCCCGCAGTCGGTGCACAAGTTTCGGTGTGGGGCCGGTGGCGCTACATCCATGCCGCGGCAGCGCCGTCGCGCCGGGGGTCGCTGGCGGCCACGTAGCCGCGCTGCGCAAAATCTGGCTGCCGCCAGATGAATTGCCCGGCGCCAAAGTCTTGATAGCTGTCTTGAATCACAGAAACCTCGTGCCCCATGGCCATCAACCCTTGGGCCAAGTGCGGGGCCATGGTGCCCTCTAGGTTCAGCACCTTGCCTTCGTAAAAGCGCCAGCGCGGCGCGTCGCAAGCGGTTTGCACGTTTTGGCCATGGTCCAACATGCGCACCAGCGTTTGCAAATGCCCCTGCGGCTGCATGTTGGCGCCCATCACGCCAAACGCCATCACGGGTTCGCCTTGGCGCGACAAAAAGCCCGGAATAATGGTGTGAAAGGGTCGTTTACCAGGCGCCACCCGGTTCGAGGTGTTGGCGCTGTGGGCCGATACCGCAAACGCATGCCCCCGGTTGTGCAAACTGATGCCCGTGCTTGGCTCCACCACACCCGAACCAAAGCCCATGTAGTTGCTTTGTATCAGGCTCACCATCATGCCGTTGGCGTCCGCTGCGCAAAGGTAGATGGTGCCGCCACGTCCGCCGTCGCCCGCGCCCATCACCTGGGCTTTTTTCAGGTCGATCAAGCGCGCGCGCTGGGCAAGGTAGTCGGGGTCCAGTAGCTGCGCGGTGCTCAGCGCCATGGCGTGTGGGTCGGCCACGTGGCGATACACGTCGGCAAAGGCCAGCTTCATGGCTTCAATTTGAATGTGGTGCGCCAAGGTGTCGTCGGGCCCCATAGAGGCCAAGTCGAAGTGTTGCACCATGCCCAATGCCATCAGCGCTGCAATGCCTTGGCCGTTGGGTGGCATCTCGTGCACCGTGTAACCTCGGTAGGAAGTGGCAATGGGGGTGACCCAGTCGGGTTGATATGCCTGCATGTCGGCCATGCTGAGTGCGCCACCGTGTTGTTGCACAAAGCCGGTCAGTGCCTGGGCCAACTCACCTTGGTAAAAAGCCTGGCCTTGACTTTTGCCAATGGCCCGCAAGGTGCGCGCCGCCGCTGGCATGGCAAAGTGCTCGCCCACCTCGGGCGCTCGACCATGCGGCATAAACACCTCGGCAAAGCCTGGCTGCTGCTGCAGCAAGGGCACCGCAGCCGCCCATTTTTGTTGCACCACCACCGGCACGGCATAGCCTTTTTCGGCCAGTTCAGCCGCAGGCTCCAGTACATCGGCCAAAGGCAAGCGTCCGTGGCGTTGGTGCAAAGCCACCCAACCGCCCACCATGCCGGGTACCGTAACCGAATCCACGCCGCGCATGGGCGGGGTGGCACAGTCGTTGCCGTAACGCTGGGTAAAGTAGTCTGGCGTCCACGCCTGCGGCGCCTGCCCCGAGGCATTAAGCCCTTGTAACTGCTTGCCGTCCCACACCAGGGCAAACAAATCCGAACCCAGGCCGTTGCTTACCGGCTCCACCAGGGTCATCATGGCCGCCCCTGCAATGGCAGCGTCCACCGCTGAGCCGCCACGCTGCAGCATCAACAAGCCGGCCTGCGCTGCCATGGCGTGCGAGGTGGCCACCACGTTGCGACCAAACACCGGCAAGCGGGGGGTGGGGTAAGGAAACTGGTAAGAGGGGTTGATGTGGGCCATTGCAGAGAGTTAGGTTTTTTCGGGTTCGCTGGCCTGCGCCATGGCCTGCGTGAGAACCTCGGCCGGTTGAGCGCCAGACACGGCGACCCGTTGGTTAAAGATAAAAAAGGGCACGCCTTGCACGCCCATACGCTGCCACTGTACCTGCTGTTCTTGCCGCTGCGCGCGCACCGTGGGGGTGAGTTGGCGGTGCTGCTCCACCCACGACCGATCAAGCCCAAGCGGCTGCAGCACATGCGTCAATTCATTAAGGTCTGTGAGGTTACGCCCTTGGCTAAAGTAGGCATCAAACAAGGCCCACATCAGTGCCGTGGGGTCGGGCGCCTGGGCGGTCAGGGCATGCAGCCCCGCGGTGTGTGGCTGATGCGTCATGGCCGCCCAATTAAAGGCAATGCCCTCCTCCGCGCCGATGGCGCTTAGCCGCGACAAATGCGGCGGCTCGGTGGTGCCAAATTTGTTTGTTAGGTAGGCGTGCCGGCTGATGCCGGTCTCTGGTATGTCGGGGTTTAGCTCAAAGCCGTGCCAGCGGCGTTGCACCGGTTGCTCAGGTGGCGCTTGTTGCAGGGCTTGCTCCAAGCGGCGCAGCCCCACGTAGCACCAGGGGCACACCACGTCTGAAATGATGTCGATTTGCACGTTGTGTTACTCCAACCGCAGCAAACGCGCCAAATGCATTAGGTCGGTGGCCTCAAAATCCACCCCAAAGCTGGCGCGCGTTTCGCCCGAGTCGGGGCCGTACTCGTCGGGTCGAGCCACAAACCCGGTGCGCAAGCCACACGCCGCAGCGGCTTGCAAATCGTTGCTGTGCGCCGCCACCATCATCACCTCATGCGGCGCCAAATCAAACGCTGCCGCTGCGGTGGTGTACACCACGGCCTTGGGCTTGTAGTCTTGCGCCAACTCGGCGCCCAGTATGGCGTCCCAATGCCAGGCGTTGTGGCGCGCCAAATTGGCCATTAAGCCAATATGCCCGTTGGAGCACGGCGCCAGCAAAAACTGCTGCCTCAGCGCCGCCAAGCCCGGGCCAACATCGGGCCAGGCTGGCAGCGTGTGCCACGCCAAGTTCAGTTTGACGCGGGTGGCGTCGTTAATGGCGTGATGGCCGCGTGCGCGCAGCACCACATCTAGGTTGCGGCGGTGCAGCGTGTCGAGCTTTTGATACCCCAGCCGGCCGGTGCGCACCTCTTCCATGGCGGGCTGGTATTGCGCACGCCAATCGTCGGCAAAGGCCAACCAGTCATCGCGCACGCCCAGCGGCGCCAGCTGTTGTTCGGCAAAACGCGCCACACCGCTGCGCCAGTCCACCAACGTGCCAAACACATCAAACACCAATGCTCTAATGTGGGTCATGACAGATGCTCCTCAAGAATCCCAGGCCAAGCCAGCCGCTAGGGTAGCGCAAAAGACGCTAACCGGTTTGTGGCCCTTCATGCGGCCATACGCCATGGTGATGACGTTGGCGTTGTTGTTTTTAATGGCAGCCGCAGCCAGCACCTTGGCCCTGCCCTTGGCGTTGCGTGAGCTGATTGACCAAGGCATTGCCGCCGGCGTGCAGGGGCAGGCCATGGCGGTGTACTTTGGCTGGCTGATGGCGGTAGCGGCGGCATTGGCGGTGTTTTCGGCGTTGCGTTATTACGCGGTGACGTGGTTGGGCGAACGTATCACCGGCGACCTGCGGCATGCGGTGTACGCGCATGTGCTTAGGCAAAGCCCAGTATTTTTTGAAACCACGCCCGTGGGCGAGGTGCTGTCGCGCTTGGGTAACGACACCACATTAATTCAAACCGTGGTGGGTTCTTCGCTGTCCATGGGGCTGCGCAACGTGGTGATGGGGCTGGGTGCACTGCTGATGCTGGTGTACACCAACCCCTGGCTGATGCTGCAGGTGTTGGCCCTGATGCTGCTGGTGGTGTGGCCCAGTGCATGGCTGGGGCGGCGTGTGCGGCGCTTGTCGCGCGCCAACCAAGACCGCATGGCCGACAGCAGCGCCATGGCCACCGAGGTACTGGCCGCAATTTCGGTGGTGCAAAGCCATAACGCCGAGGGCCGCGAAGGGGCGCGCTTTGCGCAAGCGGTGCGTCAAACCGTGGGCGCGGCGTTGCGCCGGGCACGCGCACGGGCGGTGTTGGTTGGGTTCATTATTCTCACCACCAGCGCCGCCTTGCTATGGGGCTTGTACCTTGGTGTGGTGGCGGTGCAAGAGGGCCGCACCAGTGCCGGTTTGTTGGGGCAAACCGTGATTTACATTGTTTTATTGGCAAGCGCGGTGGCGGTGATTGGTGAGGTGTATGGCGATTTGCAGCGTGCCGCTGGCGCCACCGAGCGCCTAATGGAGTTGCTGGCCACGCACACCACCCTGCCCGAGCCCGCGCACCCAGCGGCGCTTACCCCGCCCGCCCAAGGGGCGGCGTTAACGCTAAGCGGCGTGGGCTTTTGTTACCCCTCGCGCCCCAACACGTGGGCGTTACATAAGGTAAGCGCCCAGGTTGAACCCGGGCAAACCGTGGCCGTGGTTGGCCCGAGCGGGGCGGGTAAAACCACCCTTTTTCAACTGCTTTTGCGGTTTTACGACCCCACCACCGGCACCATAACCTTAAACAACGTGGCCCTACCAGAGCTTACTTTGCAACAGCTGCGCCAACATGTGGGCGTGGTGCCACAGGAGCCCATTTTGTTTGCCGGCACCGCACACGACAACATTGCCTACGCCAACCCGGCGGCCAGCGCACACGAGGTTGAGGCCGCCGCCCGTGCCGCCCACGCGCACGACTTTATTACTGCCTTGCCGCAGGGCTACCAAACCGAATTGGGCGAACGCGGCGTGCGTTTGTCGGGCGGCCAGCGCCAGCGCATTGCCATTGCCCGGGCGCTGCTAAAAAACCCACCGCTGTTGTTGCTTGACGAAGCCACCAGCGCCCTTGATGCGCAAAGCGAGCGCGTGGTGCAGCAGGCACTTGAGTCGGCCATGCAAGGCCGCACCACCTTGGTGATTGCCCATCGACTCGCCACGGTGCAGCGCGCCGATGTGATTTGGGTTTTTGACCAAGGGCAGCTGGTGGAAACCGGCACCCATACCCAGCTGCGCCAACAGGGGGGGTTGTACGCAAGCCTGGCCGCGCTGCAATTTCACGAACCCGCTCAATAAGCGCTGTGGCGTGCTTTCCGTTACAGTAGAGGCATTGGCTGGAGAGACCCCATGGCAGGATTACACCCCACCGTCGATCCCGACGGATTACTAGAATTTTCGGTGGTCTACACCGACCGCGCACTCAATCACATGTCGCAGCGCTTTCAGGGCGTCATGCGCAGCTTGCATGCCTCGTTGACAAGCACCTACCACGCCGCCTCGGCCGTGATTGTGCCGGGCAGCGGCACCTTTGGCATGGAAGCCGTGGCGCGGCAATTTGCCAACCAACAATCGGTGCTGGTGGTGCGCAACGGCTGGTTCAGCTACCGTTGGACGCAAATCCTGGACGCAGGCGGTATCGCCAGCCACAGCACGGTGTGCATGGCCCGCCCGCAATCAGACGACGCGCAGGCCGCATGGACGCCCTGCCCCATTGACGAAGTTACCCAAGCCATACGCACACAACGACCGGCGGTGGTTTTTGCGCCGCACGTAGAAACCTCAGCCGGTATGTTGCTGCCCAACGATTACCTAAGCCAACTGGGGCAAGCCACCCATGAGGTGGGCGGGCTGCTGGTGCTTGACTGCATTGCCTCGGGGGCGTTGTGGGTCAACATGCAGGCCTTGGGTGTGGACGTATTAATTACCGCGCCACAAAAAGGCTGGAGCGCTTCGCCAGCCTGCGCCATGGTGATGCTTAGCGAGCGCGCCTTGCAAACGCTAGAAAGCACCAACAGCAGCAGCTTTGCGTGCGACCTCAAACGCTGGCACGGCATCATGCAGGCCTATTTAAATGGTGGCCACGCGTACCACACCACCATGCCCACTGACGCCTTGGTTACGCTAAACCAAACCATGGACGAAATGCACGCCTACGGCTACGACAAAGTGCAAAGCGAGCAATGGGCGCTGGGCCACATGGTGCGCGAGCTTTTGGCTGAGCGCGGCTTTGCCAGCGTTGCAGCCGCGGGCTACGAAGCGCCGGGCGTGGTGGTATGCCACACCACCGACCCCGATTTGCACAACGGCAAAAAGTTCATGCAAGCCGGGCTGCAAACCGCCGCGGGTGTGCCCCTGCAGTGCCAAGAGCCGGCCAGTTTTCGCACCTTTCGCATCGGCCTGTTTGGCCTAGATAAACTGCACCAGCCACAACGCGCGGTGGCGCAGTTGGCCGCTGCACTCGACACCATTGGCTACCCCGCCGCGCACGCCACCACGGTCTGATTCCATGCGTCAGCCCGGCGGACAGCTGCTGGTGGCCTGCCTTGTTGAACAAGGCGTTGACGTGGTGTTTGGCGTGCCAGGCGAGAGCTACCTGGCGGTCCTAGACGGTCTGCACGCGTGGCAGCACGCGATTCGGTTTGTCACCAACCGCCAAGAAGCCGGCAGCGTCTTCATGGCCGACGCCCATGCCCGCTTAAGCGGGCGACCCGGCGTGTGTATGGTGACACGCGGCCCTGGCGCGGCCAACGCCGCCATTGGTTTGCACACCGCATTCCAAGACTCGGTGCCGTTGGTGATGTTGGTGGGCGATGTGGCAAGCGACACCCGCGACCGCGAAGCGTTTCAAGAAATCGACTTTGCCAGCTTTTTTGGCCCCACTACCAAGGGCCTGGCCAAGCGGGTCGAGCGTGTGGACCACGCCGACCGCATACCCGAGTACGTGGCGCGCGCCTTTGCCACCGCCATGCAAGGGCGCCCTGGGCCGGTGGTGCTGGTGCTCCCCGAAGACATGCTGACTGCCCCAACCGCAGCCCAGCCGGTACCACGCGTTGAGCCCGCAGCCGCCGCACCAACCGCCGCCACCATGCAGGCCATTGCCCAGCGACTGGCGCAAGCCCAACAACCGGTGGTGATTGTGGGTGGCCCGGGCTGGACGCCACAGGCCGCCCAAGACCTACAAAACTTTGCCCAAGCATGGCAGCTGCCGGTGGCCAATGCGTTTCGGGCGCAAGACACCTTTGACAACCATCACCCTTGCTACGCAGGCGAGGCCGGCATTGGCATTGCGCCGGAGCTGGCTCAAGCCATTCGCCAAGCCGATGTGGTGCTGGCGCTGGGCTGCCGATTGGGCGAAATGACCACCAGCGGCTACACCCTGCTTGAGCCGCCTAACCCAACCCAAACGCTGCTGCACCTGCACCCCGCAGCCGACGAGCTCAACCGCGTGTACCACGCCCAAGTGGCGGGTATATGCAGCATGTCCGAGGCCGCCTTGGCCTTGGCAGCCACCCCTGCCCCCGGGCTGATACCGTGGCAGGGTCACACCGAGCGCTTGCACCAAGCCTACCTTGACAACCTCAAGCCGCCCGCGTCGTCATTCCCCCTGAATCTGGCCGAGGTGGTGCAAACCTGCCAACAATTGCTACCCGCCAACGCCGTACTAAGCAACGGCGCTGGTAACTTTGCTGGCTGGCTGCATCGGTTTTTTTGTTACCACGGCTGGTCCAAAGGCCACCGAACCCAGCTTGCGCCCACGGTGGGCGCCATGGGTTACGGCGTACCGGCTGGCATCGCTGCCAATTTGGTCACCGGGCGCACGGTGCTAACCTTTACCGGTGACGGTGACTTTTTAATGAATGGTCAAGAACTTGCCACGGCCATGCAACACGGGGGTCGTAGCGTGATTGTGTTGCTCAACAACGGCATGTTTGGCACCATACGCATGCACCAAGAACGCGAGTACCCCACCCACGTCAGTGGCTCCACGCTGCGCAACCCCGATTTTTGCGCCTTGGCCCAAGCCTATGGATACGCTGCCGAACGAATCACGCAAACCGCTGATTTCGAACCCGCCCTGCTGCGCGCCCTGCAGCGCGACCACGGCACATTGATTGAGCTGCCCATTGACCCGGAGCAAATCACCTCGCGCACCACACTGCAGGCGATTCGCGAGCGGTCGTTGCAACAGCAATCGTCAACCGCCCAACAGGAGCCCTGACATGTCCGACACCCCATGGCTACTCACCGACCAGCCGGCCCCCAACGTCACCCGCATCACCCTGAATCGGCCCGAGCAATTCAATCCGCTGTCGTGCGACATGCTCAGCGCGCTGCAGCAAACACTGGACGCTGTGGCCGCCGATCGCACCTGCCGTGTGGTTCTGCTTGCAGCCACCGGTAAAGCGTTTTCGGCTGGCCACGACCTGCGCGAGATGCGATCCAACCCGGACGAGGCGTTTTACCGCGCGCTGTTTGCCCAGTGCAGCGCCATGATGCTCACCATTCAGCGCATGCCGCAGCCGGTGATTGCCCTGGTGCAGGGCATTGCCACGGCCGCTGGCTGCCAGTTGGTGGCCATGTGCGACTTGGCCTTGGCCACCACGCACGCGCGCTTTGCTGTTTCGGGCATTAACTACGGTTTGTTTTGTTCCACACCCAGCGTAGGCGTCAGCCGCGCCATGGGCCGTAAACAAGCCATGGAAATGCTGCTAACAGGCGACTTTATTGATGCCGACCAAGCCCAGCGTCGCGGGCTGATCAACCGCGTGGTAGACGAGCAAGCGCTGGAGACCGAAGCGTTGGCACTGGCACAAAAAATTGCCGCCAAACCGGCGGTGGCGGTGGCCATGGGCAAATCACTTTTTTACCGGCAACTCGAGGCGCCTATCGCGCAGGCGTATCAAGACGCCGAGGCCACCATGGCGTGCAACATGATGGACGAAAACGCCCAAGAGGGCTTTTTGGCCTTTTTAGAAAAACGCCAACCTCAATTCAATCCGTGAGCAGCGCGCACGATATCCAACGCATCTTGCAGCGGTGCCGCACCCTGGCGGTGGTGGGTTTGTCGGCGGAGGCGCACCGACCGTCGTACTTTGCAGCCAAGTACATGCTTGAGCACGGCTACCGCATTGTGCCGGTCAACCCCAAGTACCCCAGCATACTTGGCCAGCGCTGTTTTCCAAGCCTAGAGGCAATCGACCACCCGGTGGACATGGTGGATGTTTTTCGCCGGCCTCAAGATACCCCAGCCATTGCCGAGCAGGCTGTGGCCATAGGGGCCAAAGTGCTGTGGTTACAACTGGGTGTGATCAATGAGCAAGCCCGTGCCATCGCTGCCGCGGGTGGCCTTGAGGTGGTGCAAGACCGTTGCGTAAAAATTGAACACGCGCGCTTTTTTGGTGGGCTCAACTACGCTGGAGTCAACACCGGCGTGATCTCAGCCCGCCGCCCCTTGCGCACTACCCCTGCCGCATGACCCAAGCCGATCGCAGCTTCCAACCCGAAACCCTTTGCATTCATGCCGGGCAAATTCCCGACGCGGCCACCGGTGCCCGCGCTTTGCCGATTTATCAAACCTCAAGTTTTGTATTTGATAACGCCGAGCACGCCGCCAGCCTGTTCAATTTACAAACGTTTGGCAATGTGTATTCGCGTTTGGGCAACCCCACCGTCGCCGCACTCGAAGAGCGTGTAGCCGCACTTGAGGGTGGCCGCGCCGCCGTGGCCACCGCCAGTGGCATGGCCGCTGAGTCGCTGCTGTTTACCACCCTGCTGCAGCAAGGTGACCACATTGTGGCGGCCAACAGTTTGTATGGGGGCAGCGTCACCATGCTGGCCGTCAACCTGCCACGCATGGGCATTCAAACCACTTTTGTCGATGGCAACTCGCCGCAGGCGTTTGCTGCGGCCATGCGGCCCAACACACGCGCGGTGTACGCCGAGACCTTGGGTAACCCCAGCCTGCAAGTGCTTGACATCGCGGCGGTTGCCGAGGTCGCCCACCAGCACGGGGTGCCATTGGTGGTTGATAACACCGTGCTTTCTCCCTACCTATGCAACCCCATTGCGCATGGCGCCGACGTGGTGATTCACTCGGCCACCAAGTACTTGGGTGGTCACGGTTCAACCCTTGGTGGGGTGGTGGTAGAAAGCGGCCGCTTTGCCTGGGACAACGGTAAATTTCCAGGCATGACAGAGCCCTCGCCCGGCTACCACGGCGTAAAGTTTTATGAAACCTTTGGCGACTTTGGCCTAACCATGCGCCTGCGCATGGAAGGCCTGCGTGTGCACGGCGCCAGTCTGGCACCCACCAGCGCCTGGCAGTTGTTGCAAGGTATAGAAACGCTGCCGCTGCGCATGGAAAGGCACAACGCCAACGCCTTGGCGGTGGCCCAGCACCTGGCCACACACCCACACGTGGCGTGGGTGTCTTACCCCGGCCTGGCGCAGCACCCCGACCATGCGTTGCTGCAGCGTCAATCCAGTCGCCCACCGGCGGAGCAACCCGCCGCCTCTGGCTTGTTGGCCTTTGGCCTGCGCGGCGGCATGCAAGCCGGTATCAAGCTACTCGAGTCGCTCACCTTTATCAGCCATCTGGTCAACATTGGCGACACCCGTACGCTGATCAGCCACCCTGCCTCCACCACCCATCGCCAGCTTGAACCCGAACAGCTCGCCGCTGCCGGTATCGGCCCCGATATGGTTAGACTTTCGGTGGGCTTAGAACACATCGACGACATTTTGTGGGACCTTCACCAAGGGCTTGAACTGGCCTGCCAATAAACCGCCATGCAATCCCCAAATATTTATCAGCAAGGGCTTGACGCCACACCAGCCAACTTTGTGGCTTTGTCGCCGGTGGCGTTTGTGCAGCGCAGCGCCGAGGTGTTTCCTAACCTCGTGGCGGTTCAGCACGGCAGCCGCCAGTACACCTGGCAACAAACGCATGAGCGCAGCGCGCGCCTGGCCGCGGCACTGGCAGCGAATGGTGTAGCACACGGCAGCACGGTCAGCGTGATTCTTGCCAACACCCCCGAGATGGTTGAAGCGCACTACGCCGTGCCAGCGCTGGGTGCCGTGCTTAATGCCCTTAACACCCGCCTCGACGCCGCCATGCTGGCATGGCAAATGGCGCATTGCGAAGCTCAAGTGGTGATCACCGATACCGAGTTTGCCCCGGTGATGGCACAAGCCCTGCAACAGCTGCGCACACAACACGGACGCCAGCCCTTGGTCATCGACGTGTGCGACACCGAATACGCCGGCCCGCATCAAACCCTGGGCGAGACCTCCTACGAGTCTTGGCTGGCGCAACACCCGCCGCTGGCCGCCTGGCCTGGCCCGGCCAACGAGTGGGATGCCATTGCCGTGAGCTACACCTCGGGCACCACCGGTGACCCCAAAGGGGTGGTCACACACCACCGGGGGGCTTACCTGAACGCGGTTAACAATGCGGTCACCTGGCACATGCCCCACTTTGCGCGCTACTTGTGGACGCTGCCCATGTTCCACTGCAACGGCTGGTGCTTTCCCTGGACCGTGGCGTTGCTGGCCGGCACCCATGTATGTTTGCGTAAGGTTGAGGCGCAAGGCGTGCTGCACGCCATGCAGACACACCAAGTCAGTCACTATTGCGCCGCACCCATTGTGCACAACCAATTGCTGGCAGCGCCAGCGCAATGGCGCGAGGGCATCACCCACCAAGTCAAGGGCATGGTGGCCGGGGCTGCGCCACCAGCGGCCATGATTGAAGGCATGGCCAAAATCGGCTTTGACATTACCCACGTCTACGGCTTAACCGAAGTTTATGGCCCTGCCTGTGTGGCTGCCAAACACCCGCACTGGGCCGAGCAAGACCTGGCTGAGCAAACCCGGCTCAACGCCCGCCAGGGGGTACGCTATGAGCTGCAAGACGGCATGACGGTGCGCAACCCCGAGACCATGCAAGAAGTACCTGCCGATGGCCAAACCATGGGCGAAATCATGTTTCGCGGCAACATTGTGATGAAAGGCTACCTAAAAAATCCGCAAGGTACCAATAAAGCCTTGGCTGACGGTTGGTTCCACACCGGCGACTTGGCGGTGTTGCACCCCGACCGATACGTGCAAATCAAAGATCGCAGCAAAGACATCATCATCTCGGGGGGCGAGAATATCAGCTCCATTGAAGTTGAAGACGCCTTGTATCGCCACCCTGCGGTGGCGGCCTGCGCCGTGGTAGCCAAGCCCGACGACAAGTGGGGTGAAACCCCGGTGGCCTTCATCGAGTGCCACCCCAACGCAACGGTAGCAGCCGATGCGCTGATCGCCCACTGCAAAACGTTGCTGGCGAGCTACAAGGTGCCCAAAGACATACGCTTTGAGGCCATCCCCAAAACATCCACTGGCAAAATTCAAAAATTCGAGTTGCGCCAGCGCGCCGCGGCGGCGCCAAACAAGGACCCTCAATGAACATCTTGATGCTGCACGGAGTCAACCACAACATGTTTGGCCAGCGTGACCCGGCCCAATATGGCACCGTCACGCTGGATCAAATCAATGCAGCCCTCACACAACTTGGGCAGTCGTTGGGCGCCAACGTCACGGCGTTTCAAACCAACCACGAAGGCGCCATGTGCGAGCGTATCCATCAAGCCGCGGTTGAAAAAACCGATGCGGTGTTGATCAACGCCGGCGCCTGGACCCACACCAGCGTGGCCATTCGTGATGCACTAGAAATTTTGTCTTGCCCGGTGGTGGAACTGCACATGAGTAACATCCACGCGCGCGAGCCATTTCGGCACGTCTCTATGCTGTCGGCGGTGGTAACTGGCCAGGTGGTGGGTTTTGGTGTGGACAGCTACTTGCTGGCGCTGCGCGCGGCGGTGTCCAAGGTAAGTGGTGGGCGATAGTGGGATCGAACCACTGGCTTCCACCGTGTGAAGGTGGCACTCTACCGCTGAGTTAATCGCCCAAGCCCGCAATTATAAACAGACAGGCGCTGGCGGGAAAAACCGCCGTCGTTGAACCGCTAGGGCGACGTGGGTGCCGTGGCCGGCCAAGCCACCGTTTGGCCACTGGCCTTTTCTACCTCTGCCAGCAGCGCTTGGTGCGCCTGCCATTCCGCCGTGTTGGGCTGCACCACGGGCAACTGCAACTGGCTTAAGTCAAAGGTCGGTTGGCTGGCCTGGTTGGCCACCACGGTACTGGCCGATTCTTGCTCACCGTACAACGCCTCTTGCCCTCGGGTCAACCGAATGTAAACCTCGGCCAAAAGCTCGGCGTCGAGCAAAGCACCGTGCAAGGTGCGCCCAGAATTGTCTACCTCCAGCCGGTCGCACAGGGCATCCAAACTGTTGCGTTTGCCTGGATACTGCTCTTTGGCCAACACCAAGCTATCGATGACTCCATGCACGTGTTCGCTTAGCGGTCCACGCCCCAAGCGCTCGAGCTCCCGGTCTAAAAAGCCCACGTCAAAGGGCGCGTTGTGAATGATGATCTCAGCCCCAGCCAAGTACGCCAAAAGGCTTTCCGCCACGTCGGCAAACTTGGGCTTGTCCGACAGAAATTCACTGGTGATGCCGTGCACCTTCAGTGCATCGGGGTGGCTGTCGCGTTCGGGGTTGATGTAAAGATGCAGATGATGGCCAGTGGGTCGGCGTTGCACCAATTCAACGCAACCGATTTCTAAAATGCGGTCACCGTCTTGCGCCGACAGGCCCGTGGTTTCGGTGTCTAAAACAACTTGTCGCATGCCTCAGTGTAACCACCCAGCTAGTGCTGCTCCTTGGCGTGGTTGATGGAATAGCGCGGAATCTCAACCACCAGGTTTTGCTGTCCCACAATGGCTTGGCAGCTCAGCCGCGAATGTGGCTCCAGCCCCCAGGCCCTATCGAGCAGGTCTTCTTCGTTTTCGTCGAGTTCGCCCAAACTGTTGTAGCCTTCTCGCACCACCACGTGGCAGGTGGTGCAAGCGCACACCATTTCACAGGCGTGTTCAATTTCAATGCCATGGTCAAGCAGCGCTTCGCACACCGAGTCGCCTGGTGTGGCTTCTAAGGTTGTGCCATCAGGGCAATATTCGGGGTGCGGTAACACCTGGATACGCGTCATTTAATCGACTCCACATGCTGCCCGCTTAAAGCTTGGCCAATGGTTTGGTTCATGCGTTGAGCGGCAAAGTCCTCGGTGGCATGGTTAAGTTGCTTAACCGCCTGCTCCAGCGCTTCGGCGTCGGTGGCGCTTTCGGCTTGCGCCGCCAAGTCGTTGGCCAGTTGATGCAAGGCATGGCGCTGCGCCTCGGGCAACAACGCCCCGTCTTGCGCCAGCGCGCTGTGTGTTGCTTGCACCAGACGCTTGGCGTCCACTTGGGCTTGCGCCAGCGCCCTGGCCTGCTTGTCGTGTTGCGCTTGGTTAAACCCGTCTTGCAGCATGCGCGCAAGCTCGTCATCCGACAACCCATACGATGGCTTCACCTCAACGCGCGCCACCGTACCAGAGGTTTGCTCAAGCGCCTCCACCTGCAGCAGGCCATCGGCATCCACCGTGAACGTTACCCGAATGCGGGCCGCGCCCGCCGCCATGGGCGGGATGCCCCGAAGTTCAAAACGCGCCAGGCTGCGGCAATCGCTGGCCATGTCACGCTCGCCTTGCACCACGTGCAGCGCCAGCGCCGTTTGTCCGTCTTGAAAAGTGGTGAATTCCTGCGCCTTGGCGATCGGCAAGGTGCTGTTGCGCGGGACAATGGGTTCCACCACCCCGCCCATGGTCTCCAAACCTAGGGTCAGCGGTGTGACGTCCAGCAACAACACGTTGTCGTCCCCCGCGTAACCAGCAAGCTGGTGCGCCTGACGTGCCGCCCCCAAAGCCACCACCTCATCGGGGTTGAGATTGGTTAATGGTTCGGTGCCAAACAACTGTGCCACCGCTTGGCGCACGCTGGGCATGCGTGTCGAGCCCCCCACCATGACCACGCCGTTGATGTCTTGCGGCGACACCTGCGCATCCTTGAGCGCTTGCCGCACGCTTTGCAGCGTGGCTTGGGTTAAAGCTGCGGTGACCTGCGCAAATTCGTTAAGCGTTACCTGCCCCAACGCCTCACCACTGGGTGTCAGCATGGTGGCATGGGGTTGCGCCTCGCTAAGGGCTTCTTTGCAGCGCCGAGCTTGGCGCATCCAGGCGCTGCGCTGCGCCGCATCCCAGGTGCTGGCGCCCAGTTGGTGTTGGCTGATCAGCCAGTCGAGCAGCGCCATGTCGTAATCATCGCCGCCGAGTTGGGTGTTGCCTGCGGTGGCCAGCACCTCAAACAGGCCACGTTGCAAACGCAGCACCGACACGTCAAACGTGCCACCACCCAAATCAAAGATCACGTACAAACCCTCGCTGCCTTCGTCCAGGCCATAGGCAATGGCCGCGGCTGTGGGTTCGTTGATCAAACGCAGCACATTGATACCAGCCAGTTGGGCGGCATCTTTTGTGGCTTGGCGCTGGGCATCGTCAAAGTAAGCGGGTACGGTGATCACGGCGCCGTAAAGCGCGCTGTCAAAGGTGTCTTCTGCACGTTGGCGCAGTACCGCCAACACCTCAGCGCTCAGTTGCACCGGCGAAAACACGCCGTGGTCGGTCTCAACCGACACCATGCCCTGCCCCGCAAGCAACCGGTAGGGCAGGCGCTCGGGCTGTGGCACATCGGCAAGGCCGCGGCCCATCAAACGCTTAAACGAAGTCACCACCTCGCCAACGGCTTGCACTTGTGCGGCCAGCGCATCGTGCCCCACCACCCGCCCTTGTGCGGTTGCACGCACCGCGCTGGGCAGCAACATGCGCCCTTGGGCGTCGGGCAGACACTCGGCCACCCCATGCCGCACGGCGGCTACCAGTGAATGGGTGGTGCCTAGGTCGATACCAACCGCCACCCGCCGCTGGTGCGGATCGGGTGATTGCCCTGGCTCGGAAATTTGCAAAAGCATTTACGCCGTCGCCTCCTGTTGCTGGCTGATCTCCGCCATTAACTTTTCTACAAACATCAACGCCCGTACCTGCTCGGCCGCGCGCTGCGCCTGCGGTGGCTGACCGTCCAACGCTTGGGCCACCTCGTGCCAGCGACGCTGCTGATCGCTTTGCACTTCGTTGCGCAGTGCCTGCAACGCCTGGGCTTGACCCTGGGCCGCATCCAATTGCTCACGCCACTGCATGTGCTGCATCAACAATTCATGGGGTAAAGCCGCGGAACCGGTTTGCTGCGGGTCATGCCCAGCCAGCTGGCAAAGGTAAACGGCGCGGCTTAACGGGCTACGCAGCCGCGCGTACGCCTCGTTGATGCGCACCGACCACTGCATGGCCAAGCGCTGCGCCGCCTCTCCTTGCCCAACAAATCGATCCGGGTGGCAACGCAGCTGCAACGCATGGCGGGCACGCTCCAGGCTGCTTTGATCAAGCGAAAACTGCAACGGCAACTGGAACAACGCAAAATCGTTGTCGGCAAGGTTCACGATGAAAAGGCGCTGTGGTTAACTACACCCGAAACGATTCACCGCAACCGCAGCGGTCGCGCTCGTTTGGGTTAATAAAGCGAAAGCCCTCATTCAGCCCCTCGCGGACAAAGTCCAGCTCGGTGCCGTCTAGGTAGGTAAGGCTCTTGGGGTCGATCAATACCTGTACCCCGTGGCTCACAAAAACTTGGTCTTCGGGTCTGGCCTCATCGGCGTACTCCAGCTGATAAGCCAAGCCCGAGCAACCCGTGGTTTTAACACCCAAGCGCACACCCACCCCTTTGCCACGTTGCTTCAGGTAGCGGCTGACATGACGCGCAGCCGCCTCACTCAGGGTCACCCCTTGTGCGGTCATGGCGTCGGTGGTCATTACGCGCCTTCCTTGGCGTTGTGCTTGGCGCGGTAGTCGTTAACCGCGGCTTTGATCGCGTCTTCCGCCAAAATTGAGCAGTGCACCTTCACTGGAGGCAGCGCCAATTCTTCGGCAATTTGACTGTTTTGAATGGCACTGGCTTGATCAAGGGTTTTACCCTTAACCCACTCAGTAACCAACGAGCTCGACGCAATCGCCGAACCGCAACCATAGGTTTTAAAGCGCGCCTCTTGAATCACACCAGTGGCCGGGTCAACCTTGATTTGCAGCTTCATCACATCGCCGCAGGCCGGGGCACCCACCATACCGGTGCCCACGCTGTCGTCGCCTTTGTCAAAACTGCCCACGTTACGCGGGTTTTCGTAGTGGTCAATGACTTTGTCTGAATAGGCCATAACGTAATTCTCCGATCTTACAATTTGAGGTTAATGTGCCGCCCACTGAATGGTGGATAAATCAATACCCTCTTTGACCATTTCCCATAGTGGCGACAACTCGCGCAGCTTTTGCACAT
>Ga0181565_10000708_pt1 | contig 24941 bp, 21 predicted proteins | sample 101ome_16_FD_129661 | JGI IMG/M metagenome (GOLD analysis project Ga0181565, IMG submission 129661) | Coastal salt marsh microbial communities from the Groves Creek Marsh, Skidaway Island, Georgia - 101401AT metaG (megahit assembly) | ecosystem: Environmental > Aquatic > Marine > Intertidal... | reverse complement strand
ATAATTTTTAGTTACCATAGGTTGGAAAAATAGTTCATAACCTAACTCAATAATTATCTTTGCTTGCTCAAAAGCAGCCCTAAGATCTTTTTTATGGAATGCAAGCCTAATTCCGTCTATCTGGGTATCTGACTTCTGAGGTAATGTGCTCACATCAAAGTCAAACAAGTTAATCATCACTACCTTGTTGAAATTTTGATCAATCTCTTTGACTAAACTATCAATTGTTTCAACAGAATCGAATAAGGTTGAGTTATTAGCCTTGCCCTTTCTGTCACTGAGATAACCAAGTTCGACAATGTCAATATTGGAACTATTTAGAGAGTTGATTATTTTTAAAGTCTGAGACACTGGAAAATCCCAATTATTAATATAACCACCGTCTCTAAGTGTACAATCTAAAATACTTATTGTCATTTGCGCTTTATTCTAATGATTAATGTTTTTATACCATCAACCATCAGATAGTATTAAATAATATTCAGGGATTTGACCAAATATTAACTGCAAACAAATAACTCTTTTGCCGACTCCCCGTTATCAATGTAGAAAAATTCTTCTATATGTTTACGCCGATAATTTTTAGTCAGGGAATTGTTAATAAATTCTGCCAATTGCTCTTGAGAATAGAAGACTTGCGTGATTTCATTATCTGCATTAGCAATCGGGTTTGCGGTCACGCCATATCGATTTCCATAAACCGCGACCGGAATTCCTAATGAAACTGCTTCAGCGCAAGTACTTGATGCTGAAGAAATGAGTAAAGTGATATGCTCTAATAAATTGGACATACTGTCATTCACCGCTGTAAATGCGCTATTTCCAAATTCGGGGGCCAATTTCTCAAACTTGTCTTTGCTATATGTGGGGTGCTGTTTAACCAGTATAGTTATCTTTCGACTAATTGATGATTGCAATTCGATACACGCACGAAGAATGCCTTTAGATTCTTCTATGTCAATTGGGAGTGCGATTAATATTGTCGCCTCTTCTCCCGAACAAAGTTCTAGTCTTTCTATATCAAGCAGATATGAAAACCTGAAAGATGATGCAATGCAAACACTTAAATTGGGACAATTAGCCAAAATCTCTTTTTTTCGATGATTGGAAATAACATACAATTCATCTGGCAATAGTTGGTTTTCCAATTCAAGTGATTGAGGCACGGAATGAGTCCAATAAGACGGAGCTACATATCCTTGGTATCCCTTGATAGCTAAGCCTGGATAATGCATATGAAACCCTAGATTCAGAGCCTTATCTATACTTTGATTTTCATGCCAGTTAATAACTTGGCAAAAATCAACGCCAGCTTCACTAAGTCTTTTAACAAATTTAAACCTGCAGATTGCCTTGATTAGGGCGGGTGAAAATATGTCTGCTCGAAGCTCATTCACTAATAAATTACGGATGTTGTATTCTAATAACAATGGGAAATTTTTAATCTTTAGTGGCAACACCAAACTCAGATACATTGCATGTAAATAATCGGACAAACTTAACCAAGATTCTTGGAAAATAAAATGATGTTTAGTTTTCTTCGATAACCTGGCCATTTTGATACAGCTTGTTAAGCTTCTAAAGCCAACCAAGGTTGGTGCATGGTATATTTTATCAAGCTCCCCATCATTTAAATATTGTTCATAACCCGTATAGTATCGATCAATAAATTCACCCACTTCTGTAAAACTATTTGGTAGTGCAAAGGTATCAACTAGAACACATGAACTCTTTGGCTCTTTTTTATAAAGCCCGGTTAGCCTAGGCCACCACCAGCTAATAAAAACTAAGTAGGCAGACTGAAGAGCATTCAGAAATACCTTGGACATAGCAGGCAAGCGCCTATGTTTGTATATTTTTATAGGTACTTCAATATCAAAATTCGCCAATATCTCACGAATTGGAGTAAGTAATCGACTGTCTTCTAGAACAATCATTGAGATACGATCCTTTCGCTCTAATTTCTTTTGCAGTAACAAAAGCCTATTAATAACTAGTGGAATCTGCGATTGCATTGGATTCCTGGAGATAACAGACAGTAGAAAGTCCAAACCGCTGAGCGCATTTTTATCAACTAATTGAGCAACAAACTTATTGCAAATATCTTGAGATTCCTGACCCAAGCTATCTATCAAAGCAGAATCCTCTATTGATAAACTTCCATTTATACTTAAATTCAAGATTGGCATATATGAGATAACTGATAATTATGCTATGAAGTCCAAGTAATCTGCGAATATCTCCCAAACAGGCTTTTCGGGAGTCCCGCTTTTTTTTATATACAACTCTTTATAGGACTTATAGATTTTATGGTCTATTTCAAGGTCACTGTCGCTGATATTTAATTCTGATGCTGAGACATCCAATACCCTTTTATTGAAAAAGTTGGCTGTATGTCTCGAGATCTCTCGGGAGTAGGAGGGGTAGAAACTGTTACTCATGAACAGTATTGGCTTATTAAATAAAACTGCAAAATTAATAGCTGTACTTGCATGGCTAATGACAACACTTGCATTTTTTACAGTTTGTATGGTTGAAAGTTTACTAATAATTCGACCATTAAAAGGGTTCCCTTTGCTCTCATAATCTGACCGTGGGTGAGGTGCAATAACAATTTCCATGCCTAAATTAAGCTCCAAGGCGTCAAAGAAGCGATTTAATGTTGCATAGTAATTACTAGCATTAACCTTAAACCGATTAGTACTATCTGGATGATAAGGACCATAATCATCCAAAAAAACAATACCTTTACTAAATATTTTTGAATCATTATCTGAAGAAAGAAATAAATCATAGTCCAGTGTATGGGCCTTTAATAAGGTGGTATTGATACCAATATATGGACTTCCAGAAATACTGCCACCTAGTATCACAAAATCCGCCTCAATAGGTTGTGAAACCAAAGAGTAAGCTTTAACAACAATTGAATTTACTAATTTCTCTATAAGAAAAGCCGGCTCTCTGAGTATTTGTTTCACTCTAGAAAGGACACTATGACATGGATAATGCCCGATAGACAAGAATCCATATAAATGATTATTTGCGTGCAAATAATTAAAAATTAATATACTTTTGATATTAGGTTTAAATATAAAAATAAACAAACTTTTATTCGGCAATTGCTCTAGCAGATTTCTAGCCTCTCTAGAGCTCGAAACGCTTTTATAGTTCCCTCCGGTAATTGCATCTTTAGGAAAAAAAGTTCTGTAGTAATGAGGCCGAAACCAAGCAGAAAAATCCCATACTTCAATATCTTTATATCCCCTCCCTTCCAAGGTCTTAAGTCCAAACCTATCGAAATCTCTTTTACAAAATTTAGACTCAACAAGATAGACAATTTTCATTTAACACTCTTTCTTAATAACTCAATCTAAAAGGCTATTTATCAGGAACTAAGCTTCGGTCTTGCCCTATCAAAACAAAAGGTAAATTGTAACTCCATTCAGCTCTTATGCACTAACTATTAATTACTTTATTATAAGTATCGACAAGAACATCATTCATAAAGAAAACCTTTCCTGAAGAGCGACCAATAAACAAAACATTTTTAAAGTGCTGTTCGCAATACTCATATAACTTACTTTGCTCCTTAACAAAATCATTGGTTAAAACAGGAAACCCATTACGTATAGGACGACACTGTTTAAATAAGCACCGACTACCCTGGCTAATCAAACCCATTTCTTCTAGTTCCAACTTAATAACATCTGTCAAGTCCTCTAACTCAACATCATTACCAGTCAGAACTTCAACTGTGCAACTGTAATTCTCGTTTTGTGATAAATTTTGATAGAGTGTTACCCTTCCAGAGAGCAAATCTACATCGTAAACATCTATAAATGTCGCTTCTGATTTTAATGGCCTGTCAAAAGAAAAGTCATAGAGCCCAGTATTTCTATACTCTGGCGGAGAGGTAGCTTGCTTTAAGCCGCATAAAGAGGTTAAATATCCACTTGGTAAAGTCCAAATCAACTTATCAACCGGTAATTCTCGTTCAAGAGCCAAAGATGTAATGTTTCCATTATTTTGGGCAATGCTCTTAAGATTGACTGACAATTGAATCTCAACCCCCACTTCTTTCAATTTATCTGCCAATAAATTAATTAGGCCTCCCGCGCCGCCTTGCGCAGGATAGAATTTTTTAGACCCATTGTTTCTTACATGGTGCCCTAATTTCTTTTTGTAAGGCTCTAATGAGTTTAATCGTTTGGTAGTTTTATCATCAAACGCCAAAACCCTTGACATGTCAAAAAAATACCCTGACCTTTCTGAAAGTATGCTCAAATCGCAACCTAAATATTTTTTAGCAACAGGCTCAAAAATATTTCTATAAATATTTTCACCAAAACGATTTATAAAAAACGACTCTAAATTATCCGAATCCACGTCATCTGCAGTAAGCAACTCATTGCATGCTGTCAAATAATCCTTATTTGGCAAAATCGAAATATCAACATAGCAATTCTTTGAGTTCATGTTTTTTCTAAAGTAATTTGCTGTATTGATTTTAGTTTTTATCATACAGTTACTAGTATTAAAGCCCCCGAAAAGAAAGGCATCTAATTCCCTAACTCCCGTTTCAGAAAAAATATGGGTGCCATAATCAAAGTATCGATTATTGGAAAAATCGCTTTTTAACAGCCCACCAACTCGCTTATCAGACTCAACTAATGTAACAAAATTACCTTTCTTTGCCTCAAAATATGCGGCAACCATGCCAGCAATACCCGAGCCCACAACAACAACTCTTTCATTAGACATAATCACTAACCACCAAATAGTCTTTTTTTTTCTTTAATTTACTTTCTATAAAGCTGAAGAGTTCTCGAAACTTAATGGCCTCTATTTCAAGTATATTGTCTATGCTCCAGCGTTCAAGAAGCCCTTCGTTTTTTAAATCATGATACAGCGCATCAAAGTTTGAACTAAGATTTAAAGTCATGTCTCTACAAAAATATATATTTTCTTGTATGTACTCACTTTTGCCAGTATGAACTTTTCCCATAAATTTTTTATTAAATCTATATGAGACATTCAACTTGCGCTCTATATAGTGAATTTCAGTAAATTCTAGCCCACAGCCCAAAGCACATAAGTAACCATCAGACTCGAACAATTCGCTAATTAGAGAGTTTTCACCAAATGTCTCATAACGCTCTATTTTTTGCAGATATCTTTGAAAGAAATGATTACTAAAACTGAGGTACGAGAAGTTTCCATCATGAGTTCTTGGGGCATCTGTTTTATTGAGATATTCACAGACCTTTCCTATTGTAGGGGGTGTTGAATTTAAATCGAAGACTTCATCTTTTGTAAAAGAATATGTATAGCTCGGTATAACAATATTTCCTCCGCCTTCTTGTACATTTGTCAGTACTTTGTAAAAAGTATCCATCATCTCTAATTGGTTTCTTCCAAGCCTAATTAAACCTAATAAATCAATATGAATTGAAGCAGGATTGTTTTTTGTTTTTTTAATGAGTAAATCAGAGACACTCTGAAGCAATGCTTTCATTTTTTTTGTTTCTTTTTTAGTAGCATGTCAAAGCAATACTTGTGCTGAGTAATGTGTGGGTCGACATCCATAATAATAACATCAAACTTTTCTCCAAAATATTCATGGATACTGCTTGGATCATACCAAGTATTATCACTCTTCCAATTTTGTCTAACTTTTTCAAGCTCTGTTCTACTAGATATAAAATTTTTATACCCCTCAAGCCAATCATGTTGTTTAGACAAATTTGGAATATGAGAAATAAACACCTTCTCTATGTTAGGAAATTTTTCTGCAGAACAAATTGATTTCGCAAAATCACTCAATTGACCCTCTGAAAAGTGCTGCAGGACAGCACCAAGAAACATCTTGTTAATTTTTGAATTTTTAACTCTCTCAATGTGTTCACAAGCAAACTCTACATTGTCAACAAAATGTGATTCTTTACAATAATTTATATTTTCTTGAGCAATATCATATGAGAATACTTTCTTTACCATTGAAGAGAAAAGGATACTAATAGCACCACTAGCACAACCTACATCAGCCACAATGTCATCTTGCTCAAGCTGAAGAGCCTTATTTATATCATTAAATATGTATGCAAATTCTGAAGGATTGAGAGACTTTCTGGCATGCATTGTATTCTCGTCATTGCTTCTCCCTAGATTGTTGTAGTGGTCTGCCCAGAATTTAGAGTCTCTTGAAGTAAAAGTTGTCATATTATTTTAAATAATCCTGTTTCAAAGTTTTTCTACATATCTTTCCTGAGCTATTTAGAGGGAATTTTTCTATAAATATCAAGCGTTTAGGAATCTGATATGAAGCCATAATTTTTTCTAGATCAGAAAAAATTTCTTCTGTGTTTATAATTTGATTAGTCTTAATAAAAGTAATTAAAATATTTTCCTTAATTTCATCTTCTACTGCTACTGATGCACACTCTTCAACATATTCTAATTTTTGAACATTAGAGTCCACATCAGATAAATTCACTCGATAGCCATCAACCTTAAGGGAATCATCTGATCTTCCAACAATAAACAAATTTTCGTTGATATCGACAAACGCTAAGTCTCCAGTGTCATAATGAACCTGGTTATCCATGATAATCAACACCTCTGTGTTTCTTGTGTTATGATTAATGTACCGATCCATAACCTGAACTCCTCCAACTAAAAGTCTCCCTACTTGATTAATGCCCAATTTATTGCCAACTTCATCCACTATTCTGATATCAACATTTAATATCGCTTTACCTGCGCTAACATTCTCTTTAATGCAGTCAGTCTCATTAAACTGAATTTTCTTAACACTGCAATAAACCGTAGCTTCTGTTGGGCCATAAAGATTGTAAACATTTGCTTCTTGAAAATGTTTTTTAAGTTTGTTATATAGTCCGTATGAAAACCTGGCGCCTCCAATAAGAAGATGTTGCAGGGAGTCTGTTTCTCCTCTCTCATAAACACCCTTTGCTAATAACATTTGAAAGTTATTTGGTACAGTTGCCATGGTGGTAATTTTCTCATTTTCTATTTCCGACATTAATTCAAAAATATTGCCACCAAAATTGGAAATAAAAAAATTAATATTTTTTGTGAGAAGCAGCGCTATGTCAATTAAAGATAGATCAAATGTAAAATCTGCTGTATTCAACAGTCTATCGTTACTATTTATTGTTGAAAAATACAAATCCACCCATTGCACAAAGTTGGCGTACGATTCTCTTTTAATCATCACGCCTTTTGGCTCACCTGTTGAGCCCGAGGTAAAGATAATATATGCAATATTATCTTTCGGCACTTCAGAACATAAGAAATTCCCTGCCTTATTATCTTTATATAGATTGTTTAGCAAATCCTGTTTACAATCAAAAATTTCACACCCATCATTAATCAATAAACTAGGTTTTGAAATGTTAATAATGGTTGCAATTCTCTGCCTTGGGAGCTTTTTATTTAAAGGAATAAAGGTAAGCCCAAGCTCTAAACACACCAATATTAAAATAATGTATTGATAGTCTTTATCAATATATATAGCTACTCTATCGCCAATCTTATAGTTCCTTCCTAAATAACTTTTTATTGACAGGTACTTGTCTTTAATTTCAGAAGGCGAAAGCTTTTTAAAAGATTTATCATGCAGTTTATTATCTTTCTTGAAATAATTAGAGACTATATCTTCTAGCTGACGCATACTAGCCTTGTTTATCCAGAATATACTTGGCCAATTGACCGACATTTTTTATGTTGGCTAATTCTCTTAGATCGAAACGAATTTCAAACCTGTTCTCAATATCTAGAATTAACTCTATATTGGAGAAAGAGTCCCACGCCTGTATATCGTCAGCCGAGGTATTAAAAGAAATTTTTAAGCTATCATCTTTAAAGACGTTGATAAAAATAATGTTTAGCTCTTCTAAAACTTTATCTATATTCTTCACAAACTAAACAAACTCCTCTAATAACCCTTCTTTTAACAAAACACTAACACTATCCAACAAATCTTCTAATGGGGTATTAAACATACTGGACATGGCTAGAAGATCGCATTTTCCGTCAGCATATGCCAAAATATTGGACATTAATATCGTATTATCTGGCAAGTTAGTTTGTGCTCCTAGGGTTGAGCGCAAATTGCGCCTACTCATCTGGGGTTCACATAATGATGTTGCTTTATAAACTCTGTTATTTTCAATATATTCAATACAACGAGACAGAATTTCATATGCTCCAAATAACCCACGTTCAGATATATAATTCAAGTCATCTAATGAGGTATGATACTCTTTGTATGCGCCATATTTTGTGCGCATAACAGATGCAACTGGTAAGTCTACTCCAGGGCTACAATACTGTCTTTCATCACTACCTCTGTCGAGATATGAATATTGCATAAAATCTGGATGAATCTGACTTAGAACATGCAAAGCAGCCCTATCTGAAATAGTATTTCCATCCCTTGATGGCAAATATGAATACGCATTATCATCTCCAACACATGAAATGTTAAAACCAGCAACTATATTCTTTTTCATTGTTTTAAGATTCTTACTTAAATAACAGATTGAGCCTATTGTTTCGGGAATAAAAATAATTCTGTAAGTGTACTTTCTGGGTAGAGATTTGATCCACTTTGACAAGTACGTAGTGACGGCCGGCCCTGACAACTCATTATTTGCCATTGAAGGATGGCACACATAAGTTGATAGAAATATCTCTTTTTCGATTTTCCCAGGAATGATTAATTCTCCATAGGTTAAACTTCCATCAGATAATTTACTGTCAATATAAACTTGATAATCTCCATCCTTTAATAATTTTCTTTGGTTTTCAGATAGACAGAAACCCCAGCGCTCCTGATAATAAGAGGTTACATAAGGGATTGCATCTGGCTGATTTGGCAAGGAGTGTAGATGTTTCTGTAATTCTGTTAACGATATAATTCGGTTAACAGGCACAGAATAGCTGACTACATGTAAATTATTATCTTGAAGGGATATGATTTTTTTACCTTCTGGATCAATAATATAAGCATCTTTAATATTCCACTCTCTAGGAATTTTCCAATCAAAACATTTTGTTCCTGTTGGCACTTCATGGATAGTCAAATCAGGAATTTCCTTCTGAATAATCCTAAGCGTTTTCCTAACACCTTCACCCGTAATACTTCTAGTAATAGGCCATAACTTTCTGCAAAGACTATAAATGCTTTTACCGCTATCTAATTTCATGAATCTAAATACTGTCGTTTCTCTCTTGGTAGAATTTTACCCATTGATAACATCAGCATCTCATAACAACAAATCAAATGAAACGGGTGTGCCTTTATAAATATTGTGCTTAGCAATCTTGCCCACAACATCTTTATATTTTTTTGGTTTTAAACCAAAACCTGGCCTAATACTTCTAAGATGCTCTGCAGTAATTACTTCACCCTCTCTAATGTCTTTAACAAAATATAGAGAACGTCGAAATTTGATGTTACCTTGTTCACTTGATTTTTGTCCATAATCGACTATTCCAAGAGTTTCCCAAGCAACTTTAGTTGCCTCGCAAAGTTGCATTAATTCTTCAGATTCAAGTGAAAAAGAGTCATCAGGGCCGCCACCATTACGGTCTAAAGTTACATGTTTTTCAATGATTGATGCACCAAGAGCCACACTGGTAATTGCTGTAGTATTGTCAATTGTATGATCTGATAAACCCACAACTAGCTCAAATTTCTTCTGCATATCAACAAGTGTTCTTAAGTTATAATCTTGCGCAGGAGCTGGATATCCACTCACACAATGAAGTATCGCCAATTCTTTGCACCCGCCTTCTTGAGCAGCTTCAACTGCCTCTTGAATTTCTTCAAAATCTGCCATGCCGGTGGAGATAATCATAGGCTTTCCAGTTTGAGCCACATATTTAATTAATGGCAAATCTACCGCCTCAAAAGAAGCAATTTTATATGCTGGCGTGTTTAAATCTTCCAACAAATCAACCGCAGTGTTGTCAAATGGGGAACTGAATATCGTAATGCCAATTTTATTTGCATAGTCAAACAAAGGCTTGTGCCATTCCCAAGGCATAAATGCATCATTATATAACTCATACAGGCTTTGACCATCCCATAATCCGCCGTTAATCATGAAATCTGATGAATTAATATCCATTGTGATTGTATCTGGGTGGTAAGTTTGTAATTTCACAGCATCTGCTCCAGATGCTTTAGCCATGTCAATAATTTTATAGGCATTATTAACGTCTCCATTATGATTTGCTGACATTTCTGCAATAATATATGGTGCGTGATCTAAGCCTATCTTTCTATCATTGATTCTAATAATTCGATTCATTTCCAATCAGTCGATTTTTTTTCCATACAAAATACTTTAATGCCATTTTTATTTTTTTCCCTAACTATTTTGAATCCAAATTTTTTATGCAAGTTTAAAACTTGCTTGTTATTAGATAAAACTTCAAGGGTTAATTTTTTTAAATTAAGCTCAGTAAATATAAAATGTAATGAGACTAACTCTAGTATTCTGCCTGCTCCCAAAATTGGCTCAAATGGATTGGCATAAAATCCAAATATAGCTGGTTTATTATTTCTTATATTTTTAAAGTTAACCGAACCAATAAGTTTTTCTTCCTGCTTCACTAAAAAATAGCACCTGTTTATATTACTAGCTAAACTTTCAATAAATTCAAAATGTTCTTTTTTTGTGATGTTGTCTTGGTTATACATCCACTTTTTAACCTGAGGATGATTACGCATTTTTAATGTCAACATTTTGTCATTTTCATTTAAATTAACATAACTGCATAGGTCAAATTCGCCAAATTTTTCAAGAATTATTTTGTAGTCAGTCATCTTATTAAAAACTCTATTGCTTCCCATGCCATCGCATACTTCTTCAGCTGCTAAACCAAAACTTTTCATCCATTCAGGTGAACTTTCTAATAAATAAGCTGCTTTTTTAACTTCTTTTGCTAACTTTACAATATTATGTTGGGCCAATGTTTCTGCTGAAAACAATTGATTCTTCGCAATGACAAATTGAATAGTTGGTAAACCCAAACAGCACCTCTCCCAAGTACTAGAACCAGCTGCGCCTATTGCAATATCAGCATTTGCCATGATTTCAGCCATGTTATCTACATCAACTTTAACTTCTGTTTTATAAGGTAGTTCAATTGCCATTGACTTGACACTATCAAGATGAGGTGCTGATCCACCCATCACAATAGTAATATTTAAATCGCTTGGCAAGTTGCAATTTTTCAACTCAATTAAAACTTGCCCAGTAAAATTATCAATGTCAATACCACCCATATTAATAAGCAACTGTTTTAACTCTGGCCTACTGCGACGTTCTATACTAATCCCTCTCCATTCGGCAAATTCAGGTCTTAGTAATGCGTATTGGGAGCCTAATAATAATTGGCAATCTTCAGTAACAAGCTCTAAGTAGTCTTCTTTCTTTCGACCAAATGTTTGATCAAGTAAAATATCGCACTGGTGTTTACGATCTGCCAAATCATCAATCACCATTAATTTTTTACAACAAGGTCTCATTCTCTTTTGCCACTGATAATCTAAAGAATAATGATCAACGATCAACCAATCAATTCTTGTCTTGATTCTATCAATACAATCGTCAGCATCTGTCTGTTGTGTTACTCCTAGCCAGGGAGCATAAGTCAATCTGGCATCAATCTCAGATTCTTTAGATATGCACAACTCATGAACTATAAAACCATTTGAATAAATCTTATCTATTAAGTTTCCATTATGTTGTCGACAGATAAACTCAACATTTGCTCCATTTTTTTTGAGCATATGTGCCAAAGTTAAGCAACGCATTACATGGCCTGTACCAATCTCTAAGGAGGCATCAACTCGAAAGACTACTTTCATTAGTTTAGGCGTTTAAATCCAATATGGCATAACGATCCATCTAAAAGAGAATTAATATCCAGCCCCTCTTCACACTGCTTGATAAGCTCAAAAATTGGATCTAATTCTGCAAAATATTTATCAACCACCTCTGCTTTATGCTCTGTACAAACATAAACACTATTGGCAGCAAGGTAACCCTTCTTTAACATTTCTTGTGTAATTAATGTTTTATAAGATAGGGCATTAGCCGAGTTAAATGTAAAGCCACTTAATGCAGGGAGGCCCCATGTGTTAATTGTTAATCCATGTTTTTTTGCCAAACTTTGCCACTGGGCAGATATATGACCCCCGGTTTTAGTAATCATATCCCAAGATTTTTCCCGCTCCATAACCTCAAGTGTTTTTAATGCGGCAGTTGGCCCAATACGCTCAGTCCAAAAAGTTGAACTAATAAATGTTTTTTGCACTGCTTGCATAAACTCTTTTCTACCAATACAAGCAGAAATTGCATAACCATTACCCAAAGCCTTGGCAAAAATAGCTATATCAGGATTAACACCGTATTTTTTATGCAAACCACCAAATGTCTCTCTAAAGCCTGAAGTGCATTCATCAAAAATCAAAATAATATTATTTTCAGTAGCTAAATCCCTTACCTTTTGCAAATAACCATCTTTTGGGCCTTCATTTCTTGAGACCTCCATTTTTATGGCGGCAATTTCACCATTATTATCTTTAATAAGCTTCTCTAGTTGTTCGATATTATTGTAATCAAAAGGCAGCGCTGTACCGGTCAACCCTCTAGGAACTCCATTTGGCTTTAAACCTGGTAATAAGTGTCCATCTAGATTTTTGTCATCATTAAGATTGCTAGACAAATACCAATCATGCCAACCATGATAACCACAAATAGCGATTTTATCTTTTCCAGTAGATGCCCTAGCAATGCGAATTGCTATAGAGTTGATTTCTCCACCTGTTCTTGCAAATCTCACCATATCTGCCCAAGGATGAATCTCTACTAATTTCTCAGCCAAATAAACCTCTTCTGGACAGTTAAAAGTCGACATGTTGCCATCTTTTACAGTTTCAATTACCGCCTCGTCGACTTCAGGGTGTCCATACCCTAATATGTTAGTGCCAATACCCATTATCGACATATCAATATATTTTTTCCCGTCCATGTCCCAAACGTTACAGCCCTTAGACTTGCTATAGTAGGAAGGCCACTTTTCAGGTAAAAACATTTCAGGTCTTTTGGAAAGTAGCATATTCCCACCAGGTATAACTCTTTTAGCCCTTCTGTAAAGCTTTTGTCCGGTACCTATAGTTGCTCCCTCATTGTTCTTAATTTCTTTATTTTCTTGAAATAATTCTGAATGATTCTCTCTTAACTTTAACACCTGCCTCCAATTAAAAAACACATTAGGGGAAAAATGTTCAAATATATTGGTCACCACAATCAGATCTTCCGGTTCATCTACAGACCATCTTTGCCCGGACAAATCCTCAACATGTTGCATTGATGACTTTGAAAAAATACTAGAATTTCTAATATAGGGCGTTACATGTTCTCTATCATAGTCAGAATCTGTTTCATTATTTGCACGCTCAATAGAATCAAATGACATAACTTCAATATCTAATCCATCTGGGTAAGTTGCAGGGTCCGTATTGGAAAAATAATCAACACCACTATTCTTGTAACGCTTAATACACTCGTCAACTAGTGATGGATCTACTAATGGGCAATCACCCGTAATTCGAACAATAGCATCTGCACCGACTGATTTAGCTGACTCATAAAATCGATTCAAAACATCTTTTTCACTACCTCTTGTGCACCTATAACCTAAAGACTCAACTACTGTCTGAAGTTTATCATTCTGAACCTCTTTAGAAGTTGCAACTACAATTTCATCTAATTCATTAGATTGAGATAGGCGAGTCAATAACAGCTCAATCATTGGCTTGTTAACAATAGATTTCAACACTTTTCCTGGTAATCTAGTCGAACCCATTCTTGCTTGTACCAACGCCACTATTTTCATAACTGGTTCCAATTTGAAGGATTTAGTAAATTTAAATCATTTGTGAGCAGGTCAGCTGGAATACTCGGCAATACACCATTAGATGCTATTACTATCTCTTCTAGTTGTTTTTTAGAGTGAACACCAACCAATACCTTAGATATCTCCGACGTAGAAATGGCATGTCTTATGGTTGCTTCTAATGCAGTAATTTGGTTGTCATTCAACCACTCATGCCATAATTTCCACAAGGGACTCCAATTATTGAACTTGCGAGGCCTATCATGATTACCCATTAACAATAAACCTTGTAAAAAAACTGAACGTGCATGAATTTCAACATTTCTTTTTTTAAGCATGGCAAGCATATCACTCTCTCTCAACCTTCCGTCTATTATATTAAAAGGCAATTGCACTATATCAATATCAAAATTTTCAATAATACTTTGCAATTGGTTTTGGCTATAAATGGAAACGCCTATTTTTTTTATCTTCTTTTTTTGCTTCAATTCTTGAAGTTTGTCAATAATTTTTGCAGATCCAGATTTTAATAAATCATCGGCATTATGAACCAATACTCCGTAAACACTATCTTGCTTTAAGTTAACTAATGATTTTAAGAAATCTTGGTCTAATAACTTTAAATCATTACTATTAATTGAAGTGTTATTGAAATATCTAGTTTTGGTGACTACCTTAAAATTATCGACACTAGCTTCTCCAAGCACTTGCTCACTATTTCCATAGGCTGGGGCAGTATCTAGTAGGTCGATGCCTTTTACATAGGCATAACTTAATATATCTTCAACTTCTTTTGGTTGCACCTGACCGACTGTTGAATTAATGCCATAATCAACACCGAATTGCACCGCCCCTAATGCAATCTTTGATTTATTATGCATCTGATTGCATATTCACTATTAAGTGCTGTCTAGCAATCACTTGAGTCGAAAAACCTTCTTTAAAGTGAGATATTGACAACTCTTTATCAGTTGCAGGCTCATTATCTATTTTTAAGTATTTCCGCCCAATTTCATACCAGACAACCCCTCTATTTTTCAAGGTCTCTATCGCTTTCATTTGAACCACGTGCCCAAGTGGCTTATCAAATAAATCCCTTTTATATGCGCCAACACAATATATACCTTGGTAATCTGAAAAAGTAAATAAGCCAGCGCCAACCATTTGACATTTGTCATTAGAAACAGTTACCAAAAAAGACTCCGATGAATCTATTTGGTGTTTTTGCTCATTCCAACTTTCAATTGGCCTAGTTGATCGCCCCGCCACCTCTTTATGTAATAATCTAAATTGATCAAACACCTCCTCCGATACATTTTCATGGACATCCACTCTCCATTCTCTTAAGGCTTTATTAATTAGAGGTTTATAACTTTTTCTAAACTTTAATCGAATATCCTCTAGTGATAAAGATAAATCCACCAATAGATGGTATGTTGAAAAAGTCTTACTTGCTTCTCCAATCCATTTCAAATACCAGCTACTCAATCTCCCATATTTCATATTGGCAAACTGAACAAAATCTATATTTAGCTCACTTGATAATAAATGAATTAACTCGACTAATTTAGACTCTAGTCGTTTCTTAACTTTGCGTGCTAAGGTTGGTATAAAAATACATTCAACAATCTCAACACCATTACTACTCAAAATCCAATTATTGCTATCATTTTTGTGAGCCATTAATGGAAAGACGCCAACAGGCTGGCTATTATCATAAACAACTAATGATAAATTAATAGATTCATTTCGTGCGAAATAAGATACATAATATCGAACAGTATTATATAAATGAAAAATAGAAGGAGTAACTCCATGCTGGCTCAAAACTAATTGCCATGCATCAATATCATTATTAGAGTCTGGAACAACACATTTTACAATATGAGTTAATTTATCTTTTGTCATGACTCCAATGCGACCTGCTCAAGTATCGTTTTCAGAATTGACACTACCATATCTTGTTCATCAAAGCTTAATTGTGAAAATAGCGGTAGACTGATGGCTTGAGAATAAAAATATTCCGCTACTGGAAAATCTCCAACATTAAACCCATTTTCTAAATAATATGGATGCGTATGCACTGGAATATAATGAATATTAACTCCAACTCCACTCTCTCTTAACATGTTAAAAACTTGCTTTTTATCTGCACTTATTTTTCTCAAATCAATCTGAATTGGGTAAAGATGCAATGCAGAATAAGAAGTACTAGATTGATGGGGAATTATTATTGGGAGCTCTTTTAATAATTGATCATACCTTTCTTGAAGTATGTGTCGTTTATTTACAAAATCATCAAGCCTATTCATTTGACTAATGCCTAATGCAGCTTGCAGCTCAGTCATTCGATAATTAAACCCTAGATCAATCTGCTCATAATACCAAGCGCCTTCTGGACTTTTAAACATTAATGATTGATCACGAGTAATACCATGACTACGCAATAACTGCATCTTATCATATAGTTTTTTACTATTTGTTGTAGCTAGACCACCCTCTGCTGTAGTAATAATTTTTACTGGGTGAAAGCTAAAAATAGTAATATCAGAATATTGACAGCCGCCAATATTCTTATCTAAATACTTACCGCCTATAGCATGAGATGCGTCCTCAATAATAGAAAATCCATAATACTTACTCAATGCATGAATTTCTTTCATATTGCAAGATTGTCCAGCAAAATGCACTGGAATCAAGATTTTTGGTAGTTTATCTTCTTTTTTGGCCAAGACTAATTTGTCTTTTAATTCTTGAACAGATAAATTATAAGTTAATGGATCTATATCAACAAAATCTACCTTTGCTCCACAATACAAGCCGCAATTTGCAGATGCTACGAAAGTGTTAGGTGTAGTCCAAAGATAATCACCTTCTCCAAGACCTAAAGCAAGACAAGCAATATGCAAGGCTGAGGTAGCGCTATTAACTGCGACAGCATAATTAGCTCTACAATATTCAGAAACTACTTTTTCGAACAAAGGGACCTGCGGTCCTTGAGTTAAGAAATTAGATCTTAAGACATCTATAACTGAATCTATATCAGCTTGATTAATATTTTGTCTTCCATATGGAATCACGCTTAAATTTTCCCGATCTTTTCTTTATTTTTCTTAATCCAGTCTTGAAGCTCGGAGATTTTCATCCAGTCTTTGTTATTGTCGGAGCAATATGAAAAGCCTTGATCAACTTTAACACCCTTGCCAATTCTGGCTGGATCTTTACTCCAATTATTGATAGAGGGTAATATTTTAAAATATCCTGGATATTCATATGTATAAAGCGAATCTTCCCCCCCAATCATTTGCTCATGCAATTTTTCGCCAGGGCGAATGCCAACTTCTTTATGTTCAGCATTTCTATCAACTGCCACGGCTATATCAGTTACCTTCATAGAAGGTATTTTTTTGACATATATTTCACCGCCAAGCATATCTTCAAAAGCATGCCAGACAAGCTCTACACCCTCTTCAAGTGTAATCATAAATCGAGTCATTCTGTTATCAGTAATTGGAAGAATGCCGTCTTTAGCTATCGACATAAAGAAAGGAATGACCGACCCTCTAGAGCCCATCACATTGCCATATCTTACATTTGCAAATCGAGTATTATGGGAACCACTGTAGGAATTGCCAGATACGAATAATCTATCAGAGGTTAACTTGGTAGCCCCATAAAGATTTGCGGGGCTACTGGCTTTGTCTGTTGATAATGCAATCACTCTCTTAACACTTTTGTCAATAGAGGCATCAATTAAATTCATTGCTCCGATTACATTAGTTTTTACACATTCAAATGGATCATATTCAGCAGTAGGTACAATTTTTGTAGCTGCTGCATGTACTACATAGTCAATACCATCTAGGGCGCGATAGAGTCGATCTTTGTCTCGAACATCTCCAATTAAGAAACGCACTCTATCATCATCCCTATATAGCTTGGCCATCTCCCACTGTTTCATTTCATCACGAGAGAAAACAACAATCTTTTTTGGATTGTATTTTTTAAGTGTCATGGGGATGAAAGCGTGTCCAAAAGACCCTGTACCGCCTGTAATTAAAATTGAAGAATTTGAGAGCATATAATCTGGTTAAGTAAGCAATAGTGTCATTATATTTTCAATTGAAATCATACTCAAATTAAACAGGCTATTTTTTTCAATTATCTATGAAATTCAATTTGGATTTTTGTTCACTTGCTCGACATAAATCAACTTTTTCGCAAAAAATTTAAATTTCTCCTGGTCAAAAAACTCATAAAAAAATATCTTTCTGTGTAACCGGCCTTTAGTAATTCTAATGTATACAGGCTCTTGTTCTGAATAAACCCAAGATTTAGAAGCGCTAGCTAATGACTTCTCACTATTATTAAGAACTTTTTCAACTTCAGATTTATCCATCATCAATCTTTTTTCATTGCCAAATATTTTTTTCAATCGATGGGAGTGCTCACCTTCATTCATTATATGTCTAAGTTGGAGCAGGTCATGTTCCATATCAACTACAAATGTTGTATTTTTCTCAAAGATATCCATATCCTTAATGTGCTCCTCTAAGCCAACTTGATAAAACCAATCCAACTTATACTGATAGTTTATGTAAATAGTTTGAGCGGTGAAAGCTAAAATAAAAATCCACAACACTTGAGTTGTCAGTTGATTTTTAGCACCAACGCTGGCAGCAAAGAACTTAATAAAAAAATACAAAATAAAGGCAAATCCCAAAGGGATAAGTAACTGATGTCTGGAGGCAAAATCCCCCAGTTGTGGAAGCTTTGACACTGCAAGATATGGGAATACAGCCAGCACAAAAAATAGACAGCCGAGCAATAAAAAGCGCAGGTAATGTTTTTTATTGCCAGTCAAATTAGCGCTCTTATCACCAAACGGTAAAAGAAACACTAGCAGTCCAAAAATCCAAAAAGGAATAAATGTTGAAAAAGACTGACTGATTGGCTCTAAAAATGAGCTATAAAAAGATATGAGAATAGTAATTGGCATACTCAAAATCATGTGCCAATCAAATGAGTTATAGTCATAATTTAAGCCTGATGGCTTAAAAAATATCAATCTAACTGCAAAAAATACAATGGGCAAAAAAACAAAGTCCAAATTTTGCTTAATAAAAACCCTGAAATTGTTAAAAAAAGTATTACTTTGATTGTGATACTTTTGATAAAACAAATAAATCAACGGAACAGCATAAAAAACCAATAGAGAGTTGGTTAGAAAAGAGGCAAAAAACAATATCAATATAAAGAATCTAATGAAGATATTATTACTACTTAGATTTCTTGACAATAAATAAAAACCAATAAAGAAAATAAATAAAGAGACCGCGTATGGAAAAACGCTAACAGCTAAAGCTTTAGCTGAATTTAAGGGGGCCAACATAAAGATTAAAGTTACAAAAAATACATCTTCTTTGCTTAAGGCACTAATTGTTTGTAGTATTTTAAATACAGACAAGACAACGCCAAAATACAGCATGAATGTCAATATTCTAAATACTAGAACCCCGTTACCAACTTGAGAAAGAAAGCCAATCATTCTTGCCCTAACAGCGCCAGCATCACCATCTAAATGATAGAATACTTGATCAAGGATGCTCTGCTCCACGCCTAGTATCCACCAATCATCCCAATATTTTCCATCCACATTTAAAATCATAAAAAAATTGGAGGCAAGATACAACAGAAAAAAAATTGCGTAATTTTTCTTATTATTAAGATAGCTAATAAATGTCATTAGCTTTTGTCTCTAAAATTCACTCTTTCTTGCTCAAATACCAAGGGTCGATTTTGAGACTGAGTGTAAATTGCACCTACATATTCGCCAATAATCCCTAAAAATAATAACGTTACAGAAAACATCAAAGAGCTAAGAATGAGTAATGGCGCAATCCCTAATTCCATAGAATTCCAGTTTATGATTTTCATAATAAAATAACCCAATCCAACTAGCAAGCTGAATGCACTTGAAATCGCCCCACCAAAAACTGCAAGCCTCAGTGGTACTTTAGAGTTGCTTATGATGCCTAATACACCAATATCATACAATCTATAAAAATTATATTTTGTTTTTCCTTTTTTTCTGATGGGTTGGTTATATTCTACTTTTGAAACCTTATAGCCTACCTCTGACAAAAGACCTCTAAAAAAGGGATAGGGGTCGTTGATTGATTTGATAGCTGAAATAATTTTTTTGTCGTAAAGGCCAAACCCAGTAAAGTGGTCAATAGTCTGATTCTCTGATACTTTAGACAATAATTTATAATAAGCACCTCTAATACTGAACATCCACTTATTTTCTTCAGAAGTTATTTTAGTTCCAACAACAGCGTCATTACCCTCTTCCCATTTTTTGATAAATTCAATTATCATTTTTGGAGGGTCTTGTAAGTCCGCAACAATAAGAATTACTGCATCACCTGTAGCCTGGTAAATTCCATACATTGAGGATCTGATATAGCCAAAATTTCTAGAATTGACAATAATTTTAATACTGTTATCTTTCTCTGCTTCAAGCTTAAGCTTATCAACCGTTTGATCAGTTGAGGCGTTGTCAATAAAAATATGCTCATATGTATATTCAGGCAATGACTTCATAATGCTCCTGACTTGAGCAGCCACCTCAGCTATATTTTCTTCCTCGTTATAACAGGGCGTAACTATACTAATCATGACTCTTTCCATACTAGTCTCTTATTTAATACATATCCCAAATAAGCAGTAAACGGTAAGATAACTATACCGGCGGTATATAGATTTATCTCAAAAAAAACCATTAGCGCCATTAACAATACATTGACAAGGTAAATTAATACATAGACTAAAACAAACTTCACTATTAAATTGTTTGAATGTCTATCAAAAACAAGTTTTCCATAAGTTTGAAAATTAAACAATATGCCAAGGATTGTTGCCACCAAAACAGACAAACTATAATGAAAGCCAATAAATAATAATAATGTAAAGACACTATAGCCGAATAAGGTATTAACTCCGCCTACTATAATATACCTTTGGGGTTGTGTAAGTTTTGTGCCTATCGACTTCATACTAACAAGTCTTCATTATTTTAGTGATCTCCTCAACTTTTTTCCAAAGTTTATTGATATCACGGTATAGCGATTTTAACTTGTATTGTCGGTATGAACTCTTATCTATTATTTTTCTTAATATAGGCACTCTATTATCTAAATCTTTAACGTCCTCAGTTATTAGATCAAAAGGATCTCTTGAAGATATAACCGCACCAAGTGAATCATTCGATACATCAAAAATATTATTTTTAGACTTACAATTCAACGATATATTGCACAAAGGAATACCTGCGCCTGAAAAACTTGCTTTCCACAGATATGGTTCATTAATATTGTCCTGTGTCAGGATTGAATGAGCAACATTGTCATACCCTAGAGCTGACAATAAAGCTATCATATGAATACCATAGAATCGAAGAACTCCACCGCCAACATCATGATATCTTTTCCAATTATCTAAATTCATGGAAAAATGATGCGCCATAAACTCCCAATTCCAATAAATATCCTCCTCTCTGTCTATTAAGTAGTCAAACTTATCTTGTAAATTCAAATAAAAAAAACTGTAGCCAATGACATACTTTATTTCATGAAAATCTAAAAAATCCAATAAATCTTCTGATAATTCAGCTGAAGGGGCAATCGGCTTTTCCAAGTTAATTGTTTCTATATTAGACTCTTTGACAATTTTTTTGACAATACTATATTGTGCACTAGGAGGTACAGCCATTATCAAGTCGGTTGTTTTTTTTAATGCTTCTTCGCTACTACTCGCCCATAAAATATCTCGATCAAAGCCTTTTAATTCTTTTCTTGACAATATTTTTTCTCTGTATTTTTGAGGCAGAACAATATGGTTATTTTTATCAAGCCTAACAAGTGCTGGTAAATAACCATAAAGACCAAATCCTGAGCCCACTATACTGTACATATATTTTGCTACACTTCAATATCTGGACTATAAATATCGAAAACCTCCCCATCAAAACCTTGATCAGTCAAATAGTTATGAATTTCTTTCGAAATATGCCATGCCAAATTTACAATTATTGGAGGATTCATGTCTAGCAATTCTTCGTCAGATTTGATTGGAATATCTGTGCCTGGTAGAAAATGTCCGATTTTCATCGATCCTGGTTTTTCATAAACTGCAGATAAGGATTGACTATCAAGATTTAGTAACTTAATCAAAATGGCTGCCCTACCGGGAAAAGCCTTTGCAGGAAGAGGGCCGTACTCTTGTACAAGGCGATGAATTTTTTCCTTCATATATTTTTGCCATACTGGAATGTATTTTTGCATGTCCATCAACGATTGTCTGAGATGTTTTTCTTTATTAATTGTTTGTTCAAAATCATGAGATTCTTCATCCGACATGTTTCTATCTCCACACATATAAACCCTTATATTTCCACCATATCTTGAGGGGAACTTAGCTTTAAACAATTTGATTTGCAAGTTTTTAGCAATGCTAACAAAAGATTTAAGACTATATGTTCTTGGGTGTTCATGATAGAAAGTATCAAACTGATAATTATCTACTACTGAGCCCAAATAATGATTTTCTATAATTAAAACCGTTTGTGGATGCATCACAATCTTTAACGATTCTAGTAATTGATTTAGGTCTTCGATATGGGCAAAAACATTGGTAAAAGTGATTATATCTGGTGATCCATTTTCTTGCTTAATCCTAAAAGCAGACTCTTGATCAAAAAAACAATTGTATAAAACATGTCCATGTTGCAACGCATCACTGTAAGCCCCTGTAGGCTCAATGCCGACCGTGTTCGCACCCTTGTCCTTAAAAAAATTTAACAAACTACCATCATTACAACCAACATCTAGTACTGTTTTATCTTTCAGTCCACCAATCATAATTTTTTCGCAGTCATTAACCAAATTAAACATACCGGACAACACATCTGCAGTAAATCTTGAACGGTAATGATAGGTTTTTGGGAATAGGTCTTTTTTTGGCACTTGATACTTTTGATAAGCGGTACCACAATGTTCGCAGAACAGTATCTCAATAGGATGATGCTTGCATAATCTTTTCTCATCAACCCTAACCAAATCATCGCATAACGGATGATTTCCAAGATTTATCACCGACTCTAAGTCAGCTGACTTGCAAACTTCACAGCATTTTGTTTCTGTATATTGACTATTCACCTCATGCTCCTCATATATTCTTTAATCTCGTCCAGACACTTCTCTTGCATATTTTCTTGATTCTGCCAAGCCTGATGCCATTTAATAATTTTTTCCAGCGTATATTCTAAATTCCAAGTCGGATACCATCTAAGTTTAGATTGAGCTTTTGAAATATCCAACTTCAAAACATTTGCCTCATGGGAGTTAGACTCTTGATCAAGCATCCAGCTAGCATTTGACCAGTGTTTAATCATTTTGTCTAAAATCCAACTAACTGGTTTAGCGTCTTGGTCATTTGGGCCAAAATTCCACCCTTCGGCAAAGTTAATATCTCCATCATAAAGCTTTTGAGTTAGAATAAGATAACCTGATAATGGTTCTAATACATGTTGCCATGGTCTCACCGCGTCTGGATTTCGTATAAGAACACACTCGTCTTTTTCGAAAGATCTCAAAATATCTGGAATGAGCCGATTAGCCGCCCAATCACCGCCACCAATGACATTACCAGCCCTCACTGTGGCAACACATACGTTCCTCTCTTGAAGAAAAGATCGCCTGTAAGCAGAAGTAACTAATTCTGCACAGCCTTTACTACTGCTATAAGGGTCATAACCACCCATTGGGTCATTCTCACTGTACCCAAAAGAACGCTCATCATTTTCATAGCATTTATCGGTTGTAATGATAACCACGGCTTTTACTCTAGAGCAGGTTCTTACCGCCTCCAATACATTAACAGTACCTATCACATTGACTTCATAAGTTTCGACGGGTTCATCATATGAATATCTCACCAATGATTGTGCTGCCATGTGTATAACAATATCAGGGTTAAACGCTGCCATGCTGGCATGTAGTAGATCTTTATCTCTAATATCACCAATTTGGGAATCTACTAAGTCGCCAACATTAGCCTCATTAAATAAAGAGGGTGATGAATTTGGCTCGAGAGAATAACCCCTTACCTGTGAACCCAGAGATGCAAGCCAAATTGAAAGCCAACCGCCTTTAAATCCGGTATGCCCAGTTAAAAAAACGCGCTTACCTTGCCAAAATGATGTGTCAATCATTACCTTTTACCAAGTTTTCCAAGGTGCTTGATTTAAGCTCCAAAGATCTTGCAGATACTTTAAGTCTCGCAATGTATCCATCGGCTGCCAAAATCCTTCATGAATGTATGACATTAATTGCCCACCCTTGGCTAAATCTTTTAATGGCTTCTGTTCCCAAACACAATCATCGCCAGAAATTCTTGTAAGTACGCGCGGGGATAAAACAAAAAATCCACCATTAATCAAGGCACCATCTCCTCTAGGTTTTTCAGAAAACTGTTTAATTTGATTGTCTTCAATGTCTAGTGCTCCAAATCTTCCTGGTGGAAATGTAGCCGTCAATGTTGCATCTTTACCGTGACTGTGATGAAAGTCAATCAATTTACCAATATCAACATCTGAAACGCCATCGCCATAAGTTAGGCAAAAAGCATTTTCATTCTCTACATATTTAGCAACTTTTTTAAGACGACCTCCGGTCATAGAATTTTCGCCCGTATCAACTAATGTTACTGTCCAAGGCTCTACCCTTTTTTTGTGAACCTTCATGGTATTTTCTTTCATTCCAAAAGTTACATCTGATTGATGTAAAAAATAATTGGCAAAATATTCTTTAATCATGTAACCCTTGTAACCACAGCAAATAATGAAATCATTGATGCCGTAATTAGAATACATCTTCATAATGTGCCACAAAATAGGCTTACCGCCAATTTCCACCATGGGTTTTGGCTTAAGATGAGTCTCT
>Ga0181565_10000705_pt1 | contig 24983 bp, 25 predicted proteins | sample 101ome_16_FD_129661 | JGI IMG/M metagenome (GOLD analysis project Ga0181565, IMG submission 129661) | Coastal salt marsh microbial communities from the Groves Creek Marsh, Skidaway Island, Georgia - 101401AT metaG (megahit assembly) | ecosystem: Environmental > Aquatic > Marine > Intertidal... | reverse complement strand
GGAATACAGTCAACCGGGCAGACTTCAACACACTGAGATGTATCGTAGTGACCAACACACTCTGTACAGAGATTAGGGTCAATTTCATAAATTTCATCACCCTGCGAAATGGCACCATTAGGGCATTCCGGTTCACATACGTCGCAGTTGATACATTCATCAGTAATCATCAAAGCCATGTTGAATCTCCCTTATTTGACTCTGCTTTCGAGCCATTAATTATTTACAATACTTGTTTTTCATCGCTTCTCTTACCAGCGGATGAACAAAATCTGAAACGTTACCACCATAACTGGCAACTTCCCGCACCAGACTGGAAGAAATAAACATATATTTCTCATCCGGCGTCATAAAAACGGTTTCTACATCAGGTGAAAGCTTGCGATTCATGCCGGCCAACTGAAACTCATACTCAAAATCGGATACCGCCCGCAAACCGCGCAGTACCACTGACGCCTGCTGCTGTTCGACAAATTCTACAAGCAGATTATCGAAACTCACAACTTCGACATTGCCGATATCCGCCAGCACCTGGCTGGCCAGGGCGACACGTTCACTGGCATCGCAGATCGGCTTTTTACCGGCATTAACCGCTACTGCAACAACAACAGAATCAAACATTTTTGATGCACGACGGACCAGATCCGTATGACCATTGGTAATCGGGTCAAATGTACCGGGATAAATTGCCTTAACCATTATCTACCTGAATCAGACTAAAGCTGACCTGCCCCTGTTGTTTGTCTCGAATCACCTGCCAGTTATCCGGCAAAACCGGCATTGCCTGATGAACATCGCGTTCCATGTAAACATGGCCGCCCGGCGTCACACAATGACCGGCCTCTAAGCCATCGATAGTCTGCTGTAGCAGATTATCAGCAAATGGCGGATCAAGAAGAACTATATCAAAAGATTCTTCGTTTTGCGTCAACCAGTTAGCGGCACGACCATGAAAGATATCGGTTTTTTGATCTATGCCAAGCAAATTTACATTTTCCCGCAACTGCCTGACAGCTAAGGCATTCGCCTCGACCAAAGACAACTGCGCCGCACCTCTTGAAACAGCTTCAAAGCCCAGCGCGCCACTTCCGGCAAAAAGATCCAGCACACGACTGTCACTGACATAAGGCTGCAACCAGTTAAACAGCGTTTCACGATTACGGTCACCGGTAGGCCGCAGACCCTTAACATCTGGAAACCTGAGGCGGCGTCCACCAAATTCACCGGCGATAATACGCAGTGTATTAGTCGACGCCGGGCGTTTCGCCATCAGGAAGGATTGACCTGTCCGACAATAACGGTAGACAACGCATTCATGTCAACCCGACGTTTAAAAGCATCACGAATGCTGTCAACAGTGACCGCATTAACCTTATCGACAAACACATCCAGATAATCCAGAGGCAAGCCATAAAAACCAATCATAGCGAGGTAACTGACAATGTCTTTGTTACTCGCTGTACGTAACGGGAAACCACCGGTGATATTCTGCTTGGATTTTTCCAGTTCCTCTTCGCTGGGACCCTTTGCAATATAATCCCCCAGGGTTTGCAGCACGACTTTTTCGGCTTCATCGACCTGACTGTTTTTAGTCTGCAAGCCGATCTTGAATGGACCAGCCTGATGCATTGGCGAAAAATAACTATAGGCACTGTAGGCCAGACCACGCTTTTCGCGAATTTCATTGGATATTTTAGATACCAGACCACTGCCACCGAGAATATGATTGCCGACATACAGTGAAAAATAATCGGCATCCTGTCGGCTTAATACCGGCAAACCTATAGATAAATGCGCCTGTTGTGAAGGATACTCGATCACCTGACGTTGCACCTCAGAGGCAGCGACGGCCGGCAGCGCCTTAGCCGCTTTGCCACGCTCTAAACCCGCAGACAATTGTTCTGCAATAGAACGCGCACGCTGTTCATCGACATCGCCGACGATCGCAATCACGGCATTGGCAGCCACATAGTATTGCTGATAAAAGTTCAGTATCGCCTCTCGATTGATCGCTGCGATAGAGGCTTCGGTGCCATTGACCGGCTGCGCATAAGGATGCTGTCTATACAGTGATCGATAAAATGCCTTGTCAGCAATATCCGCCGGAGACTGCTGTTCCTGTCGCAATACAATCTTTAACTGTTCCAGATTACGCTGGATTGCTGATTCACTGAAAAGCGGCCTGGCAAGAACCGTTGCCATGGTCTGCAAAGCGATCTCACTAGCCTGCGGCTCGGTCAGGGTACGCAGGGAAACCACCGCCATATCACGTAAAGACTCGACATTTAAACTGGCGCCGATACCCTCTACACGCTCGGCAATCTGATCGGCATCCCAGTCACCGGCTCCTTCTGTTAAAAGCGCATTGGTCAGCTTCGCCAGACCCGGCAGTTTGTCATCACGTGCCGCGCCGGCATCAAATACGAAACGCACGTCCAGCATCGGGATTTCCGGAGCATGAGCGTAAAATACCCGCGCCCCGTTCTGTGTATTCCATGACTTGATTGCCGGTGTCGCCTGAACGGACAAAACCCCGGCAAACAGCAATACGGATACGCGACTGATAACTGAGAATAATTTAACCACCATGATGACCTCCGCTGATGGCTGAACGGGCAACAGTTTTGTTTTCATCCATTGGCAATGGATTCAACTCTGCGACATAAAGATTGTCATCGTTAAGATATTTACGCGCCACCTGCTGAATCATCGCCGGGGTAACCGCTTTGAGGTTGTCGACATAGCTATCGAGCAGACGCCAGTCGAGTCCCATGGTTTCCAGCATACCTATCTGCATCGCCTGGTAAAATACCGAATCGCGTTCATACACTTTAGCTGCCACGACTTGCGTGATCACTCTTTGTAATTCCTCATCGGTAACAGGCTCATCCTGCAGACGTTTGATCTGAGCTTTGAATGCCTGTTCCAGATCAGCCATGGAAAATTTGTCGGTTGGCGTACCGTCTAAAACCAGCATGTCGGATAGACGGTTAAAGGCGCTGTAATCTGCATCTGCAACCACAGCTATTTCCTTGCCTCTGACCAGCTCGCGGCTCATGCGCGCACTGTCACCACCATCTAGCACAGCAACCAGCAATTCCAGCGCATAAGGCTCCCAGTCGTGCTCTGCAAAACCAATAGAAGGTGTTTTATAGCCCATGATCAGATAAGGCTGTTTGGCCGGTAAACTCACCTGCATACGAACGTTGTTTTTGATTTCCGGTTCAATAATGCGTTCAGGCTTGCCGACTTCACGACGCTTGAGTGGGCCGAAATGTTTTTTAGCCAGTTCATAGATCGCATCCGCTTCAACATCACCGACAACCACCAGGGTTGCATTTGCCGGTGAATACCAGCGGTCGTACCATTGCTGCAATTCAGCCACATTCATACTATCCAGATCCGACATCCAGCCAATTACCGGATTACGATACGGAGAATGCGGAAACACTGCGGTTTTAAATAACTCATAGGTCAACGCTGTTGGCTTGTCTTCAGTACGCAAACGGCGTTCTTCTTTGACCACTTCAACTTCTTTTTTGAATTCTGCCGGGTCAAGCAGCAGATTTTGCATGCGATCAGCTTCAAGCCGGAAAGCAACTTCAAGACGGTCACTCGAAAGGGTTTGAAAATAGGCCGTATAATCCCGACCGGTAAAGGCATTTTCACGACCACCGTTCGCAGCGATGATCTCGGAAAATTCATTAGGCCCGAGATTGCGGGTACCTTTGAACATCATATGTTCGAGCACATGTGAAACACCGGTAATACCAACATGTTCGTAACTGCTGCCTACCTTGTACCAGACCTGGGAAACGGCAATCGGCGCGCGCCGGTCAGGTTTAACCAGAATCTTCATGCCATTATCCAACTGATACTCACTGACCGCTGAATCTGCCGCAATGGCACTATTCTGCATTAGGGAAATTGCCAGCAAAGCCGGCACAAACAAGCGCATTTTGAACATTATTGAACCCTTTCTGGTACTTTTGTTGGTACTGCCCGATTGAATACAGGTAGAATGACCGGCAGCATTTAAACAGGTTCCTCAACTCAAAAAAACATTTCATTACAAAAACCATGTTTGGATTTGGAAAACGCAACAAAAATACCGCAACAGAACAGCCGCAGCAGACTCAGCAGCCTGCTGACGCTGCACCTGTCGAAAAAACCGGTCTGTTTGCCCGATTAAAATCGGGACTGTCTCGTACCCGTGCGCATCTTAGCGATGGGCTGGGCAATCTATTGCTTGGCAAAAAACATATCGACGATGAACTGCTGGAAGATCTCGAAAATCTGCTGCTGACATCGGATGTCGGTGTCGAGGCAACCGCACGGATCATTGCAGAACTGACAGACAGCGTAAAACGCAAGCAGCTTAATGACCCGGCTCTACTTAAAGATGTATTGCGCGAAAAACTGCAAAACATTCTCAATCAGGCTGATAAACCGGTTCTTCAACCGCAGGCCGGAAAACCGCAGGTAATCCTGATGGTAGGCATTAATGGTGCCGGCAAAACCACCACCATCGGCAAACTCGCCAAACGTCTGCAAAGCGAAGGTAACAGTGTCATGTTAGCGGCCGGTGATACCTTCCGCGCAGCCGCCGTTGAACAGCTGATGACCTGGGGCGAGCGCAATCATATTCCGGTTGTTGCCCAGCATACCGGTGCCGATTCAGCATCGGTCATTTTTGATGCACTGCAGTCCGCCACCGCCAAAAACATTGATGTACTGATCGCCGATACTGCCGGCCGACTGCACACCAAAACCAACCTGATGGAAGAGCTGGCTAAAATCGCCCGCGTGATGAAAAAAATCGATGCCTCGGCACCGCATGAAGTCATGCTGGTAGTCGATGCCGGCACCGGTCAAAACGCATTGAATCAGGCACAGCAATTTGATCAGGCAATTAAATTAACCGGCATTACCCTGACGAAACTCGATGGCACTGCCAAAGGTGGCATTGTCTTTGCGATTGCCGAAAAGCTCGGTATTCCTATCCGTTTTATCGGCATTGGTGAACAGATCGATGACTTGCGAAGCTTTGACAGTCAGGATTTTGTCAATGCCCTGTTTGATGTACACAGCCAATAACAGCCCGCTGAGCCGATTGTGATTCGTTTCGATAATGCGAGTAAACGTTACCCGGGCGGCCACGAAGGCATCAGCAATGTCAGCTTTCACATGCGTCCCGGGGAAATGGCTTTTCTCACCGGTCATTCCGGTGCCGGCAAAAGTACGCTACTGAAACTCATCGGCCTGCTCGAGCGTCCGAGTCGTGGACAGCTTATGGTTGACGGTCGCAACCTGGGCAAACTCGGTAATCATCTGGTGCCTTATCACCGGCGCAAAATCGGCATGATTTTCCAGGACCATCGCCTGCTGCATGATCGTACGGTTTTCGATAATGTCGCCCTGCCTCTGGTTGTTGCCGGCGTAGGCCATCAGGAAATTGGCCGGCGTGTGCGTGCCGCGCTGGACAAAGTCGGACTGCTCAATCATGAAAAATCCCTGCCGGTCACCCTCTCGGGCGGCGAGCAGCAGCGCGTTGGCATTGCCCGTGCTGTCGTCAGCAAACCCCCGGTTGTTGTAGCTGACGAACCGACCGGTAATCTCGACCCGGATTTATCCCGTGAAATCATGAACCTGTTCATGCAGTTTAATAGTGTTGGTGTCACCCTGTTGATTGCCACCCACGACATCGCATTGGTCAATGCCATGCAACAGCGTGTCCTGACTTTGCATCAGGGACAGCTGGTCAGGGATACCGGGAGCTACTGATGACAAGGCAGCGAAGTAGCAGAAAAAGATCCGGCGCTATCGCTAAATCCCGCCCGAATGCTGTGCAGAACTGGTTACTGAGACATTTTCAGGTGATGCTGGCGGCATTGGGTCGTTTAAGCCAGTATCCCGTCAGCACCCTGATGACCTCAACCGTCATCGGCATAGCTGTTTGTCTGCCTGCCGGCATGTGGACAATACTCGATAACGTCAAACAACTCAGTGGCTCACTGGATGGCGCCGCCAGTATTTCGCTGTTTCTGCAAATTGATGCCAACGAACAGCAGATCAGCGATCTGCAGCAACGCCTGTTAAAACGCAATGAGATTGCTGACATTCAATTGATCAGCCGCGATGCGGCATTAGCTGAATTTCGCCAGCTCAGCGGTTTTGGCGACGCCCTTGACCTGCTCGAATCCAATCCGTTGCCGGCGGTGATGGTTGTCATGCCGAGCCGGCAGCATAGTACGCCGGCGGCTTCGGCCATTCTGCTGCAGTCGTTAAAAACCGAACCTCTGGTTGATATTGCCCAACTTGACCTCGAATGGGTGAAGCGTCTTAGTGCCCTGACGCAAGTCGCTTTTCGTGCCGTGCTGATACTCGGTACGGTACTGGCGCTCGCGGTTCTGCTGATCATTGGCAATACCATAAGACTGGAGATTCAAAACCGCCGCGCAGAAATCGAGATCAGCAAACTGGTTGGTGCCACCAATGGATTTATTCAGCGTCCGTTTCTTTACACCGGCTTCTGGTATGGTTTGCTCGGCGGTCTGACTGCGTGGCTGATGGTCACTGTCTCGCTATGGCTGTTAGCCGGTCCGGCAGAAACCCTGTCGCTGCTGTATAACAGTAGCTTTGAACTGAATCTGCCCGGTTTCAGCGCTTCACTGGTGATGATTTTTTCCAGCACCCTACTAGGTGTTGCCGGCGCCCAGTTAGCCGTCAGTCGTCACCTTCACGCCATCGAACCGGAATAAACCAAAGAAATTTCCCTATTATTTGCAACTATTTTCACTATTGGCACTCCAACCATGCGAGTGCTAAAAAGCACTGGCAGTCTGTTCATGAGAGTGCTAATCTTTAAATGAGACAAAAGTATTTGGAGTATATATGACTAAGGAACTCGCATTAGCGACCACATTGTCGACAGGAAGCATTGAATCCTACATCAGTGCCGCCTATCAGATTCCTATGCTTTCAGAGCAGGAGGAACATGATCTCGCTGTTCGCGTCCAGCAGCATCAGGATCTGGCCGCCGCCCAGCGTTTGATTCTTTCCCATATTCGCTTCGTGATTAAAATTGCCCGTAACTATTCAGGTTATGGTCTGCCTCAGCAGGATCTCATTCAGGAAGGCACTGTTGGCCTGATGAAAGCTGTACGTCGCTTTGATCCCGAGATGGGAGTACGCCTGGTATCGTTTGCCGTACACTGGATCAAGGCTGAGATGCATGAATTCATCCTGCGCAACTGGCGTATCGTCAAAATCGCCACGACCAAAGCTCAACGCAAACTGTTCTTCAACCTGCGCAGCAGTAAAAAACGCCTCGGCTGGTTCTCTGCCGACGAGGTTAATGAAGTCGCCGAGGAACTGGGTGTCAAACCTGAAACCGTTATGGAAATGGAATCGCGTCTTAGCAATCAGGATGTTGCCTTCGATCTAAGCGGTGATGAGTCTGATGAAGATAATGCCATGGTTGCACCGGCGACTTATATGCCGGACATGCGTCATGAGCCCGCTTCTCAACTGGAAACCGCTGACACTGAACAGCAAAACCTGAGTCAACTGAAAAATGCCATGCAACATCTGGATGAGCGTAGTCTGGATATCATTCAGACCCGCTGGCTAAATGAAGACAAACTGACACTGCATGATCTGGCTGACAAATATGGCGTATCGGCTGAACGCATTCGCCAGATTGAAAAAGCGGCAATGGAAAAATTACGCAGCAATATTGCTGCCTAGGTAAAACCAGTCATTTACAGACGATCACAATCAATAGCAGGTAATATCATAGCTATTGATTGTCGTCTGTAGTCTTATTTGCAGGCTTGTCTGCAACAACTTTCTTCTGCTTCGCCTCATCCGGAATCAAATCGTCGTCGTCATCCATCAGAATACGAAAACCCGGTCCTTCCAGATCTTCAAACTGTCCTGACTTGACCGACCACATAAACAAGGCAACCCCGACAATCACAATAATGATGGCCAGTGGGATCAAAAAATAAAGCGTCTCCATCGAATACCTCAAACCTTGCGCAGGCGTAATGCGTTAACAACAACAACCAGCGAACTGGCAGACATACCTAGAGCCGCCATCCATGGCGCAATCATACCTGAAGCCGCCAATGGTAATGCCAACAGGTTATAACCTATGGCCCAGCCAAAATTTTCACGAATAATCTTTACCGTGCGACCTGCCATTTTCAATCCGATCAGCAGATTCAGCAGATGTTCCGACAACAGCACCATATCCGCGCTGGCATGCGCGAGTTGCGTGCCCGACCCCATAGCTATTGAGACATTCGCTGCTGACAGCACCGGCGCATCATTGACGCCGTCACCAACCATCATGACCACAGAACCATCAGCTTGCAGTCGTTGAATCCGGTCAAGTTTATCGGCCGGGCTTTGAGCCGCATAACTGCGACTGATATTTAACTGCGCTGCCACATGCTCTACCGCTGCCTGATTATCACCGGATAACAATACCACTTCGAGGCCCTGCTGCTGCAACTGTCGAATCAGCTCAGCAGAATCAGCCCGTAAACTATCCTGAAGTTCATACAAACACAGCCATTGATCGTCGCAAGCCAGACCAACACGGGTGCTGGCCGTGCTGATCTCGACATCGGGCATGCTGCCGGCTATCTCACGCACAAACTCAGGGTTACCAATACGATAACGTTGACCTTCTATGACAGCCTCTATGCCTTTACCCGGTGTCGCAACGACTTCTGCAAGATTCTTCTCCAGGGGCTCGGCCTGGCGACTCAGCAAACGCGCTACCGGATGTTCAGAACGACTCTCCAGCAATGCCGTCAAGGCTTGCAGCTGCGCATCACTTTGTCGTGAAAAATTATGCATGGCGGTTAATTTCAGATGCCCTTCGGTCAGGGTGCCGGTTTTATCAAAAACAACATGTGTCGCGCGGGCAAGCGTTTCCAGAGCATGTCCACGGGTTGTCAGCAGGCCAACTTTTGTCAAACTGCCGGTTGCCGCCGTGATCGCAACCGGCGTTGCCAGCGATAACGCGCAGGGACAGGTCACGACCAGCACTGACAGAGTGATCGCAAAAGCATGTACCGGATCATGCTGCCACCACCAGCTTGCAACAGCGATAGCAACCAACAAAATTGCGCCGACAAACCAGGCTGCAACCTGATCAGCCATCCGGGCAATCGCCGGTTTTTCAGTTTGGGCGCGATCAAGTAAACGAATAATGCCCGAAACCACGGTATCCTCACCGACTTTGCTGACTTTCATGGTAAACGGACTTTCCACATTGACACTGCCGCCGGTCACTTCATCACCGACCTCACGTAGCATCGGCAGGCTCTCGCCTGATAACAATGACTCATCAATTGAACTGGCACCTTCAAGCAGATAACCATCAACCGGCACCGTTTCACCGGGTTTAACCAACAGCACATCACCGGGTACCAGGTCATCAACCGCAACCACTTCTTCACGCCCATCCTGCAAGCGGGTTGCCACCGGCGGAATCAGCCGAATTAATTCTTCAGCGGCCTGACCGGCACGGTGTCTTGCCCCCATTTCCAGATAACGGCCGGCCAGCAGAAAAAAGGCAAACATGGTGACCGAATCGAAATAAATATCCATGCCGCCAAACACGGTATTCCAGACACTGGCAGTATAAGCTCCACCAATCGCCAGAGCGACCGGCACATCCATGCCAAGCTGGCGGCGCTTCAGGTCTTTCCATGCGGTCACAAAAAATGTTCTGGCAGCGTAGAAAACCACCGGCGTAGCAATCAGCATACTGACCCAGCGCAGGAAAACCTGCATATCTTCATCAACACCTGAACCGTAATCCATGCCGTACAAAGCGACCGCCAGCATCATCACCTGCATCGCACCGAGTCCGGCTATCGCCAGACGGCGCATCGCGGCTGTGCGTTCTTTTTTATAGACTTCTTCCTGACGGGAACTGTCAAACGGGTGTGCAATGTAGCCTATCGAGGCGATGGCTTTGAGAATATCGCTAAGCTGAATCTGAGAATCGTCCCAACGTAGGCGGGCCCGATGGGTACTGTAGTTAATTTGAAATTCCACCACGCCCGGCAATGCCTTGACATGTCGTTCATTCAACCAGACACAGGCAGCACAGGTAATTCCTTCGAGTATCAATGCCGCCGATTTGAGATTGTTTTCATCGATTTCAACAAAATTTTTCTGCAGTCGTTCCTGATCAAACAGATCCATTTTGTCCAGTTGCTCGGGAATCAGATCCTCCGGACGCCGCGAAGGCCCGTCCCGATGATCGTAAAAACTTTCCAGACCACCGCTGACAATCGCTTTGGCAACGGCTTCGCAACCACTGCAACACATATCACGGGACTGACCGCGGATTTCAACCCGGTAGGATGATCCCGCCGGCACCGGCAGGCCGCAATGGTAACAATTATGTGCTTGGCTAGAGGACATGGCATCTTTTAAAAAGTCAAAGTTGACGAATATTAACGGAAATCAATGCCTAAAGAGTTGACAAATATCGGCAGAATAAAGGTTTTGAATAAATGACAGACAATAAAAAAGGCAGTAAGTTTTGACTTAATGCCTTTCAAATAGTTTATATCGGAAGATATTATCGTTGGGATGTCTTCTTGTTGTTGTCTTCTTCTTGTAGTTATCTTCTTCTAATTGTGCTTTTGTTACCTTCAGGACTAATATACACCAAGCTTTCAGGAGTTTTGTTAAATCTATGTTAAATCTTTCACTAAAACGGCTTTTTCACTGCGTATTAACGAGATAATTGATATTTTAGGATATAGATTCCTGTTTATTTCCCTGTCAGGATGCGTAAATCAGTCTGTAAATCCGTCAATGTCACCAGTTCATCGTAACCCATGCGTATCATGCCGCGCGGGCCGACCAGCAATATCGGCTGACCACTTAACTTTTCCATCACCGGAATAAACTGCGTGGTAAAGATTGACCAGATTGATCTCGATAACACCGTAATGGTCAGGTTCGGGTAGTGTTGACGCATGCTTTGTATCTGTTGCGCATCAGGTTCATAACCCAGCACCAGCAATGCCTGCGTCGCTACCGCCTGATTAGCACCAAGTTGATTGGTCAAAGCCAGCAGTTCCATGCAATTGTCATCACATTGATTATCAGCAAACAATAGATAAGACCATTTACCGTACAACACATCAGCACCAAGGCTATTATTGTCATAATCGAGCAATACCATCGGTGTCAGAGGTCGCGGTGGCTCAACCTGAAGACCATGCAACTGATTAAGCGGTTGCTGTTGCCAATAAACATAGCCGGCCGCAACGAAGATCAAGCCAGCAAGTACGCCAATGAGGATTTTTTTCATCAGGTCTTCCTATAGTAAGTCCAGCGCCAATAAGGCTGCGGCAGCATTCACATCCGGCTTCTGCATAAAAGGAACAATACCCAGACAAGGCAGATTTAACATCGACTTGAGGGTGTCAATATTGCCTGCTAAAAACTGCATATCCTCGTCAACCACCGAACCCACCCAGCCAATAAGTTCAATGCCTGTATGACGAATGGCCTGCAAAGTCAAACGCGCATGATTGATACAACCCAGTCTGATACCAACGACCAGAATCACCGGTAACTGTAAGCGCCGGGCAAGATCAGCAATGTCATGCTTTTCATCCAGTGGTACCAGCCAGCCGCCGGCACCTTCAACCAGCACCACATCACTTTGTGCTGCAATACTTTGATAATTCTTCACCAGCCCGTCAATATCGATGCGCCGGTTATGTTGTCGGGCTGCCAGATGCGGCGCAACAAATTCGTCAAATAATACCGGATTAATCATCGCATAGTCTTTGACGGTGCTATTGCCTTGTAACATTAACCAGGCGTCAGGATTCAAAGACTGGCCAGCAAACCGTTCTGTCCCCGCGGCAACCGGTTTATAGGCATTAACCCTTTTACCCTGCTGCTGCAGAGCCTGCATTAAAGCCAGTGTGATGAAGGTCTTGCCAGAGTCAGTATCAGTGCCGGTAATAAAATAGCCAGACATGGTATAAACCTTCTAAAGACGTTTCAGCTTATCAACCGGTACAAAGGTTTCTGCCGGCGATGACAGTTGGCGGGCTTGCAACATTGCCGGTGTCAAAGCCTGCGGACGCCAGGCGTGTCCGTAAACCACTTCATAGGTTGCCGGCAGTCGATTATCAACACGAAAGTTTTCATAGGCGTCACACATGCCCTGCCATCGCTGCCTGCCGGTCATGCCTTTTGCACGACTGGAAGCTGCATTATGCGCACCAAGCATTTTCAGGTCTTTGACCAGACCTTTGACCGATGTATAGGTTAACTGCATGCGATCAGCATCCATCACCGGGTCGGCAAAATGCGCATTGACCAGCATATCGCCGATATCATGCATATCAATAAATGTACTGGTATGGCGCTCGCTATCAACGGCACTCCAGGCATGTCGCAATTCATACAGGGTATCAGGACCAAAGGTGGTAAACATTAACAAACCACCCGGCGTTAAAACACGCATGAATTCATTAAAGGTTTGTTGCAGATTATTGCACCATTGAATCGCCACATTCGACAGCAGCAAGTCAACACTGGCATCAGCAAACGGTAGGCTTTCAATATCAGCACAGACGCATACGGGCCTTCTTAACCAGCGACCCCGACGGCGCGCATGCCTGAGCATAGGCAAGGCGAAATCCAGAGACACCACTTTGGCTTTTTTATAACGATGCAACAACTCAGCACTGCAATGCCCGGTTCCAGCCCCGGCATCGACAATCAGTTGCGGTTGCAGACGCACGTAGTCAAGTCTTTCAAGCATGCGCGAACCGATTTCACGCTGCAGGACAGCGACCTGATCATAGTCATTGGCGGCACGCGCAAAAGAATCACGGACCTGCAACTTATCCAGTTTAAAATCATCCATACTCATGTCTGAGCCGACTGCGTATTCTCTGCCAAACGCCTAAGCACCTGTAGACATTCATCACTATGGGAAAAAAACGGTACATGACCGGCTGACTCCAGCAAGGTCACGACAATGCGCCGGTCAAGCTGATGCAAAGCTTGTTGCAAACGTCCGGGTACCAGCGTGTCTTTAGCCCCGAGTATCCATTCCAGCGGCACCTGCAATGATTTTAAGCCTGTGCGTAAATCGGCCTGCTGTAAAAACCCCAGTCCGGCTTGCAGGGCCGCGTTGCTGGCTGCCGGTTTGGCAGCAAAACTTTGTTTAAGCTGCTTTAACAACTCGCGTGAATGATCACAACCATTAACCTGCAAAGCCAGAAAGCGCATTAATGTGCCCTGTGGATCAGCCTGTAAATTTGCGGCAAATTGTTGCAGCGTTTTTTGCGGCATCGCCGCCTGCCAGTCATCGCGCTGCGCAAAACAGGGTGTGACGGTCATCATCAACAGGCCGCGTATTTTTTGCGGATTGATCAATGCAGCCTGCAGCGCAATCAAACCGCCTAAAGACCAGCCCAGCCAGATGGCCCGATCAGGAACACTCTCCAGAACGGCCGTCGCCCAGTCCTGCAAGCTTACATGATCGGGGCTTAACGGACTCTGTCCATGACCGGGCAAATCAATACAGGTGACCTGATAATGCGGTTGCAGCTTTTCCAGCAAGGGTTGCCAGACAGCGGCATTCATACCCCAGCCATGAATCAGCACCAGAGGTATCCCCTCACGGCCGCTGGTTTGATGCCATAGCGACATTATGCGACATCCTGTTTAATGATCCGGGCCAGCGCATCCAGCAGACGATCAACCTGAGACTCGCTATGCGCAGCAGAAAAGGTAATGCGCAGGCGCGCGGTTTCGTCCGGCACAGTCGGTGGCCGGATAGCGGTAACCAGTATCTGTCGCTGACGTAATTGCTCTGCCCAGCTCAAGGCTTTGACAGCCGTCCCCGCCAGAATCGGCTGGATCGGTGTCATCGAATGCATTAACGGTAATCCCAGTTGCCTGGCACCTTTGCTGAATCGTTTAATCAGAGTCTGCAGATGCTCACGTCGCCAGGACTCCAGCTCTGCCAGTTGCAAGGCTTTCAGGGTTGCTGCGGCCATAGCAGCCGGTTGTGCCGTCGTGTAAATATAAGGACGCGCCCGCTGGATCAGCGTTTCGATAACAACCTCATCGGCGGCTATAAAAGCCCCGGCACAGCCTAATGCTTTACCTAATGTGCCCATCAGTACCGGCACCTGTTTAGTACCAAGCTTAAAGTGCTCCATACTGCCACGGCCGTTTTCACCCAGCACACCCAGACCATGGGCATCATCAACCATCAATACAAAATCATCATCCTGCGCCATGAAAGCCATTTCCCGCAACGGCGCAATATCACCGTCCATGCTGAAAACACCATCAGTGACAACAAACTTTTGACCACTACCCACTGTCGCCAGTTGCCGGCCCAAAGAACTCACATCAGCATGCAGATAGCGATACATTTTAGCATCCATCAAACGACCGCTATCAATCAGCGAAGCATGGTTAAGCTTATCCTGAAAAACATGATCACCTTTTTCAGTGAGACCGTTGAGTAACGCCAGATTGGCCATGTATCCCGATGAAAACAACAGGGCACGCTGATGACCGGTAAAAGCGGCCAGCGCTTCTTCGAGCTGTTGATGGAGCTGCGTATGACCGGTGACCAGATGTGCAGAACCACTGCCTGCACCCCATTGATTAGCCGCTTTGACAAACGCCTTTTTTACATCAGGGTGATTAGCAAGACCAAGGTAATCATTAGAGCAAAAGGTAAGTAATTGCTCACCATCAAGCTCCATTTCAGGCCCGGAGGGAGAGCTGACGATACGTGGCGCACGATATAGCGAATTCTGCTGACGACGCGCTAAATCCTGCTCAAGGCGTTCCAGAAATGCCTGCACAAAAACTCCGTGCCAGACCGCTCAGGCGGTCTGTTCCAGTGGCGCATGACAGCTTTTAGCGGCTTTTATTTCGGTCTCGATTTTTTCTTCAAAGTTCAGACCAAGACGCTCGAACAAGGCTTTGTCGCTGTCGGCCGCAGGGTTATCCGTAGTCAATAGATGATCACCATAAAACATTGAATTGGCACCTGCGAGAAAACACAAAGCCTGCATTTCATCAGTCATTTCAGTACGACCAGCAGATAGACGCACATAGGATGCCGGCATCAAAATACGCGCTACCGCAATGGTGCGAATGAATTCCAGATGATCAAAATCATCATTCGACGCTAACGGCGTACCTTCAATCCGCACCAGCATATTGATCGGCACCGACTCCGGATGTTTCGGCATATTACAAAGTTCGCGCAACATTGAAGCGCGGTCACGACGCGATTCCCCCATGCCAAGAATGCCACCGGAACAGACATTGATACCGGCCTGACGTACTGAACTGATGGTATCCAGACGGTCTTGAAAGGTGCGCGTGGTGATGACATTGCCATAAAATTCCGGTGAGGTATCGAGGTTATGGTTGTAGTAATCCAGTCCCGCTTCACTGAGGCGTATTGCCTGTTCACGACTCAGCATGCCAAGTGTGACACAGGTTTCCATGCCCATCTCGCGCACCGCGGTGATCATTTCAATGACCTTATCGAGATTCTTGTCTGTCGGGTTACGCCAGGCCGCTCCCATACAAAAACGACTGGCGCCTTTTTCTTTTGCTGCGCGCGCATTGGCGATGACCTCATCAAGCGGCATCAGGCGTTCACGTTCCAGACCGGTATCATGTTTGGAACTTTGCGAACAATAACCACAGTCCTCCGGACATGCGCCGGTTTTGATACTTAATAGCGTACTGACCTGAATTTTATTGGCATCAAAATGCTCGCGATGCAGTTGCTGCGCTTCAAACAAAAGATCGTTAAAAGGCTTTTCAAACAACGCTTCAATTTCCTGTTGTTGCCAGTCATTTCGGATAGTAGACATTCGCAAAGTCCCCGCGATAAAGTGAGAGTCATAAACTCAGGAGAGTTTAGAGGCTAATCACCCACTGTCAACCAGGGAAGGTTTTCATGATAAACAACTGTCTAAATTTTATACAATCATTATCATTTCCACCGCAGGATTGTCTGGTCTGTCGTCAACCCTCTGCCAGCCGTCTGGCACTTTGCGATGCCTGTTATCAGGACCTGCCGTTTAATCATTGTTGCTGTCAGCGTTGTGCCCGGCCATTACCGGGGCTATCGCATAGTCTATGTGGCCAGTGCCAGCAACAGTTGCCGGCTTTTGACAGTTGCTTTGCTCCTTTACAGCATCGCGATTTTGTCAGGCGCTGGATCAGTCAGTTTAAATTTGAACATCATCTGACGGCCGGCAAATTACTCGCTGCTATTTTTGTAAGACAATTTCAGCAATTACAGATAGATAGACCCGACAGCCTGATTGCCGTGCCGTTACACAAACAACGCCTGCGTCAACGCGGCTTCAACCAGGCTTTACTGGCAGCGCAACAAATTAGCCGTGGACTTAAGATTCCACTGCATCGCGATAGTCTGATCAGAGAACAGGCAACAGCCGCCCAGCATGAACTTGATCGTCAACAACGGCTGAAAAATCTAACCGGCGCATTCAGTATCCGCAGGCACATTGAGAGCCGGCATATTGCCCTGATAGACGACGTCATCACCACCGGCAGTACGGCTACAGAAATTAGCCTTTTACTCAAACAACAGGGCGTGCAACGGGTTGATGTCTGGAGTTTAAGCCGCGCTGTCGAGAAATACTGATAATCAGGCGGTAATCACATAGTCACCCAGAATGATCAGAAACATAGTCATGCCATAGCAGTTATTGTTGAGATAAGCGGCAAATGCACCGGCAGTATGATCCCGAAAGATCAAATGCTGCTGGCGCATTAAAAACAGTGCGGTTAACGCCGAGGCCACGAAATAAAACCAGCTGCGTCCGGTTAAAAAACCCAGCCAGATAAACAGCCCCATTAGCAGAATCTGTAAAATCCCCAGAACCAGCACATCCTTGTCCTCAAGAAACAGAGCGATAGATTTGACACCGTTAATCATGTCTTCAGTGCGATGTGCCATGGCATGTTCCAGCTCGTAAACCATGACCCACAAAAAAGCACTCAAAAACAAAACGACGGTGGATAAATCCATTTCGCGGCCAATAGCCACATAAGAAACCGGCACAACCCAGGCAACAACCATCGCGGTTATCAATTGTGAGAAATAGGTAAACCGGCGTAAAAACATATAGGCATAAGCCATGACCAGAGTCACAGCCGCCATCATCAAGGTTGTCAGGCTTAAGCTGGTCAACAGATATATGGCCAGCGTTAACATCATAATCATCACCGCGATTGCTTCACGCGGCTGCACAATGCCACTGGCAACCGGCTGACGACAGCCATGGATCATGCGCATGTTGATACGCCGGTCTGCATAGCCTTTGACTGCACAGGCAGTAGAACGAAGTAATAACACCACCAGGATAAACACCAGTGTGACATACCAGTTCGGGCGACCCTCTCCGGCTACCCACAAAGCCCAGAGTGTTGGCCAGAACAACAGTAATACACCGACCGGTTTATCGGCTCGCACCAGTTGCCAGAGACCGTACATTTTTTCAGAAAAACTGACTGTTGCCGGTGGCAGAGTTAATTGGACTTTGATTTGCGGTTGTGACTTCACAGCCTGATATTCTCCATAACCGGCATAAAAATTTCATTCACCAGCAACGGCTGATTAGCATACTCAAATAAGGTACGACGTGCCCAGATGGCTGCACCACTTTTTTGTGCATCATGACGCAGCGCATCCTGATACAGTTTCTGCCCTTGTTGCAGACGCGCATACTGCATACAGATTCGACGGGTTTTAGGGTCGGCAAACAACACCGCGCCCAATGGTCGGCTTTTGAGCATCGACAGATGTCGGGCTTTACCGGTGAAACTGCCGATTGGAATAATGGTACGCGCAAACACCCGGTAATCATCGCCGCACATCAGACGTACCTGACGAATCAGACCATACTCACCATCCCGCATCGACAGCATGGCTTGCTCGCTGTGCAACGGCTCAAACCAGCGTTGGCTGACCACCTCAACATGAAAAGCCTGCTGTGCACAATGATTGATCATTAAACGCGTCAACGACCCCTGGTCAATCAACCAGCCGCGCAGATTATCACCGGGACCGCCGACGCCGGGTAAGCGGCTGGACCAGGCCGGCTCATGCAAGCTGCGTGAATTAAAGCGGAAAGTCATCAATAAACCGGTCCCAGACCACCGCGCCCCAGACAATGAACGTCAGGCACAAACAAACAAATACCGCTGCTGAGGCAATATCCTTGGCGCGTCCGGCAAGCTTATGATGCTCATCACTGATACGGTCAACGACAGCTTCGAGTGCTGAATTCAGCAATTCAACAATCAACACCAGCAAGATCGTGACGGTCAATAACAGCCACTCATTGAGATTACGTGCCAGCCAGAAGGATAATGGCAGCAGAATGACTGCCAGCAGTGTTTCCTGTCGAAAAGCCGCTTCATGCCGCCAGGCGGCAGCAAAACCCTGCATCGAAAAACCAAAAGCCCGGATAATACGCCTCATTCCAGTGTTGCCGGGTTTAGCCATGAAATACTGCTCCAGTAATGCTAACAAAGACTGCATTCTATGTTATCGAAAGACATAGCTAAACAGCTCAAACGTTAGCGTAATTAACTTTCTCTCCCAACCAGCGTTTTATCAAAGCCTGACTCAACTGCGGATGCTGTTCGAGCATCATTTCAGCGGCCTGCTGCACTTTGGGTAACCAGCCCTGATCACGCAGCAGGTCAGCAATACGTAATTGCATTTCACCGGTTTGGCGAGTGCCTAAAACCTCACCGGGGCCACGTAATTCGAGATCTTTTTGTGCAATCACAAAGCCGTCATTGGTTTCCCGCATTACCGACAGACGTTCCTGACCATTGCGGCTTAACGGCGGATGATAAAGCAACAGACAATGGCTTTCCTGACTACCGCGTCCCACCCTGCCGCGCAACTGATGTAATTGTGAAAGTCCCAGTCTTTCAGGATTTTCGATAATCATCAGGCTGGCATTAGGCACATCAACACCGACTTCGATGACGGTTGTTGCGATTAACAAGTCCAGTTCACCGGCTTTAAACTGTTGCATGACCGTTTCTTTTTCAAGCGCCGGCAAACGACCATGTACCAGACCGATACGCAATCCGGTTAAACGCTCACGTAAATCAGCCGCAGTATCTTCAGCCGCCTGACATTGCAGTGCTTCGGATTCTTCGATAAGCGTACAGACCCAGTAAGCCTGACGCCCCTGCAAACAGGATTCCTGTACCCGCTGTATCACTTGATCACGACGGTTATCGGCAATCACTACCGTCGAAACAGGTTTGCGTCCGGGTGGCAGTTCGTCAATCACCGAAATATCCAGATCCGCAAAAGCCGTCATTGCCAGGGTGCGCGGAATCGGTGTAGCCGTCATGACCAGTTGATGCGGTACCAGTTGATCGCCTTTTTCCTTTAGCGCCAGTCGTTGATGTACGCCGAAGCGATGTTGTTCATCAATAATAACCAGACCTAGCTTGTGATAGTGCACATCAGCCTGAAACAAGGCATGGGTTCCGATAATGATTTGCAATTCACCGCCGGCCAGCGCTTGCAGTAGCGTTTTTCGGGCTTTGCCTTTGAGACGCCCGGTGAGCCAACCGGCGTGAATCCCCAGCGGCTCAAGCCAGGCAGCAAAATTATTACGGTGCTGTTCGGCCAACAGCTCGGTTGGTGCCATCATCGCCACCTGATAACCGGCAGCAATAGCTCGTAAGGCCGCCAACGCCGCAACCACAGTCTTGCCGCTGCCAACATCCCCCTGTACCAGACGCATCATCGGATGGCTTCGTTGCAAGTCCTGATAGATCTCCTCCACGGTGCGCTGCTGGGCGCCTGTCAGGCTAAACGGCAGGTTGTTGAGAAAGGCGGTGGTTAATGGACCGTCTGCCTGCATGCACGGGGCATGATGCTGTCGATGCTGATTTCTCAGACTGCGCAAACTGATCTGGTGAGCCAGCATTTCTTCAAACACCAGTCTTTGTCTGGCCGGATCATCACCCGCCTCAAGTGCAAACACATCACTGCCGACCGGTGGCCTGTGCAGATTCTGTAAAGCCGTTTTCAGGTCGCTCATGTCATGCTGCTGACGCAGACTTTGCGGTATCAGTTCGGTAAGCTGATCATTATGCTCAAGTAACCTGAGGCTCTCTTCTGTCAATGCTCGCCAGGTCAGTTGATGCATACCTTCGGTGGTCGGATATACCGGCGTCAGATTTTGCTCTACCGGCAATGGCTGCGTTTCATCAAGCAGCTGATATTCCGGATGAATCATTTCCAGCGACTTCTGACCTCGCCGGGCCTCGGCAAAACAGCGGATATGGGCGCCACGAGCCAGAGCATTTTTCTGCGCTGCTGAAAAATGAAAAAAACGCAGATAGATCGAGCCACTGTCGTCGGCAAGCTGCACCATTAACGAACGGCGTCTACCATAACGTATTTCACTGGATTCTATAATGCCTTCGATAACGACATGCTGTCCGGCACGCAACGCGGCTATCGGTACGACCCGGGTTCTGTCCTGATATCGCACCGGCAGATGAAACAGCACATCCTGCACACTATGAATACCCAGTTTCTGCAATCGTTCAGCGGCTTTAGGCCCTACCCCTTTCAAACAGGTAACCGGAATCGTTTCCAAAGTCTGACGGTCTGCCATTAATGTCGTGCCTTGAATTTACTTTAATAGGGCGATTTTCTGCTGCAAAGCTGCGCGCAGTTTCTCAAACATCGCCTCAGCTTGATCCAGAGCAACCGCTAACTCATCGCGACGATTTTCATTAGCCAGTTGCATCAGCAACATCGCATGGTTTTTATAACTCTCTGTGTACAGCGTCGCAAGATCGCCTTTTAGTTTATGGGCAAAGTCTCTCAGAGGAGAGGGTTGCGTGGAAGCAACCGTTTACGATTGGAGGCTCAACAGGGGGTTTAATGATTAAACCTCCAGTTCAAGAATGGCATCCATTTCCACACCGGCGTCTCTAGGCAGGGCAGCCACACCAATAGCGGCACGGGCAGGATAAGGTTCCTGAAAATATTCAGCCATCACCTGATTAACAATAGGAAAATTACCCAGATCGGTTAAAAACACATTCAGTTTGACGACATCAGACAAATCACCGCCGGCAGCACGAGAGACTGCCTGCAGATTGTCAAACACCCGGCGAATACGCGCTTCGATATTGCCTTCAATAATTTCCATGGTTTCAGGTACCAGCGGAATCTGCCCCGAGATATAAACTGTCGTGCCACATTTGACTGCCTGTGAGTAAGTGCCTATCGCCTGCGGCGCCTGATCCGTGTTGATAATTTCTTTTGTCATTGAAGACTCTCCAGTTTAAAAATTAAGGATTAACCAACCAGTCGGGTTATACGTATCACCGGTTTTAATGATTTCAGGCGGCGCATAATACGTGCAAGATGCTGACGATTACGAACAGCAATAATAAAGGTTAATGCTGTAGTCACGCCGTCACGTTCTTCGGTATGCACATGTTCTATATTCGATTCAGTTTGGGCAATGGTTGCCGCGACTTCGGCAAGAACACCACGCTGATTGCCGACATCGACGCGAATTTCCGTTGAAAATTCACCTTGCATTTCTGTTTCCCATTGCACATCCAGCCAGCTATCGGCATTTTTTTGCGCTGCACTGAGATTACGACAATCACGATGATGCACAACAATGCCGGTACCCGGATGGAAAACCGCACCGATGGGATCACCGGGTATCGGCCGGCAGCATTTAGCATACTTGACCACCAACCCTTCTGTACCACGAATTGCCAGAGCCCGGGCTTTGCCGTCCGGTTCATCACTGTCAACGTCGTCACCACCAATCAGGTAACGCGCCACCATCAGCGCCATACGATTACCTAAGGCAATATCTTCTAATACAGCCGTAAAACTAGGTAACTTGACATTGCTGACATAGTTATCAATCACTTTTTCAGAAATACCGGCAATGCTTGAATCATAGACTTCCAGTTCTTTTTCCAGCAGACGCCTTCCCAGCTCAGCGGCTTCTTTATGTTGCAGTTGCTTAAGAAAGGTACGGATATTCGCGCGCGCCTTGCCGGTGACCACAACGTCAAGCCAGGCAGGACTTGGACGGGCATTGGGTGACGTCAGAATCTCTACACTTTGCCCATTAAAAAGTTGCGATCGCAACGGCACCAGACGCCGGTCAACACGCGCCGCAACACAGTGATTACCGACATCGGAATGGACAGCATAGGCAAAATCAATGACCGTTGCACCCTGCGGTAATTCCATGATTTTACCGTGAGGTGTAAACACATAAACTTCATCGGGAAACAGGTCAATTTTGACATGTTCAAGAAACTCTTCTGAATTACCCGCGCCTTTTTGCATTTCCAGCAAATTATTCAGCCAGCCAGCCGTCGCATTATTGGATAAATCCGTGCTCGAATTATCCTGTTTATAACGCCAGTGAGCGGCGATACCGGACTCTGCAACCTGATCCATTTCACGGGTGCGTATCTGCACTTCAATGGGCAAACCTTGCGGACCAAACAAGACGGTATGCAAAGACTGATAGCCGTTAGCTTTGGGAATAGCGATGTAGTCCTTGAATTTACCGGGCACCGGTTTGTAAAGATTATGGACGGCACCGAGTATGCGGTAACAGGTATCGACGCTATCAACAATCACGCGAAAGGCATAGACATCCGCCAGATCCTGCAACGAAATATGCTTGTCGCGCATCTTGCGATAAATGCTGCAAAGATTTTTTTCACGACCGATGACCTCGGCATGCATATTTTCCTGTTCCAGCCTGTTTGAGATCGACTGTTGCATGTGGTCAAGCAGTTCCTTGCGCGGGCCGCGCATCTTTTTCAATGCCCGCTCTACAATACAATAACGCCAGGGGTGATAAGCCTGAAAACCGAGGTTTTCCAGTTCAACACGCATACTGTATATACCGAGCCGGCTGGCAATAGGCGCATAAATTTCCATAGTTTCGCGCGAGATACGCCGTGCTTTATCAGGGCGCATTACGCCCAGGGTGCGCATATTGTGTAATCGGTCGGCTAATTTGATCAGAATGACGCGGATATCGCGGGTCATTGCCAGCAACATTTTACGTACGTTTTCCGCCTGTTTCTCGGCGTGGGTTTTGGCGTCAAGATGGGTCAACTTGCTGACGCCATCGACCAGTTGGGCAATTTCTTCATCAAACTGCTCGGCAAGCTGATCTTTGCCGGTACCGGTATCTTCAATCACATCATGCAGAATCGCCGCCATGATGCATTTATAATCCATGCGCAGTTCCGCAAGAATACGACCGACAGCAATCGGGTGATAGATATAAGGTTCGCCGGACATGCGTTTTTGCCCGGAATGCGCTTCGGCTCCGAACAGATAGGCACGATAGACCTCCCGGATCTGCTCAGGCTCAAGATAACTTTCCAGATCAGCACATAAATTACTGATCAGGTAACGAGGCTGTTTAGCGGGATTTCCTGCGAGCTTTGCAGGTTTATCTGCAATGATTTCCGGCATAATGTCCTTCTGCACAAGCAGTCTGAATTTGCCGGAAAAAGCAGTACCGGCTAATAAAAAATATTACGACCGGAATCTCCGGTCGAATTTAATATTAGCTTACTCGGCTGAAGGCGGAGGGACAATATCAGCAGCGTTTAAATCTGCTTCTAAAGCAGCGGCCAGTTCGTCATCGACTGACAATTCTTCTTCCTCAGGTTCAAGCACGGTTTTGGAGGTAATAAAACCTTCGGCAATCTCGCGCAAAGCCACTACCGTCGCTTTATCATTTTCCCAGGGAACCAGAGGTTCTACACCATTGACTAGCTGACGGGTACGTTTGGTGGCTAGCAATACCAGCTCAAAACGATTTTCAACATTCTCAAGGCAATCTTCGATGGTAACTCGTGCCATATCTCACTCGTTTAATAAAAATTCAAGGCGCGGAATTCTACGACATACCGCCGCTTACGCCAACAAAGCATTTAATTTTTCGACATCTTTTGTCGTAACCCGCGCTGTAAGCAGGCGGTTAGCGACAAAAACAGCCTGTAATTCAGCCAGCGCGACTTCAAAGTCATCGTTGAAAATGATGTAGTCATATTCCGGATAATGCAACATTTCACTGACAGCCTGCTTCATTCTGCCTTCAATAATTTCAACACTGTCCTGACCGCGACCGGACAGGCGCTGACGCAAAGCCTCAACCGATGGCGGTAGAATAAAAACCGAAACCACATCTGCAAAACGCTGGCGTACCTGCTGAGCACCCTGCCAGTCAATTTCCAGAATCACATCAAAACCAGCCGCCAACTGCTCACGCAAAGCGCTCTCGGCAGTCCCGTAGTAATTGCCGAAAACCTCGGCTGATTCTACAAAAGCACCTGCAGCCGCCTGCTGTTTGAAATCATCAACTGAAACGAAATGGTAGTGCATACCATTTTCCTCACCGGGACGCGCCGCGCGCGTGGTGTGCGACACAGAAATGCGCAACTGATCATCCTGCTTGACTAATCGACTTAACAAACTGGTTTTACCGGCACCCGAAGGCGCAGAAACGATATAAAGTTTTCCAGACATTTTTACCTTTTAGAATCCGAATCAGATCAATAAAAAATAATTATACCTGTTTAAGCAAAAAATTTAGACCTTGAATCGCTGCATCATATTTTGCAGCGTTTGCGCCATTTTCGACAACTCTGCACCTGTAGAAGCAGACTGCTCGGCACCTACTGAAGCTTGTTCCGAGCACTTTCATCAAGTGATGAAAAATGAATACTATTAGCTTTATAAGGATATACAGCCAAACATGACCATCAATTCATATTGCTCGGCAAAGTTTGTTTAGGAATTTAATGTTTTTACTTTTTCAGATTTGATCCAATAAGCCGAT
>Ga0181565_10000700_pt1 | contig 25064 bp, 20 predicted proteins | sample 101ome_16_FD_129661 | JGI IMG/M metagenome (GOLD analysis project Ga0181565, IMG submission 129661) | Coastal salt marsh microbial communities from the Groves Creek Marsh, Skidaway Island, Georgia - 101401AT metaG (megahit assembly) | ecosystem: Environmental > Aquatic > Marine > Intertidal... | reverse complement strand
GCACAGTGATGAAGTCGGCATGAGCGTAAATTTGATCGAGGGTAGCCACTTCCACGTCCATGGCTTTGGCTCGTGCTGGTGATAGGTAGGGATCGTAAGCTAGCACACTCATCCCGAAGGCACGGGCTCGTTTAGCCACTTCACCGCCTATTCTGCCAAGCCCCAATACGCCCAAACTTTTACCGAATAGTTCAGTCCCCTGAAACGCCTTGCGATTCCATTCTCCTTGAGCCATCGACATATGAGCTTGTGGAATCTTCCGAGCCAGTGACATCAGCATGGCAAAAGTTAATTCCGCCGTGGAGATGGTGTTTCCACCGGGGGTGTTCATGACCACAATCCCCGCTTTGCTTGCTGCGTCGACGTCCACGTTGTCCACCCCGACACCGGCTCGTCCCACTACCTTGAGGTTGGGAGAATTTGCCATCAGATGTGAAGTGATGCGGGTTTCCGAACGCACCACATAGGCAACGGTGTCTGAGGCCATGCTAATAAGCTCCTCCTCGGTCGGTCTGTGGTCTAGAACGACCACCTCGAGGCCGTCCTGCTGTTTGAAATACTCTATGCCCTTTGGAGAGATTGGGTCGCAGATCAATACTTTCATCTTGTTACAGAAGGCAGGAGCCTATGCAATACCTCTGGTGAGGTCAAACATGGAAGTCCTACCGGTTTCTGAGGAGGTTGTTCACTGAGATGTCCGTCACGGCGGTAGGATGATTTTCAGTAGAGCAAAATCGCGCATGTAGGGTTAGGCTTGTCATCAGTTTGATGGGTGGCTCTTTGGGAGCTTGATAAGGTATGGCTAATCACTGCGACAGAATTAATCTAGATGCCCAGGCAAGCACACCTTTGCACCCTCGGGTCATGGAGGCGATGATGCCTTTTCAGGAAGGCTTTTCGGCCCGTAGCGGCGCCTCATACTTTTCATCCAAAGAGGCGCGTCGAGCTAAGTGGGAAGCCAAGGAAAAAGTCGCTGCCTTAATTGGCGCTAAGTCGCCCGAAGAAATCCTGTTCGCCCACAATGAACATGCGGCCAACCACCTGGCCGTGGTCGGCCATTGTGCGGCGCTAAGGGGTGTCCGCACTCAATGGTTCGGTTCGGCCTGCGATCATGCCTCGGTCAGACTCTGTGCGCCTTGGACAGACTTACTTGGTTTTCATCGAGAAACGTTGTCTGTCAATCATCAGGGTTTGGTCAAGCAGGCTGAAGCAATCCATGCACTGAACCAGGAGACGCTTTTGGTCACTGCTCCGCTTTGTATCCCGGAATGGGGATCCATGGAAAAACCTATTGAACTGGGGCAGGCGTGCCATGACATGGGGATTACTTTCTTTTTAGACGCCACTCATGGAGGCGGTTGGATCCCGCTGAATGTCAGCGCGGAGCCGTGGCACTTGTTGAGTCTGGCGCCGCATCGTTTTCACGGCCCACGTGGGGTAGGGGTGTTGTTTTGCAGGCATGAGTCCCTGCTTGATCCCATGGTTCAAGGAGTGGTTGCTGAAGGTGCTTCGAGTCCAGGCATTGAAAATGTGGCAGCCATGGTTGGGGCAGGGGAAGCCTGCGCCCTATTAAGCGAGCAAAGGCGTGATCGAGCTGATTCGATCCTCACACTCCGTCAATTACTGGTCCAGAAAATCGCCCATTCTTTGTCGGGAGTGGCTGTCCTCGATTGGAACGCATCAGGCAAAAGTATGGATCATTACTTAACACTGGTACTGGATGGAGTGGATGGAGAAGCGCTTGTGCTGATGGCCAACGTGCGTGGTCTTGAGTGCCATGCTGGGCTATCATGTCGAGTCGGGCATGAACAAGCCAACATCCTGACAAAGGCTTGTGAGATGCCGGATTGGATTTTGAGCCGTTGTGTGACATTTTCCTGGCATGCGATGAGCACTGAGGAAGAAATCCTTCAGGCCGTGGCTATTCTGGGCGCCTGCATGGATACCCTGCGTCAGCGCATGCCTTCTCGCAGAATGGATCTTCCCGGGGGCATGGAATCCATCACTCAGTGGGCACGGCACCACTTTTGTGTCGATGATCGTGAACACAGCTCGGATAGTAACTAGGGTCGCCTTAGCATGGAAGCAGGCAGGTGAGCGCTTCGCTGCCATGTGCATTGTCTAAAGAGGAAAGTCCGTTGATGAGTATTCGACTTGAAATGATACAGGTAGGACGCCTAGCTCCCAAATTGCTGGGTGAGGCTGCCAATTTAGTGGAAGCATATCTTTTGAGCCGGCGCCACGATGGTGGTGGCTTCATGAATCGGTACGGGCAGCCAGATTTGTATTATTCGGTTTTTGCTTTGGATGCGCTGTGTTGCCTTCAATCTTCTGCACCACTCAGCGGATTTGAAAGTTACCTCGAGCATTTCGGCGATGGTGCTGATCTTGATTTTGTCCACCTCTGCTGTCTGATTCGCTGTGCTTCAGTTGTGCTGGGAAGTCAGTTATCTCGCCAGAGGCTAAAGGAGAGATTGTTGGCATATCGGAGCCTGGACGGAGGTTTTCATCCCGAGCAGGCTCAGGCCGAAGGGACCGCCTATGGCTGCTTTCTTGGTGTCGCCGCGCTTCAGGACTTGGGAGTGGATTTAGAAGATTTTAAGGCATCCATTTGCCATTGCCTTGGTAAGCTTAAAGGTTCTCGGCCTGCATGGGGCAACGAGGCAAGAGTACCTAGCCCCTCAACCAATGCGACCGCAGCTGCCATGACCACCCTGCGGCAGTTCGGGGAGGATCCCGGTAAGGATTGCCAAGAGTGGCTTCTGGCTCAGTCTCATCCTATGGGCGGCTTTAAGGCAGCCCCAATGGCCCCGATTCCCGATCTGCTTTCGACCGCAACAGCGTTACACGCTTTAGCTGGAAGCAACGCCTTGGCACTAGAGGGAAATCATGACAGGTGCCTGGACTTCATCGACAGCTTGTGGACAAATCTTGGAGGCTTTCACGGCCATTGGCACGAGGATGAGATCGATCCGGAATACACGTTTTATGGCCTTTTGGCCTTGGGCCACCTCAGCGACTAAAGGAATCTTCTCGATCGAGCATGGCTTGGACCTTAAAACTCAACACTCACAAGCCGACGCATGAAAGTGACCTTTCCAAGAATGTTTTCCCTCATCCAACGCACACCCAACCCTCATGATAGGGAGCCAGATAAGGGTGAGCAGGTCGATGCTATTTTGGGCCATCTTTTGGCTGAGGTTCCAAGTGCTGGCTGCGTAGGCCTGGCCGTTGGTAGCCGTGGTATCGCCGGTCTTGGCTCGCTGATTGCCACTTGTTGCGCTGCTATCAAAGCCCGCGGTTTCACGGTTCGCATATTGCCGGCTATGGGAAGCCATGGGGGAGCGACCTCCGGTGGTCAAAAACAGGTGCTGGCTAGTTATGGGGTGGATCAGGAGCAACTTGCTTGCCCCATCGACGCGAACATGGAGACTATGGATCTAGGCCCAAGCAGTCTAGGGACTCACGTCCATTGGAGTCGGGCTGCTTCGCAGGTCGACGCAGTTGTGATGATCAACCGAGTCAAGCCTCACACCGATTTCAAAGGCTCCTTGGGTAGTGGATTGCTAAAAATGCTGGTGGTTGGTTTAGGGAAACGAGAGGGAGCAGCTGGTTTTCATCGTGCTGCAATGCAGCATGGTTATGAAAACGTCCTACGAGCCCACGCTGAACACATCTTGAGAGCCATGCCCATAGCGGGGGGGGTAGCCATCCTTGAGAATGCCAGGCATGAACGGCATTCCTTGCATGGCGTTCATGCCAAGGTGATGGTTGAGCAAGAGGAGGAGCTTTTTAAAATTGCCGCCGGGCTCATGCCCCGGCTGCCATCTGATGACCTTGACCTACTCATTGTCGATCCAATAGGTAAGAATTTGAGCGGCTCGGGTATGGACCCCAATATCATCGGACGCGGCGTGCATGGTTATTCAACTCATTTCGCAGAACAGCCGGATTCGCCTCGAATCAAGCGTATCATGGTCAGGGACTTGAGTGCAGAATCCCACGGCAACGCCATCGGTATAGGGATGGCAGATTTCACAACGAGTCGTCTGGTCAGGGCGATGAATAAACCCATGACTTTCGTTAATGCCATGACAGCCATGACCTTGAACGGTGCCAAGATCCCAATCCACTTCGAGCGCGATGATGAAGTCATCCAGTGGGCACTGGACACGCTTGTTGATGCAGTCAATGCGGGACCAAGGGTGTTACGGATCCGGGATACCCTGAACCTTGACTTTATGGAGGCTTCAGAGGCTCTGCTCCCAGAATTGCAATCTCGTGAGGAGATCAAAATTTTGAGCCCACTTGAAGTCATGGCCTTTAATCAAGAAGGGCAATTAAAAGATCTGCCCCGGCAGGCTCCGCTAAGTTAAGCAGGCCAAAAAATCATCCAAGCATGGGACAATCTTTTGGCTGAATAGCTGGCAGCTCTTTAGCTGCTGATCATGTCATGCTGCCTAGCGTAATTGAAGAGGCCACCTGCATCCACAACAGAACGCACGTCTCCCAGGCCCTTGATGGCGTATGTCTTGCCTGTGGATTCGACATGCACCTGACAGGTATCCAGGTCCACGCTAATCACATCGCCGGTTTTGAGGATTTCACAGAGTCTTTCCTCGGATTCACAGGGATAAAGCTCGCCCGTGGCCACGCAGTTGCGGAAGAAAATACGGGCAAAACTCTCAGCCAGAACTAATTGGCAGTCAGCCGAACCCATCGCGATAGGTGCATGCTCCCTAGAGCTGCCGCAGCCAAAGTTCCTTCCAGCCACGACGATGGGAAAAGGGCTGTCCGTTTGTCCCTCAGGGACATAACGTTCTGAATAAAGTGAATCTGGTAGGCCGCACAGCGCATAGCTTCCGAGTTTTTCATACTCTTCGGCGATGGTTGGAATCAGATTCAAATACTGCGCTGGAATGATCTGATCGGTGTCGATGTTGTCCTGGACAACGAAAACAGGTCCCTTGATTACCTTACTCATGGAGGTGGAATATGCCAACTTTGTGCCCCGTTTGGCAACCCTAATGCCTCTGGAGGAGCCTTGGTGGCTTACTTTGAGCCCTGCTCAGAAAGCGAGGTGTCAGGTTCTTTAGGCATTCGATCAATTAGATCCTTTAAAATGTGCAGACCCTCCCGGGTGTAGGCATCTAGACGTTTGTCCAATGCATCTTCGTCATCGCCCACATAGCTATCCTCTTCAATGTTTTCCAAGGCATCACTACTCTGGTCTTCATCTTTTGTCTCCTCGGGCTCATCGTAAAAGCTTTCATCGTCGCCATCGAATAACAGGACTGCAGGCTGATCAGAGCGGATTTCATCCATTGTGATTCGATGGATCTTGAGGCCGGGGAAACGCCTCGCTAGCCGCTCTTTTCGGCGCTGTTTGTTCCGGTCTTCCTCCTCCTGTTTCTCAACTGAACGGTCCTCTTCGTTCAAGCTGATAGTTTTGCGCTGTTTGATTTCCTTGTATCGATCGATATCATCAAGAACATACTGAAAATCCTTATCCATGGCGATGCGCTCCTTTGAAATCTTCCTGAGCTCGGGTAGGTTGCTCGGCACATGATTGACCTTCTCGAATGATGCTGGATCAATGGAATCTGGCTCCAGGCTTCTAGGGAGATTAGCCTCTCCAAGTTCCATGTAATCATAGATCGACGGTAAAATGATGTCTGGGGTCACCCCATGCTTCTGGGTAGTGCCGCCGGCAATACGATAAAATTTCTGGATGGTGTATTTCAGCATGCCACTCTGCTCTGGAGTGCCTTTAAAACGGTTCAGCTCCATCAACGTTTGAACCGTTCCTTTTCCATGGGTTGATTGGTCGCCAACGATGACCGCACGCTGGTAATCCTGCAGAGCAGCCGCTGTGATTTCTGCTGCGGAGGCACTTAACTGACTCACCAGAACCACCAGTGGACCGTCGTAAATGGTCGATGGATCTTCATCTTCCAGGATTTTTTTCTCTTTGGCATAGTTCTGCACTTGAACCACGGGTCCCTTCGGGATGAAAAGACCCGTTAGAGCGACGGCTTCCGGTAAGATACCACCTCCGTTTTTCCTGAGGTCCAGTGCGATGCCTTCTACCTGTTCCTTCTCAAGACGCTTAAGCAAGGCAGCCGTGTCTGCTGCCACATTGTCATAATACTGTGGCACTGTGAGCACCCCTAAGCGACGGGTGCGACCTTTCTCATCTGGGAGCGAGATGATACGAGCTTTGGAAAATTGATCCTTCAATTCGATTCTATCGCGAATCAGCGACACAACCTTGGTTTCCGATCCATCGACTGACTTGGCAGGGATGATGGTCAGGCGCACCTCGGTGTTCAGTTCGCCTCGAATCATCTGAACGACCTTATTCAGCTTCATTTCGACGACATCAACAGCTTCTTGCTCGCCCTGAGCCACACCAATGATTTTGTCCCCGGGCTTGATTTGCTTGCTTTTGTCAGCCGGACCGCCAGGTACCAGGCTGACAATCTGACAATATCCTTCGTTACTTCTCAGCAGAGCTCCAATGCCTGTGAGCTCATTATTGACATTTTTAATGTAAAAGTCCTCAGCCGTTGTTGGGCTCATGTAATCTGAGTGGGGGTCATAAGCTGAGGCGAGACTGGTTAGGTAAATTTGCAGGATTTCATCAGGTTCGAGGCTCTGGTAGTCCCTGACGAGGCGGTCGTAGCGCTTGGCGATGCGCTCCTTGACCTTGGTGAGTTCTTCGTCCCCAATTTTTCCTTGGAGCAGGTCGTATTTGATTCGGAGACGCCATAGTTCCTTGGCCTCTTCAGCCGTAGTGGGCCATGGCTCTTCGGAACGTTTAACCTGAATCTGGTCTGGGACGTTGAAGACATATTCAGCCTCGAGAAGTTCCTCAATCATCGTACGACGTTCTACGAGTCGTTCCTTGAATCGTTCGAATATCTCGAATGCAGGGGCTGCATTCGGGACACGTTTCTGGTTGAGGACGCCTAGGGTGAAGTCATCCAACTGAGCACGATATCGTTCCTGGAACTCATCAATGTCAGCTTGTAGGAATATTTGGTGGTTCAAATCCAAGGCATCGATGTAGTTATCGAAAAAAATCTCGGATAGCTCGTTATCCAAAAATTTTTGTCTTAAGTGGCTCTGGCTTAGGACTTGACCTACTACTTCGGTGATTTTGCCACTTTGACGCGAGCTTAACTCAAGCGCCTGAACCGGGCATGTCAGGAGCATGAGTAGGATTCCCATTGGGAGCGTGGGTTTGCTCAGGAACATCATCATGGTGTAGACTTTGCACGGTTCATGTGGCAATTCAATACCCATTAGGAAAATTTTGGTCCAGAAGAGCATATATTTAGTTTCTGATCATTTTATCCGATACCTTTATGGGGGGATAGATTGAGAGAGGCCGTTTTGGATTGTCTCACTCTACAAGCTTCTGGACAATCTTTGGTTATTGATGGGTCTTGCAACCCCAAGAGCTCCCGGTCCTCCCTAATATCAACATGACATATTTTACCCAACGCCTTGGCTTGATCTTCCTCATTGTGGGATCTTTGCTCTTAGGCTCGACAACCTCGGGGCAAGGGGCAGTTGGGCCCGGAGAACCTGGATGCACGTTGCATCTTGCTTTTGATGATACCTTGCTTGGGCCACCGCAGGTGCATCGGCCTGAATGGCAAGTCCGGCCAGGTGGCCCATTGCTCAATCGCCAGGAAAAGGGAATAAGCTCCCAAGGGCTGATTTGTCGTGAACCTTTCGATGGGATTGTGCTGGAGCCATCGGATCCTCTTCAGGTTGCCGACCCTTTTGTGCGTGGCACTTTCCAATGCTGGTTCAAGCCAGATTGGAATTCAGGTGAAGGCCCAGGGCATCATGCGACCCTTGCCGCTTTCGGGCAGTGGCGTTTACCTCCTGATCTGAAAGGTTTCTGGGGTATCACCATCGATCCCACCGGTCGCCAGTTACAATTTGGAGCGCAGTCGGCATCTCAGGGGGTGACCTATCTGGTGGCGCCGATTGCGTTTTCGCGTGGTCAATGGTACCGCATTACCGTCAGCTTTGCTCCAGAGGGTTCCTGGATTCATGTCAACGACGTTCAGCATGGTCCAGGCCAAGGGGTGAGTTTTCTACCCCCGGTGGCTTCGCTTCAGGAGACTGGGCTGAATATTGGCAATGCGCCAGGGGGGAATCAACCCGTTCAGGGCTTACTGGATGAAATCCGATGGTTCAATTATCCGCTGCAGGATCTTGAGCTTGAGTCAGGACCTTGGGGATTGAGAGGGCGAGTGATCGATAGCGATTCATTGCCACCGGGCATCTTATTAAGCTGGCCCGTTTCAAAGGGTGGTCCTTTTGCCATTCGCCGTCGTCTCAGTGGCAAAACCAAATGGGATTTGCTGGAAACTCAATGGGAAGGTTTTGCTTACCTTGATAGCTGGAATGGACTCGATCGCGGGCAGACCTATCAATATCAAGTGCAAGACAGAAGCCAAGGTGGGTCGATGCAAGAAGTTTCGGTAGCCCATAGTCTGGGGCCCAAGCATCACTCCGGGACGATTCTTCTTTTGGTTGATCAGACGCTCAATGAAGCCCTCCAGAAGGATCTGGATCTGTTCAGTGAGGTTCTGAGAAAGGACGGTTGGCTGGTTAAAAGGGCTCAAGCACCACGCCATGACGATCGTAGCTGGCGTTCCAATCCCGAGCGCATTGACCGCACCAAACAAACGATCATCCAGCAACTTGGTCAGGTTAAAACGGAACCTCGAGTGGTGATGCTTATCGGGCATGTGGCGGTGCCTTACTCGGGGTTTCACGCACTCGATGGGCATGTCAAACCTGAGGACGATCATCGTGGAGCCTGGCCAGCTGACATGGTTTACGCCGATTTGGATGGGGTGTGGACCGATCAGCAAGTGGACCACGTGAATCGTATTTCAGAGGCTAACACCAATGTGCCAGGGGATGGTAAATTTGATCAGGAAAGTGCGCCAACCCGCCTTGAAGTCGGAGTGGGACGGGTGGACTTTGCGAACCTGCCAGCGTTGAATGCTCGCCGGTTCTTTGCCTCCTCAGCTCGCCGGAAGCAGGAAGAAATCGACTTAATCCGTCGTTACCTAGAAAAAGATATCCTATATCGGAGCAAACGACTCAGTTTCGCAGCCGAGACCTTGGTTGAGGAAACTCTCCCTGCAACGATGGGGCACAAGCTTCGGGCTGCTGCACTGACGTCTGGTTCTCTGCTCTTTGAATCAAATGCTGGCAAGATTCGTCCTGGCAAACTTATTGCCGGGGATCGAGGCGCGCTTTGGGGGTTTATCAGTGGCTACGGAGGTCCCTCAACCATGGTAATCGGCGAGCGGACACTTCAATCAGAACATTTCGCCCAGGCCAATTCCTTGCCGGATGTGGCCTTTTTGGGACTTTACTCTTCATGGCATCCAGACTGGAACTGCCCGAATGCGTTCATGCGCGCCGCCTTGAGTCAGGATCATGCTGTCTTGGGCTTAATGAGCATCCTGTCGGGACCTTGGGATTTTCAACCCCTAGGGCTGGGCGGGTGCCTGGGGGATGTTTTTATTGCTTCTGGGAGCCATCCGGCCAACCCGGCCAAGCGCAGTCTTGCCATTTTAGGTGACCCGACACTCAAAACAGCGGTGGTGGCGCCGGTGGATGATGTCAAGGTGATCTTTCGGGGCGAACAGCGAAGGCTTGAGTGGGTCGCCGAGGATATGCCTGGCAGGGAAGGCTATCATGCCTACCTTCGCTTGCCTGGCCAAGTGGACTACGATTTGTTTCAGTCTGTGGGTCCAGAGGTGGACCACATCGTGATGCCTCAGGAAATTCCCGCCAACTCCGAGTTCATGGTGCGGCAAGGCCAATGGCAGCGAACTGGCAGTGGCTCCTTTGTGAGCCTGAGTTTGGGGATGAGCGCCAGCACTCCGTGATTGGGGGGGCACAGGGAAAACTCGTTAGAAAGCCGACCAGGGCGCGGTTGACAAAATGGGTGGTTTCGCCAATCAATGACCCGACATGAATTTGCTATTGAGGGATCTCTTGGCCTGCATCGCCCTATGTGTGCTTATTGGCTGTGCTCCGACCGAGGAGAGCCTGAAATCTCCGGCAATCAGCCAGGACACTCAACCGGCCCCAGTTGAGGAAACAACCTATCATCTGAACCACGCGCAGCCCAAGCTGCCCACCATGAGATTATTCATGCGAGATAAAACCGTGGTGGCCGAGCTCGCGCTCAGCCTCAGGGAAATTGCCACAGGCATGATGTTTCGAGAAAGCATGGGAGATGATGAAGGGATGTTGTTTGTTTTCAATAGCCCTCACCAGACGTCTTTTTACATGAAGAACACCAAAGTGCCTTTAACCGGGGCCTACGTGGGGGCTGATGGGCGCATCTTAGAATTACACGACATGCAACCTCTCAATGAAACCAGCATCCCTGCAAAGGATGCGAATGTGCAGTTTGTCTTGGAAATGCCTCAGGGGTGGTTTGCTCAGCATGGGATTGATGTCGGCACCTTGATCACCACCGAAAAAGGGCCTCTTTTGGAGACCTTTTTCGGGCGTTGAACCTTTCACAACAAGACTGCACAAATGGCTATGAAATGTCTTCTGGCTCAATTTAACCCCACTGTTGGTGACTTGGAAGGCAATGTGAGGCGTATTCAGGAATGCTACTTGGCTGGCGTCGAACTTGGCGTCGATTTGGTTATTTGTCCTGAATTGGCAGTGACTGGATATCCGCCGCGCGATCTGTTGCTAAAACCTCATTTTGTTGATCGTAATTTGGCACTTCTCGAGGATTTGGCCAAACAGACCGGTTCAGTCGGTTTGGTAATCGGTTTTGTTGCTCGCAATGTATCGGGTGTCGGGCGGCCTCTTCACAACGCCGTGGCACTCCTGCACGAAGGAGCGATTAAAGCGACTCGCTTCAAAACACTTCTCCCTACCTACGACGTTTTCGAGGAGGACAGGTATTTTGAACCCTCCAGTGAGAACACTCCGGTGGCTTTCAAGGGTCATAAGCTTGGTTTAACTATATGCGAAGACGCTTGGAATCATCCTCTTGCTGGACAGGACGTTCTTTATGGACGGCGCCCTCTGGAGACCCTCAAGCAACAAGGGGCCACGCACCTCATCAACATCGCTGCTTCTCCTTGGCAGCTGGGTAAGGCTCATACCAGACAGCGACTGCTCAAAGCACAGAGTGCCGAGACTGGTCTACCCTTGATTTACTGCAATATGGTGGGAGGCAATGATGAACTCCTCTTTGATGGCGGGAGCTTATGGGTTCATCCCACAGAAGGCATCATGCAGGTAGGACCTTTTTTTGAAACCGGACACCTGCTTGTCGATCTAAATGAATCCAAGCGCAAAGCTGCAATCCCGCAGATTGAGTTGGATGAAGCAGAGCAGCTCTACAAGGCCTTGAGTGTCGGGGTCCGAGATTATGTTCATAAATGTGGTTTTGACTCAGTCTTGCTCGGGCTTTCTGGAGGCATTGATTCAGCCGTCACGGCGGCCATTGCTGTTGAGGCACTGGGTTCTGACAAGGTGCGAGGAGTGGCTCTGCCCAGCGCCTATTCGTCCGAGGGAAGTGTCCTCGATGCTGCAGATCTGGCTGATAGGCTTGGAATCAAGCTAGATCGCATACCCATTGAACCCACTTTTCAATCTTTGAGCCAGCAGCTCAAACCTATTTTTGCGGGCATGGCAGAAGATGTGACCGAAGAAAACATGCAGGCCCGAATCCGTGGGGCCATGTTGATGGCCATGTCTAACAAGTTGGGGGCCTTGTTGCTGACCACAGGCAACAAGAGTGAATTGGCAGTTGGTTATTGCACACTCTATGGCGATATGTGCGGGGGATTAGCTGTCTTGAGCGATTGCCCCAAAACAATGGTCTATCGCCTGGCACGGTGGATCAATAGGCATGAAGAGGTCATTCCATGGGCAACGATTGACAAACCCCCCTCGGCAGAGTTGAGGCCCGATCAAAAGGATCAAGATAGCCTGCCCGAATACGAAGTATTGGATGCTATCCTGCAATCATACCTCGTCGAACATGCTTCCATTGAGACCCTGGTTAGTCAGGGCTATGATCGCCCACTTGTAGAACGCCTTACTCGCCTTATGGATCTCAACGAATACAAGCGAAGGCAAGCTGCTCCCGGATTGAAGGTGACATCAAGGGCTTTTGGCATGGGCAGGCGTATGCCCATAGCTCAGCGATATAGAGCCTGATGGGCTTAAGTGTTCGGGCCCGGAGCGACCTCACTCCTGGCTAGACGAGGAGGAGGCAGCTGCAAGCCTCTTTAGGTAGTCAAAGCTATAGAGCCCGGTTCGATGCCCATCACTGAAGTCAAAGCGAATGGCATAGCCGCCCACTGGTTGCCAGTGAACCACTCGGACGCCAGGGAATGAGGTTTGCTGGCTACCTCCAGTCATCCTGCCAAAAAGATCAGGTTCTCCTTGGTTTTCGGCGCTAGGCGAAGCCCGCCTGAGGGTTTCCATAGAGAAAAAATCCTCGGAACCGTCGTTCCAACGGATGGCCACCTCGTGGCCAATCAGGTCAAGTGTCTCAGGCTTCAAAGGCAGCATGAGGATAATTCTGCACGGTTCTTGGATGGTATCAAGCCAATGCGGTAGCCTTGAGCCTCACGAGCAGGGTTGTCTCATCGGTCGAGATCGATTAAAATAACAATGTTTGTTGGACCCCAAACGATTTGATCGCCAACACCCGCATTGGAACATGACCTTGTCCCCCTCACGTCGTTTGTTGTTTTCCCTGATAGCGGTAACGCTTGGACTGAGCGTGATAGAGGGTCTTCTGGCACTGATTGGTATTCGACCAGAATCCTACTTGCCAGATCCCTACGTAGGATTTGAGGGCTCTTCACCCCTTTTTGTTGAATGGTTGGACGAACAGGGGGACCCCTGGATGCGAACCGACACCGCCAAGCGCCCCTTGTTTAATGATCAAAGGTTTTTACGAAACAAACCAGAAGGCACCTTTCGTATTTTCGCACTGGGTGGATCCACAACCTACGGTCGACCTTACGGCGATTTGACTTCCTTTAGCGGGTGGATGCGTTCGATGGCCGATTTGGGGGCAAATGGCAGATCGGTGGAGATCATTAACGCGGGGGGGATCAGCTACGCGAGCTACCGTGTTGCAAGATTAATGGAAGAGCTGGTGGACTATGAACCCGATGCGTTTGTCATCTACACAGGACACAACGAGTTTCTTGAGGAGCGTATTTACAACAAGCGGCCGAAGGTGCCGGCAAGACTTGACCTGATTGCTGGATTCGCTAGGCACTTGCGGTCGGCAAGTTTAATCAAAGGCTGGCTGGAACCTTTGACTGAGACGGGTCAGGAGGAGGAGAAAGCACGAGCCCTCCTCAAGGGGGAAGTTGATGCCAAACTTGACAACACCCTCGGCCCTGAGAGCTATACCCGTGACCTTCTTGGGCAACAAATGGTCATTGAACATTTTGCATTCAACTTGCACCGGATGTTGCAGATAGCCGATTCAGTGGGGGCCCACGTGACGTTCATTGAACCAGCCTCCAACCTTAGTGGCTGTTCGCCGTTTAAAAGTGAGTTTTCCAGCGAAACATCCGATCAGGATCGGGAATCTTGGCAGGGTTATTATGCCCAGGCAAAGCAGGCCTTTCAGGCGCGTGATCCCGAACGAACCTTTGCGATGCTCAATGCAGCCGAAGCCATCGACTCCATGCCCGCAAGCCTGCACTATGCTAAGGGACGGGCCTTGGAAGCTACGGGAAAGCCCGATGAAGCGATCAAGGCCTACAGACGAGCTATCGATGAGGATGTCTGCCCACTTCGGGCCCTGAGTGGCATCCTTGAACAGCTGCGATCCGTCTGCCGGGAGGAATCGGTCGATTTGATTCCCTTTGAAGCCTTGCAGTTTTCGTTAGCTCCCTCAGGCATACCAGGGGCTTCGGTTTTCCTAGATCACGTGCATCCCACCATCGAATCTAACCGCCAATTGGCGCGGATGGTTCTTGAGAAATTTGCTGAACGCCAGTGGCTTGATCTCAATCTGAGCCATGAAGTGATGGAGCAGTCCAAACAGCAGGTTTTGGCAAAACTCGATCGCCCATCCCATGCCTTGGCCATGCACAATTTATCCAAACTCCTCGGGTGGGCAGGGAAGCATGATGAGGCCTATCGCGCCAGTCAGGAGGCCCTCAAACTCGATGCAGGCTTGCCTGCCATCCAATATCAGGCAGGTCTGTCAGCATTTCTGATTGGAGCCTCTGAAGAAGCTCTTGACCATTACAAGCAAGCTTTGGAACTGGATCCCAAACACGCCGAGGCACACTGCAACCTGGGTGTGTTGTTGGAAGAGCAGGGCCAACTCAAGCAGGCTAAGCTCCATTTTCAGCGCGCCTTGGACTTGGGTAAGGCTGAACATCGTCCTCGCAACCAGGACAACCTTGCACGCGTTGAGGCTGCCTTACGTGTATCTGAAAGACCCTAGTCATAAGAATATTGAGCATTCTGACATTGCAATAATACGTATAGGTATTATTTTGTGAATCGAGTCATGCGCGTAGCTATTTTCCAGATGTCAGCACCTTGGGGTTCGGCCCAGGTTCTCCGCGTCGTGAGCCTTGCCTGGCTGTGCTTACTCTTGCCTCTTTGGGCGGTCGCAGACCCTGCTCCGGGTATCGATCAGGAGGGCTTGGTCTCTTTGACGCAATGGCCCATGTATCGGGGGCAACCTTCTTTAAGTGGGGTTTCTCCTGTCAAGTTTCAGGGCGCTTTATCAGAAGCTTGGGTCTTCAAGGCAGAGATGGGGATAAAATCTTCAGCTGCCATCAGCCAGGGGAAGGTTTTTATCGGCTGTGATGACGGGAAACTCCACGCCCTTGACCTGCAGACAGGGAAATCACTCTGGCAATTCGAAACCGACGGCGCCATTGAGAGTTCGCCGCTCGTTTTAGGTGGGGATGTGTTCTTTGGTTCTGGTGACGGGGCACTTTATCGAGTGAGGGGAGACAACGGTAGGCTGGTTTGGAAATACCAGACTGACGACCAGATCCTAGGTTCTCCCAACTGGCTTGATGACCCTGCAGGGAAGGATCCTCGGATCATCGTTGGAAGCTATGATTTTCGCTTGCATTGCGTCAGTTTTAGCGAGGGTCAAGCATTGTGGACTTATGAAACCGATAATTACATCAACGGAACCCCAGCCATAGCCAAGGGCAAAACCGTCTTCGGAGGGTGCGATGCGTTGCTGCATGTCATCAATCTAGAAGATGGCAAGAAGGTGAGTGAAATCGAAGCGGGTGCCTACATTGCCGGATCAGCCGCGATGCTGGATGACATGGTCTATGTGGGGCACTACGAGAGTGAAGTGCTCTGCTTTGATCTCAATAAATCTCAACAAGTGTGGCGATACCGAAATCGTTCATTCCCTTATTACTCATCACCTGCCATTGCTGGCGATGATGTGCTCATTGGTGGGAGAGATCGGCAAGTTCACTGCTTGAACCGTTTCACCGGAGAAAAAAGGTGGGTTTTCTCAACACGGGGTAAGGTTGATTCCTCTCCAGTGGTATTAGGTGGTGAGGATGTGGTTTTTGGTTCTGAAGATGGGCGACTGTATCGTGTTAGCCTGGCAGAGGGTAAGGAAATTCAGGTGATCGATGTGGGACAGCCCCTTACCGGCTCCCCTGCAGTTGTCCAAGGCTGGCTGGTTATCGGAGATGAGGATGGACACGTCTACGGTTTCAAGGACATCGTAAAAAACCCGTCAGTTCAGCAGCCATGAATCTGACTTGAAAGAACTCCATGGGTAATACCACTCAAAGCCAATCCGATCTGCCCGCTAAGCAGGAACCACAACAAAAGACTCAGGCAGGGAATTATTTTGTTTCCAATTATCCCCCGTATTCCTTTTGGAAGCCCGATCATGTTCCCGCCTATCATGAAGCCCTTGAGCGGCCGCCTGCGGCTGATACCCGAATGGGGCTCTACTTTCACATTCCCTTTTGTCGCAAGCGTTGTCATTTCTGCTATTTCAAAGTTTACACAGACAAGAACGCGGCCGCTATCAATGGGTATTTGGATGCGGCCATACAAGAACTCACACTCTATGCTTCAAAGCCCTTTGTCGGAGGGCGAAAGCCAAACTTTATTTACTTTGGCGGTGGGACCCCATCCTACTTGTCAGTGCAACAACTGACAGAGCTGACTAAACGGATGAAAGGTCTGCTGCCATGGGACGATGCTGAAGAAGTTGCTTTTGAATGTGAGCCTGGGACCTTGACCGATCAAAAACTTAAAGCAATCCGAGACATGGGGGTCACCCGATTGAGCTTGGGTGTCGAACATTTTGACGATCATATCCTAGAAACCAATGGCAGAGCTCACCGGTCTCGCGAAATCGAACGGGCCTATGGATATGCCCGTGACTTGCGTTTCCCTCAGATTAATATCGATCTGATTGCGGGTATGCTGGAGGAAACCCAAGAGAAGTGGGACATGGCTATCGAAAGGACCCTTGAGTTGGCTCCTGACAGTGTCACGATTTATCAGATGGAAGTGCCTTTCAATACGACCATCTATCGCCAGATGAAAGAGCAGGGGCAACTGAGCGCCCCTGTAGCTGATTGGGAGACCAAACGACGCTGGGTCAGAGAGGCCTTTGAGCGTTTTGAACAGGCAGGTTATGTCATCACCAGTGCCTACACGGCCGTTAAGAACCCAGAGCAAACTCGTTTTGTTTACCGAGACAGATTATGGGAGGGGGCCGACCTGCTTTCGCTTGGCGTTGCTTCCTTTGGTCACATTGGTGGCACGCATTACCAGAACAACGCCGATTTTGACCCATATCTTAAATCGGTTTCTGAGGGGAGGCTGCCAGTTTATCGAGCTTACACGCCCACTCTAAGGGAACGGTTGATACGAGAATTCATTCTCCAGCTTAAGCTGGGACAGACCCGGTGTGGTTATTTTGCGGATAAATTTGGTGTCGACGTGAATGAGGCCTTTGCTGAGCCATTGTCCCGACTCAAAGAGTGGGGTTTCCTTTCCCATCAAGGAGACCTACTTGTTTTGACCCGAGATGGTTTGCTGCAAGTCGATCGGCTTCTGCACGAGTTCTTTCTTCCAGAACACGTTACCCAACGTATGGTCTAAGCTCCAACTCGAAGCATGCCAGCGAAATGCACTGAACCATGGAGTGACTTCTGGTTTCCCCTTGAGGGATGCTACAGAAGGCAGGGGATCACTTGGGTACCTCCTGAACGCATTGAACCAAGCGATATCCCTGCACCTTATCAGCAACTCATGGTCCATGAGGATGATATGACACCTACTCTTTCAAGGTACTACAATGATAGCATCTTGATTCAGTGTCTGTTCAGTCAAATGGAAGGTAGCGATTATTGCCGCGAGGTTGTCCTTTGTCTGCACTCAACGGGCAAGCAAGTCGAGTGGGGGGGGATTCGGATTTTTCTAGATCGCCTTCCCTCTGAGGTGCAGGAGCGTATCCTTCAGGAGAGGCTACCGTTAGGAGACATTCTTCAACAGTATGCGGTGGCGCATCACAGCCGCCCCATGGGTTTTTTCCGCATGAGGCCCAATGATTACATTCGGGCCGTTCTGGGGCCGAGCGAGGCATCCTGGCTCTACGGGCGCCGAAACCGTTTGACCGAACCCAGTGGCGCCCCGCTGGCCGAAATTATAGAAATTTTACCCGCCTGAGGGTGCAAAGTCCCTAAAGCGTGTTATCTATCAAATTGTTATGCAAACCACCGAGGTTGATGTTGTGATCATTGGAGCTGGACCAGCCGGATGCAGTGCTGCCTGCATCCTTGCTGAGGCAGGGCACCGGGTGCTCATCGTCGAAAGGGAATCCTTTCCTCGCTACAAGGTGGGCGAATCAATGATTCCATTTACGTATTTTCCGCTCAAGCGGCTTGGTTTGATCGACAAAATGAAATCATCGCACTTCATGCGCAAGCATAGTGTGCAATTTGTCATGCCCTCAGGGAAGGCTTCCCAACCTTTTTACTTTTCCACAAGGTATGATGCGGATGTGTCCCAAACTTGGCAGGTGCTTCGCTCGGAGTTTGACCAGATGATGTTGAACCATGCTCTCGAAAAAGGTGCGCAGGTTTGGCAACAGCGGGAGGTGGTTGACATGCTTCGTGAAGATGATGGCCGGGTTTGCGGCCTCAGGGTCAGAGATCCTGACGGAGTCCATACCGAAGTTTCAGCCACCATGACTATTGACGCCTCAGGTAAAGAGGCTTTCAGCGTCGCCAGAAATCGATGGAGGGAACGGGACCCTCATTTAAACAAGGTGGCCGTCTGGACCTACTACAAAGACGCCAAGCGAGATCCTGGTATTGACGAAGGCGCGACCACAGTGGCCTATGTCCCCGATAAAGGTTGGTTCTGGTTCATCCCTCAGCACGATGGCATGACCTCAGTCGGAATCGTGGCTGAAGCCTCCTACCTCACTCGCGATGGGGTCAAGCAACCCGAAGCCATTTTCAAGCGTGAAATAGCCCAGAATAAATGGATTGAATCCTACCTGAGTGAGGGAAAACCAGTTGCTCCTTACCGAGCCACCTCAGAATACACCTTCCGCTCCCGTTATTGCGCGGCACCGGGTCTCCTGCTCATAGGTGATGCTTTTGGATTCTTGGACCCTGTCTTCTCTTCAGGCCTGCTTCTGGCACTCAAGAGCGGAGTCATGGCTGGAGAAACGCTTAGTCAATGTCTCAAAACAGGAGATTGCTCACCGAGCCAGTTTAGCCAATACAGTCAGGAGATGTGTGAAGGCATCGAGAATATGCGCAAACTGGTTTACGCGTTCTATGATCCTGATTTTAGTTTTAAAGATTTGATCGCCAAATACCCAGAGTTGGGGGGGGACGTCACGGATTGTTTGTCAGGCGACGTCAACAAGGATTTTTCCCATTTGTGGGAGAAGATCGAAGAATTCTGTGCCATGCCCGAAAGCTTGCCCTACGGGCAACCTCTGGTTGAGCCAGTCCCATCTGAGCTGACTGCATGAAAATTGTGCAGATCACGCCTGGAGCCGGCGGCATGTTTTGTGGCGGCTGCTTTCGTGACAATGCGATGGTCAAGGCGCTCAAGCGTCAAGGCCACGATGTGACCATGGTGCCTCTTTACCTGCCCCTGACTCTCGAGGAGGAAGACCAGAGTCTTCAAAACCCGGTTTTTTATGGCGGTATCAATGTGTTTCTCAAGCAGACCCTCTGGATTTTTCGGAAACTACCCACGTGGCTGACTCGGTGGCTTGATCATCGTCAGGTTCTCGGCCGCCTAGCTCCGTTGGCAGCTCGAACGCGACCAGAGGATACTGGGCCCCTGACTCTTTCGATGCTCAGAGGAGAAGAGGGGAAGCAGGTGTCAGAATTAGAAGCCTTGATCAGGTGGCTTAAACCGCAGGGGTCACCGGATGTGATCTGTCTTTCCAATGCACTGCTGATCGGTTTGGCCCGGGAGCTTAAATCGGCTCTGGGGGGAAAGATGGTCTGCACGCTTCAGGGAGAAGATGTTTTTTTGGATGCTCTAGGAGATGCTGCTTCGCCTAAAGCTTGGCAGGCTATCCGGGACGCCGCACCCGTCATCGATGCGTGGGTGGCACCCAGCCACTACTATGCCCAGCGAATGCAAAAGCGTTTGGGGCTTGATGCAAGCAAGGTACATGTGGTGCACAATGGTATCCCGCTCGATGGCTATCAGCGAAGCCCGCTTAACCAAAACCCTCCAGTGTTGGGTTATTTCGCTCGTATGTGCAGCGAAAAGGGTCTTCCACTTCTGATTGAAGCTTTCATGCTGTTGCGCCAATCCATGGGGCATGATGACTTGCAACTGATGGTCGGGGGTGGTTTAGGGCCTTCGGATGTTCCCTTGGTGGAATCTCTCAAGAAAAAACTCGCAGACGCCGGTCTTTCTGAAAGCGTTCATTGGTATCCCAATCTCAGCAGGCAGGAGAAGCTGTCTTTTTACTCCAAGCTCACGATTTTTTCGACACCGGCACTTTATGGGGAATCTTTTGGATTGTACCTTCTGGAGGCCATGGCTTCAGGTGTTCCAGTTGTGCAGCCTCCCCATGCTGCATTCCCTGAAATCCTCGATCTGACAGGTGGGGGGGTGATAGCCGAATCGTGCGAAGCCAAGTCCTTGGCGTCGGGCATCAATCAGTTGCTGCTCAAGCGGGATCAGCTCACCCAAATCAGTGAAAGAGGTTGGCATCATGTTCATGAGCGTTTTTCGATCGAACACATGTGTCAGAACCTACTTCATTGCTTTGAAAGCGTGTAGGCTAGACTGAGCAGAGCCAGATCACCTTCATGAAGTTTTCGACCTAGCTCTGCAATCAGGTGAACATTGATTTATGCCCATGGCTTGTGTAAAAACCGCATATGCCAAGGAGCTCTCAGTCGCAAACCAAGCCTCTGGTCGATCCAGTCTCCTCGACCCAGCTTGAACCTTTGTATCGGGTTATTTGCTGGGACGATCCTGTTAACCTCATGGATTATGTGACCCACGTCTTCCAAAAGGTCTTTGGTTGGTCTTTGAGCAAGGCACAAAAGCACATGATGGAGGTCCATGAGGAAGGCCAGAGCATCCTGATCCGAGATAGCCTGGAACAAGCCGAACACTATGCCCATCAGCTTCAATGCTATCACCTGAATGCTACCCTCCATCGTGACACATGACTGGCAAGAAGCTCAAAGACGGTTCGATACACCTTGAAATGAATGCCAAGGAGTGGTCCCTATTCAGGGCCCTCCTCGGATATTATGACCCTCAACTCTCGTCTGCGAATTCGGATGTTTCATGCCCGATTGTCGGCATCGAGGCGGATACAAGCATCGGTACTGACCCGATCTTGGAGGATGCCACACAATGGTTGAGCGATATGAAGGAGGATCACGAGAAAGCCCTACACAAGCGACTGGCTCGCTGGCTTGTCAAATGGGATGAGAGGAAGGATGAAGCCCAAGATGTTGGCACGATCGAAATGCCTCCTGAGGAGGTAGAGGGGCTCCTCCAGATCTTGAATTATCTCAGAATGAAGCACTGGAGGTTGCTAGGGTCGCCTGATATGAACTCAAAAAAATCCGATGACTGGAGTGAGGAGCAACTGCCGAGTGTGCACGTTATGGGACTCTGCGCCTTGTTTCAGTCCATCCTGCTCCAAATCCTATATCCACCCAATTCCTAGGCTGCGCACTGATAAAATGGTTGCCTTCCTTAACAAAGAGCCGTGGTTTCCAGATCCGCGAACTTACAACCGTTACCTTAAGGATGGACTGATTGCTGTTGGCGGTGACTTGTCGGTTAGGCGCTTAGAGTTGGCATATCGTATGGGCATCTTTCCATGGACTGACAACCCTCTGACTTGGTGGTGCCCGGAGCAAAGAGCTATCTTTGATTTAGATCAGATTCACATCGGTCGAAGTCTCTCACGCACACTTCGCAAAAACAACTTTACCGTCACGTTTGATCAGGCCTTTGACCGAGTCATTCAAGCATGCTCTCAGGTGCCCAGACCTGGGGGTTGGTTGACAAGCCATTTCGTCAGGGCATACCAGCAATTGCACCAAAACAACATGGCCCACAGTGTTGAGTGCTGGTTGGGAAACGATTTAGTGGGTGGGGTTTATGGAGTAGGGGTAGGCAGTGCCTTCGCGGGGGAGTCCATGTTTTACCAGGTTGCCAACGCATCCAAGGTAGCCCTGACACACCTGCTCTGGGGGCTCAAAGCAAGCGGATATCACCTAGTGGACATCCAAATGGTCACTCCAGTCACCTCCTCGATGGGGGCTTTTTACATCAAGCGGGATGATTACCTCGATCGACTGGAGGAGGCTCTCAGGCGCACTTGCACATTCCCAACGAGTCATTCAAGCTACGAGCGTGACGGTCGATCTATTTCATGAAATGAGACGGGGCCTCTATATCTTGATTTTGGCTGTCTCAGGTCTCAAGGCGGCCCAACCACTGGATGAGAAGCAGCTCTTCGACCGAGTTGCCGATGCGGTGGTGACCATCAAGCATCTGGACCGCAACGGTGATCAGGAAGGCATCGGCACTGGTTTTGTTATCGATTCGGCAGGTCGTGTCGCAACCAGTCTGCATGTGATCGGGGAGGCTCGAAGGGTTGAGATCATATTGCAGGACGGCTCCAAGTATGAACCCACCTCGATTCTCGGATGGGATCGAACTTTGGATCTTGCTGTGTTGCAAATTGCTGCAGAAAACCTTCATGCCTTACCTCTTGGCGATTCAGCGGCTGTGAGTGCTGGACAAAGGGTTGTTGCAGTGGGTAATCCGATGGGGCTGGAATGGAGTGTGGTGGGCGGGGTGGTATCAGGCGTTCGACAGTTCGCCCAAGGTCCCATGATTCAAGTAGCTATTCCGATTGAGCCGGGCAATAGCGGTGGTCCGTTGTTTGACACCAATGGAAACGTGATTGGTGTGATGAACATGAAAAGCACCCTGACTCCCAATCTCGGCTTCGCCACGCCCATTAACGGGTTGAGTCGCCTGATAAGCCGTCCCAATAGCATGGTGTGGGAAAGGTGGCTTCGCTTAGGAGCTTTAGATGAAAAATTATGGCAGGCCGGCGAAACAGCGATGTGGAGCAGCAAGGTGGGTAGGGTTGCTGTGGAAGGGACAGGGAAGGGTTTTGGAGGGCGCTCCTATATTCATCATACTCTTAAGCCAACCGGGTTTCCCTACGAATTGGAGACCAGTGTGCGCCTCAAGGACGAAACGGGTGCGGCCGGTCTTATTTTTGGCTCGGACGGCAACCAGACACATTATGGTTTTTACCCATCAAACGGTCAGATGCGACTGACTCGGTTTGAAGGACCTTCGGTTTATGACTGGACGATCCTAGATCAGGTGAACAGCCCATATTATCGCCCAAATGAGTCCAACCACTTGCGTGTGCTTCACGATCAAAACAGTATTCGCTGTTACCTTAATAACGAATTAGTCATTGAATCTGAAGACAGGGTTCTCGGGCTTGGCACGGTGGGGCTAACAAAGTTTCGTCAGACCTCGGCTGAGTTCGCGGGCTTCAATCTTCACGATCCCCCAGAAAATCATGAGTCGACCATAGAGCAAAATGAACTGGATCCTGAGGCGTTAGTCAGACTGCTTCAACTAGCGCGAAATGATTCGACCATGGAAATAGAAACTTCCCTTGAGGAAACCCTGGATGCGACACCCGATGCCCTGGAACGATCTGCTTCGCTGCTTGATAAGACCTCCAGGCGCCTGCGCGAGGCCTCTAGCCGCCTGCATCGCAAACAGGTCGGTCGTGAACTCAAACAGGAACTTGCCAACAAAGAAAAGGATATCGATCTATTTTGGGCTGCGCTCTGGGTAGCTAAGCATGATCAGCCCGATCTTGACATGGAAGCCTATCGGGCTGAACTGCAGCGAATGGTTGATGAGTGTCAGGAGGGTCTTGCCAAAGAGGCAACGGACGAGCAACGCGTGACTTTCCTAATGGACTATTTGTTCGTGGATAACGGTTACCATGGAAGCTATACGGATTATCAGCATGAAGCTAATTCCTATGTAAACAAGGTTCTGGAGGACAGGGAGGGCTTGCCCATCTCGCTCTCGGTCCTCACGCTTGCGATGGCAGAAAGGCTAGGCATAGAGGGCCTTGAACCTTTCCCTCTACCTGGGCATTTTATGCTGCGTCAGACCCTATCTGATCATCAAATGCGATTGATTGACGTCTTTGATGGAGGAAGGTTTTTGACCTACGAAGATGCCAATAAGATGCTTAGGCAGCGTGATGGAAGCATCACCGATAGTCGCGAGCTAAAAATACCCAGTAAACTTGAGATCATTCAGCGTATGCTGCGTAACCTGCAAGTTTTCGCTCAGCAGGATAAGGGGATGGAGGCCTCATTGCCCTACGTTGACCTGGCTCTCACCTTGGATGAGCAAGACGGGCAACTCCGGATGGAGCGGGCCTTCCTGCGGCTCAGAGTCGGGCAAGCTCAGGGCGCTAAGGATGACTTGTCTTGGCTGCTCGAGTTTGGTTCTGATGACTTGCCGCTTGACCGAATAAGGGAATTGCGCGATTCACTTTGAAATGCATTTCAATGGCAGTCGCTCCAGGCTTCATGACATGAACGTGATTGAGAGCGAATCATTCGCATTATTAAGCCCCAGGAAGGCATGGTTATGCCTCTGCATGGTTTGTCTAGCTTGGTTCCATGGGGTGGGCGGTTTCGCTATTCATGCGCAGGAAGAAGGACGCGATTTTTCTCGATGGGAGTCGAGTATGCAGGCGTTCGAATCGACTGACCGGCAAAAGCCTGACCGCATCGGTGGTGTCATGTTTTTGGGGAGTTCAAGTATGCGGATGTGGAAGACACTAGAGAGCGATTTTCCGGAACAACGTGTCATCAATCGCGGTTTTGGTGGCTCAACTCTTCCGGATAGCATCCACTTTTTTGATCGCCTGGTTATGCCGATCAAACCTTCCATCATCGTGCTTTATGCAGGAGATAATGATGTGGCAGAAGGCCATTCAGCCGAGAGAGTCTACCAAAATTTCAAGACCTTTGTGCGGCTGGTTAAAAAACAGCTTCCTAGGACCAAGGTTATTTTCGTGAGTATCAAGCCAAGCCTCAAACGCTGGAACCTTGCTCCGGTCATGAAGCGCGCCAACCGTAAAATTGCGAACTATGCCTTCTGGCACGGCAAGGTCTCCTTTGCCAATGTATGGGACACTATGCTGGGTGAGGATGGGCGTCCGCGGCCTGAACTGTTCATTGCAGATGGCTTACATCTTTCGGCTGAGGGTTACGCTACCTGGGCGCAAACAATCAGACCCATGGTCCAATAATTCTCGACAGATACGAGGCCTACTTCATAGGATTCAAACATCCTATGACTGACTCAAAACCTTCCCCGAACGCCTTGCCTGCAGCGCAAGATGATTCCAAAACTTCCAGTCGACGGGAGTTTCTTCGCCACTCTTCATCCGCACTGGCAGCAAGTGCTGT
>Ga0181565_10000686_pt1 | contig 25313 bp, 25 predicted proteins | sample 101ome_16_FD_129661 | JGI IMG/M metagenome (GOLD analysis project Ga0181565, IMG submission 129661) | Coastal salt marsh microbial communities from the Groves Creek Marsh, Skidaway Island, Georgia - 101401AT metaG (megahit assembly) | ecosystem: Environmental > Aquatic > Marine > Intertidal... | reverse complement strand
CTGTTGATTCTCACTGTGAATCATTGAAAATTCAGTAAGTTATGAGGGAGTGTCCCTGTTTTTCTTGCTTTTCCGCAAAGTGTAATGAAAAGTAGAGGGCAAACGAACCAAAGGAACAGGTCATGGCAACACTCACAGCAAGAAAACTGACGACTGGCGCGTTGCTTCACCCTTGCCCCGGTCACTGACGGATTACTCTGCACCATTTGCTGAGCTCTCAGGATAGCAGCCTGCTCCTGATGTGATGCCCCGGCAGGCACGAAAGTCCCGCCCTTGATCTGTACTTCAATAATGTATTCATCTGATCTGGCCATAAGCCTTCCTACAAGGTTGCTAATTCAACTGCTGATCTGAGCTTGTCTACGCTTACATCAATGTAGCGCTGAGTCGTGCTGAGCGAGCTATGACGCGCCAATTCCTGGATGACCCGGACACTTACACCCTTTTCCGACAGGGCTGTGATAAAAGTCCTGCGGCCACTGTGGCTACTGGCATGTGCTATGCCAGCAGCTTCATAGAGGGTGCGGAATAGGTTCTGGATAGTCTGGCTGGTAAAAGCCCCCCGTTTTTGAGTCACCAGTAGGGGAGAGGTCAGGTCCTGGTGCAAGTAGGGGCGTTTTTGCAGGTAGTCCCGTATTTCCGCCCTGAGCCGGCTATTCAGGACTACGGTTTGAGTTTTGCTGCCCTTGGTTTGATGGCTGTCTAAGCGTATCTCCTGCTCGATCTCCCATCCATCTGTACTGGTGGACATAACATCACCCACCTTGAGGGCGGCTATTTCACACGCTCTGAGCCCTGCCAAATAGCTGAGCAGCACGATGACCCTATTTCGGTCGGCGTATCGAGAACTCTGGACGATCTTCAAGAGCCTTTTCAGCTCGGTATGGGTCAGTACTTTCGCTTGTTTCATCAGTGTAGTCCTCATCAGTTTCCCGGACCGGGACTCCGTCATGCGTAGGTTCGAATCCTACCACCCCAGCCATTTCCTCACGTATTCCCAGGCACAGCCATCCCGGCTGTATTTCTGCGCCGCTCTCGCCCTATACTCATCCCCTTTGCCGACGGCCTATGGGGGATTGTCATGGTGTGGAAAAACCGCTGCTGGGGATGCTTGCTGCTGTGTACATGCGTGCCGGGATGGCATGTCGTGGCACAACCGGACTGGCAAACGGTCACTGATGACCGGTTACTGAATCCTGAGCCTGGTGACTGGATGAACTATCGCCGCACTTACGATGCCACGGCCTTCAGTCCGCTGGACAGCATCAACCGCCGCAATGTCGATGAACTGCGCATGACCTGGAGTTATGCCATGCGCGATGGCAGCCGCTGGCTGGCTACCCCCATCGTGGCCAATGGCCTGATGTTCATCGGGGAAGGCACCGGCCGCATCATTGCCCTGAACGCTGTCACCGGTGAACTGGTCTGGAGTCACACGCGCACCTATCCCGCCGATATCGCCCTGTCCGAGGCCAATCGCCGTTTTCGCGGGGTATCCCTGTATGGCGATACCCTCTACTGGGGTACGGCAGACAGCTACGTGGTGGCCCTGGATGCGCAAACCGGCGAGAAGCGCTGGGAAACCCGCACGGCTGATTACCATGACGGGGAGGGCCATGCCCATCCGCCGCTGCTGGCCAACGGTAAGTTGTTTATCGGCATGTCCGGGGGTGATTTTGCCGCCCGCGGCAGCCTGAAAGCCCTGGATGCACAAACCGGTGAGATTCTCTGGACCTTCTACACGATCCCCGGACCGAATGACCCGGGTGCCGAAACCTGGGACTGGGAGGCCGAGTATCCACCCTCGGGTGCCGCCACCTGGAACACGCTGAGCTATGACCCCGATCTGAACCTGGTGTATGCCCCGACTGGCCAGCCGGCGCCCTGGACGACAACCCCCGAAGGCCATGGCGATGCCCTGTATGCGAACAGTGTCATAGCCGTGGATGCCGATACCGGTGAATTGCGCTGGCATTACCAGCTGGTGCCCCAGGACAACTGGGACCGGGCCACCTATGAAAGTCTGCTGGTGGACCTGGAGATCGATGGCGTTGAACGCAAAGCCCTGATCCAGACCGGCAAGATCGGCTGGAGCGTGGTGCTGGACAGGGCCACCGGTGAGTTTCTCAAGGCCTATCGTACCGCCTACGACAACACCATCACGGACTGGACCGCCGAAGGACGTCCCATCTACAACCCCGATACTGTGCCGCAGCCGGAAGATGTGGACTCCGGCAAGGTGTTCCAGGTCTGCCCGCACCCGCATGGTGTGCGTAATCTGAATGCGCCCAGCTTCAGCCCGGACACCGGGCTGTACTACCTGGGCGTCAACAATTCCTGCATGAATGCCATGGTCGTGACACCGGTCCGGCATTCCCGCTTCGGACTTACCGGCATCACCTACACCCCGACGCTGGCACCGGGCTATGACTACGTGGGTGAGTTTGCTGCCTTCGATCCGGTTGCCGGCGAGCGGCGCTGGACCTGGCGACCGGAAAGCGGTGCGCCAATGACAGCATCGGCACTGGCGACAGCCGGGAATATCGTGTTTGGCGGCACTGCTGACCGCCAGTTCTTTGCGCTCGATAACCGCAACGGGGACCTGCTCTGGCAAACCCGGCTGAATGGCGATGTGTCTGGCGCCCCCATCAGCTATGAAATCGATGGCAGGCAGTACATCGCCGTGACGGCCGGCGGTGGCGCCGCACAAACCTCCACCCTGGGGCGCCTGGTCGATGTCGATATCACCCAGGGCTCTGGGGTGATCTGGGTATTTGCCCTGCCAGCGCGTGAGCCGTCCCAGGTGCCGCGACCGGTACGGGCCGACATCACCGAAATCTCGGTGGGCAGCGGCGTATTCAATGCCGCGCAGGCAGCCCGTGGCGCTCGGGTTTTTGCCGACCACTGCAGCGACTGTCATGAAGCCGGCAACTATGCCGGGCAGGCCCTGCACACCAAGTGGGGCAGTTTCACCCTGGGCGATATCTACAGTGACATTGCCGTGTCCATGCCGCCGGAAAACCCCGGCGGGCTGCCACCGGAAGACTACGCCAGCATCATTGCCTACCTGCTCAGCGAAACCGGTTATGCGCAGGGCAGTGAGGATGACTTGCTGCCGGCCGACCGCTTCCAGCTGCAGCGTTATGTCATCGATGTGCCTGGGGTGAATTACTGATTCAGGACAAGTCGGGATGAATCACTTTAATCGGGCTTTTAATTAGCCTTAACCGGATACTCACCGGCTTTCTTTATCATTTGCCCAGGCAAACAGTCAGGGTAATCGACTTTGAAAGTACAAAGTGACCTGCTTCAGAAGGTGCCGGCAGCACATCACTGCCCGGCTGACCACACTCCCCTTGAAACCCCCGTGCAACGCCTGCTTTACGGTGTCCAGGGTACCGGCAACGGCCACATCAGCCGGGCCGCTGCCATGAACAAGGCCCTGGCTGAAACCGGCAGGTATGACGTGCACTGGGCCATGAGTGGCCGCTCGCAGCAGCCCCTGATGTGCTGTGATGACTACCACTGGTATCGCGGGATGACCTTTGTGACCCGTGATGGCCGTATCCGCATGCTGGACACGCTGGCCGGCAATGATGTCTTCCAGTTCATGCGGGATATACGCAACGCACGTCTGGATGACTACGACCTGATCATCAGTGATTTCGAACCGGTGATTTCCTGGGCTGGCCGGCAACAGGGCAGGGAAGTGATTGGCGTGGGGCACCAGTATGCCTTCTACCATGATGTGCCGGTGGCGGGATACAACCCGGCAGCCAGGCTGCTGATGAAATACTTTGCACCGGCCGACACCAAGGTCGGCCTGCACTGGCATCACTTCGACCAGCCCATCCTGCCGCCTATCGTCGACATGCATTCAGTAGACCTGAGCCAGGCGCCGGTCAGGAACAAGGTGCTGGTTTACCTGCCTTTCGAAAACCAGGATGCCCTGGTCCAGATGTTCAGTGACATGCCGGACTGGCAGTTCACGCTCTACCATGCCGACATGGAAAACTTCAGTTACGGCAATATCCACACCCGGGCAATCTCCAAAACCGGTTTCAAGAATGACCTGGTGACCTCGGAGTATGTCATCACCAACTCGGGGTTCGAGTTGATCAGTGAATGTTTGCCGCTGGGCAAACGTATTCTCACCAAACCCCTGCATGGCCAGATAGAACAGTTGTCCAATGCCCGGGCCCTGGAGGAACTGGGCTATGCTACGGTCATCAAGCGCCTGGATCGTGATATCATTCGCCAGTGGTTGCAGGGCAAGGCACCGGTATTTCGTGTGCAGTACCCCGATGTTGCCAGGGCCATCGCACAATGGCTGGGTGAAAAAGATCGAGTATCCATAGCAGCACTTTCTGAACGCCTGTGGTCGGACACCGTGGTCAGCAAAGTTTGTGAATAAGCCGGGTTGGCTCAAGGTGAGCTGTTAAAAAAAGACGTCATAGAAGTGCATTGAAGATCAGCCAGTGTTCCCAGTAAGCATCGACGCGCTTCAGGCGACCTTGCGGTCCTTGCCGTCACCAGGAGCACTGTCTTCATTGTCCAGGTAGATCACCTTCTCGGCATGGTCCACATCACTACCGGTCCAGGTGACAATATCCAGGTTGCCCGCCATGTCTTCGACAATAGCAGTACAGCTTTCCACCCAGTCACCGCAGTTGTAATAGCGGATACCGTTGATGGTCTTCATTTCGGCATGATGGATGTGGCCGCAGACGACACCGTCAAGTTTGCGCTTGGCGGTTTCACGGGCGACGGTGTTTTCGTATTCAAAGATATAACTGACGGCTTTCTTGACCTTGTGCTTGATCGCTTTGGACAGTGACCAGTAGGGCAGGTTGAACGCCCGGCGTATGCCATTGAACCAACGGTTTGACCAGAGCAGAAAGTTGTAGCCGGCGTCACCGGCGAGGGCAACCCATCTATGATGGCGCGTGATGCCGTCATAGGCATCACCATGAATGACCCACAGATTTTCACCCTTGGCGGTTTCATGGCGGAATTCATTCACAATCTTGATATTACCCATTTCAAAATTGTGCTCGGCAATATACTCGCGCAGGAATTCATCGTGATTACCAACCACGTAAAAAACGTTGGTCTTTTCCTTTTCCGATTTGCGCAGGATCTGCCTAACCACGCGATTGTGTGCGCTGGGCCAGTACCACTTGGTGGAGGAAATGCGCCAGCCATCGATGATGTCTCCTACCAGAAACAGGTTCTCGCAACGATGGGCTTTCAGAAAACTGTTGAGAAGCTCGGCTTTGCAGCCTTTGGTGCCGAGGTGAACATCTGAGATGAAGATAGTGCGGCAGTGTTTTAGCGAGGGCCTGTTTTTCATGGGTATGGTCTCCACAGGTTTTGACAAGTGTAGACGCGGCTTCACAAGCGCCAGATAAAGCCCGTGACAAAATTGTGTTAATCAGGTTGTGTTGACGATTGCCCACTTTACCGAATTTTAATATTTCATCATTACAATGCCCGCCACAAAAAGCCCGACTGATTTAACCCCATGCACAAGATATTGCCTGCCCTGAAAATTCTCTTCATCTGTACCCACAACCGCTGCCGCAGTATTCTCGCAGAGGCGATTTTCAATGCAGTCGGCATAGGCCTGCTGGAAGCCAGGAGTGCAGGTAGCGCACCGGAAGGGCAGGTCCATCCGCTGACACTGCAGGCGCTTGCCAGGCATGGCATTGCCACAGATGGCCTCAACAGCAAATCATGGGATGACATGGAGGCTTTTGCTCCCGATGTTGTTGTTACCGTGTGCGACAGGGCAGCCAATGAAAGCTGCCCACTCTGGGTCGGCCAAACAGTAAAACTGCACTGGGGACTCAGGGATCCCAGTGCAGGAGAGGCTTCTGATGCTGAAAAACAGCAGGCTTTTGATGACACGATCAGTAAGCTGAGGGCGCTCGCATCAGATGTTGTTGCGATCATTGAGTCTGATTCTCCGGGTACTGCTGATATTCTGGCTGAACTGAAGAAACTCTGAGAGCTGTTGGGGGAGATTAGCGTGGGTTTATTTGAACGATATTTGTCGGTCTGGGTATTTCTGGCTATCGCCGGCGGAGTGTTGGCGGGCAGCCTGGCACCCGGGATATTTTCCACCGTTGCAGCACTTGAGATAGCTCACGTCAATATTGTGGTGGCTGTGCTGATCTGGGTGATGATCTACCCTATGATGACCCAGGTAAATTTTTCCTCGCTGAAATCTGTCGGCGAAAAACCGGGCGGTATTCTGCTGACCTGCTTCATCAATTGGCTCGTCAAACCCTTTTCCATGGCCCTGTTGGGCTGGCTGTTTTTTCGCGTCATCTATGTTGACCTGGTGGAGCCTGACAGGGCCGGACAGTATATTGCCGGCATGATCCTGCTTGGTGTGGCACCCTGTACTGCGATGGTGTTTGTCTGGAGTCAGTTGACCAAAGGTGACCCCAATTACACGCTGGTGCAGGTGTCAGTCAATGACATCATTATGGTATTTGCTTTTGCCCCCATTGCCGCTTTCCTGCTCGATGTATCGAATATCACGGTGCCCTGGGAGACCCTGCTGTTATCTGTTGTGCTGTATGTCGTGATACCTCTGGTTGCCGGCGTTGTCACGCGGCATATGCTGGAGAAAAAACATGATGGCGAGGATCTGGCAAAACTGCTCGCTTTTCTCAAGCCTTGGTCCATTACCGGACTGCTGGCCACTGTTGTTCTGCTGTTTGGTTTTCAGGCCACTAAGATTCTCGGCGACCCGGTGATCATCGTCCTGATTACGATACCGCTGTTGCTCCAGACCTACGGTATCTTTTTTATCACCCTGGCAATCGCCTGGTCCATGCGGCTGTCCCACAAGGTGACGGCACCGGCCTGCATGATCGCCACGTCAAACTTTTTTGAACTCGCCGTCGCCGTAGCCATTTCAGTTTTTGGCCTGGATTCGGGTGCCTCCCTGGCGACGGTCGTCGGCGTGCTCGTTGAAGTGCCCGTGATGCTGTCCCTCGTTGCTATAGCTAATAAGCTGCGACCTAGTATCAAGGCGCGGTACCAGGCAAAAACGGTTTAGCTTGTTGTCTCAAACAATTCCATAAACGAACGTTCATTAAAAAACCAACGGACATTAATCGGCTTTTCAAGCCGCGTTTATCATTCGTCAAAGTTTTACCGCTACCATTCCTAGTATCGTTCACCTGCTCTACAAACGAGGAAAAAACATGTTCCATGATCATGATGATGGTGTTTCCAATCCGACGGGTAACCGCCCCTTTGGCGATGTTCTGTCGGTATAGGCTTCACGCCGCAAAATACTGCCGGCGGTGTCACTGCCGCGGTAGCTTCTTTTTTTCAAGCCCCTGAACCGCAGGCCTCCAGCCTGGTCAACTTCGGTTCTGTGCCTATTGCGGTTGGTAACGGCCTGATGTCCCGGGTCTCCGATGATTACTGCATAAAGGTGATCCTGCCCTGGGGTGACCCTCACTATTCAGGCAGCCAGGAAATCATCGGTATCGGCCAAGACGGCATGTGGTACTTTCCGCTGGAATACGTTCGGGGTCGTCATAACCAGAACGGTGTGCAGCTGTTCAACCATGAGTTCTGTGATAACGCTATGGTCATCGGCAAGGATGTGCCGGTCAGCCTGGAGGAAGTGCGCGAGTCCCAGTACACCCATGGCGTTCCCGTGATAGAAATCGAGCGCCGCCCCAGCAATAACATGAACTGGCGTACCGTCAACGAGAATCGCCTGGCACGCCGCATTCTCGTCAATACTCCGGTGGAATTCAGCGGTCAGGCAGCCGGCAGCGCCTTTTTGCAGACCGCGGCGGGCAACATCCCTATGGGGACCGTCAATAATTGCGGCAATGGTTACACCCCCTGGGGCACCTACCTGACCTGGGAGAAAAACTTCAACGGTGGCTTTGGTGGCAATGGCAATTATGTGGCAACCCAGGCCCAGGCCTGTTATGGCCTTTCATCCGGCCGGTTCGGCTATGGCTGGCACCTGTTTGACGAGCGTTTTGACCTGACCAACCCGGACTATGCCAACGAAGCCAACCGTTTTGGCAAGATAGTCGAGATCGATCCCTATCGCCCGAATACCGCGCCGATCAAACGCAGACCTATGGGCCGCTTCAAGCACAAAGGCTGTGCCCTCGTGATCGGCAAGGATGACCGGGCTGCGGGTTACATGGGCGATGACGAGCGTTTTGACTGCATTTACAAGTATGTCTCCAATGACAGTGCCGATGCGACAGTGGCCCGGGGTGAAAGCCCGCTCGATGATGGTAGGCTGTATGTAGCCCGCTTCAACGATGACGGCACCGGCGACTGGCTGGAGCTGACCATCAATGACCCGGCCATGCAGGCGGCCGGTTTCAACAGCCAGACGAAGGTGCTGGTGTATGCACGCCTGGCCGCCGATGCGGTTGGGGCAACATTGAAGGATCGTCCGGAGTGGACCACGATCGGTGCCGACGGTTACTGCTACTGCACACTGACCAACAACAGCCGCCGCACCGAGCCCAATGCGGCGAATTCGCTGGCCCCGAGCTCGGATGGCCACATCTACCCGCTGACTCGACAGTGACGACTATGTCGGCAACACCTTCATCTGAGATATTTTCCTGATTGCTGAAGATACCCACGGCACAGAGGAATCCTTTGCTGACCCGGATGGTTTGTGGGCCGACCCCGATGGCCGAATTTTTATTGAGACCGATGGTGGCCAGAAAGACGGTCTCGAAAATCAGCGGTTGGTGGCTGATATCGCCACGGGTGAGATTCGACGCCTGTTCGAAGGTGTTGCCGGCTGCGAAATAACCGGTATTGCCATGACGCCGGATCGCAGTACGCTGTTCATCAACGTCCAGCACCCGGATTCCGACACCGTCATGCCCCGTGATGCCACGGTGGTGCTGGAACGCAAGAACGGTGGCATGGTCGGTTCCTGATACGACCCAAACTGCCACTTCGAAACCCCGGCATTCGCCGGGGTTTCTTTTTGCAGGCAATCCGGCCGGACGGTGTCTGCGGGGCCATGGATTAAGGTAGAATCTGTCGCAAAGCAATTGCGGGAAGCCCGGATGGTTCTGCTGCTCGTCATCATAGTCGCCGTCGTGACACTGGTAGTACTGCTGCATTATGAATGCCTGTACCGACTCACCCTGCTTATGCCCACCCTGCGCATCAAGTACCGGTACCGCCTGGTCATGGGGGTGTTTGGCGCGCTGCTGGCGCATGTGGTGGAAGTCCTGATTTTCGGGTTTGCCTACTACTACATGCACGGGGCAGAAAACCTCGGTTACCTGGAAGGCCGCTTCGTCATCAGCCACTCTGATGCCATCTATTTTTCCTTTACCACGTACACCACGCTGGGTTATGGCGATATCGAGCCGTTTGGCGGCATTCGCATCCTGGCCGGCATCGAGTCACTGACCGGACTGCTGCTGATCACCTGGACCGCCTCGTTCCTGTTCCTGGAAATGCAGCGCTACTGGGTTTCGCGGTAGGGTAGAGCAGCGATGACTGACACTCCCGGTCCTTTTGATCTCGGCAGTCATTTTCTCAGGCTCAGGCCGGATGCTTCGGTTGAGCGGCTGCCTGAGGATGAGCAGTTCTGGCCCAGCCTGATGTCGGGACAGCTGGGTGACTGGAAAAACGAATACCTGGTGTCCCGGTTTGAATTCACCGTAGACTGGCCGACCTGGGAAGTGCATCCCAACGGCGATGAGGTTGAGAATCTGCTGGCCGGAGCGGACAGGTTCCTAGTGGAAACCGCCATGGGCGAGGTCAGTACCATCACCCTGGATACACCCGGGGAATATGTGCTGGTGCCGAAGAATTGCTGGCATACCGCGAAGGTTGCCAGCCGAGCCAGCATGCTGTTCATCACCCCGGGAGAGGGGACGCTGAACCGTCCTGTCTGAACCAGGGAGAGAAGCATCATGTCCATCATGCTGAAACATATCAGGCTGCTGTCAGGCTATAACGCCCGCTTCAATTGCCAGGTATTTGATACCGCTGCACGGCTGAGTGAATCCGAATACAGCGCTGACCGTGGAGCGTTTTTCAAATCCGTCAGTGGCACCCTGAACCACCTCCTTGTGGGCGACATCTTGTGGTTCACCCGGTTCCATAATGACTTCAGGCCGTTTCCGGCACTGGTTCCGGTGCTTTCCATGCCGGTGCCGAAAGCGCTCGACGATCTTGTCTTCAGTACACTGGATGAGCTAAGGATGGCCCGGGATGCCATGGATGCCATGATCAGCCAATGGGCCTGTGAAGATTTGACGGCAGCCGATCTGGAGCAGAACCTAACCTATGCTAATACCAAGGGTATTGTCAGCAGCCGCAATTTTGCCGAGGTCATCATGCATGTTTTCAACCACCAGGCCCATCATCGCGGACAGATGTCGACACTGCTGATGCAGTTTGGTCATGATGTCGGTGTGACCGATTTTCTGGCGGATATTCCGGTGGCTAACGCATGAAGCATGCTTTTCTCATCGCGCCCATGGTGGCGGCATTGTTGTTTGCCGGGCCGCAAGCCTGGCAGCAGATCCAGTCGCCACCCCCAGGCTATATCCCGGTGGTCTATGAAGCCCTGCTGCTGATCTTTGGCTACCTGGCAGCCGCCGCCGTTAATACCATCGTTATCGTACCCGTGTGCCTGCTAGTGCGCCTGAAGACCCTCAACCTGTTAGCCGGCCTGGCGCTGGCGTTGCTGGTTGCCCTGATCGTTACGACCATCGCCTATGCCTATGAGATTTTTGGCTACCAGAGTTCGATATTGCATCCTGAATATCTCTACCCGCTGTTCCTGCCACTACTGGTCCTGACAGTGCTGAGCTTCTGGTTTGTCACCCGTCCGGTCACAGCAGCATCCCCCCCCCCTGAGCAGGCGGATTCCGAAGAAGCGTCCGTTCAGGACACGCCTCAATGACGACAGCCGCCACCCTCCTGGCAGACCTTAAAAAGCGCGGAGATCCGAGGCAGGCAGAAAGGGCGACCCGATTTTTTAAAACCGGGGAAGGACAATACGCCGCCAATGACGTCTTTGTCGGGGTCCTGATGCCGGAGTTGCGCCTGATTGCCCGAAACAACCTCGAGTTGTCGCTCAAGGACATCAGGTTGCTGCTCAAGGCAGACTTTCACGAGGCACGGCTGCTGGCCCTGCTGATCATGGTCAACCAGTTCCGTGCCGGTGACGACAGGAAAAAAGAAAGGCTGGCCCGCTGTTATCTCGACAACACAAAGCATGTGAACAACTGGGACCTGGTGGACAGCTCTGCCCACCTGATTCTCGGCCCCTGGCTTGAGCACCAGGACCGCAGCCTGCTGGCTAGCCTGGCGGCCTCAGCATCGCTGTGGGAGCGTCGTATCGCCATGATCACGACCTTTCATTTCATTCGTAAAGGGGACTATACCGATGCCCTGCGTATCGCCGGTCTGCTGGTGAATGACACCGAGGACCTTATCCACAAGGCCGTAGGCTGGATGCTCCGGGAAATCGGCAATCGCCATCGCGCCACCGAGGAAGCCTTCCTGCTGGCCCATTACCGGCACATGCCCCGCACCATGTTGCGCTATGCCATCGAGAAATTCCCGCCGCAACTGCGACGGGCCTATCTCGATGGCAAAGTCACTGGCTGATCCTGCCAGCTTGGCCTACACCCGCGTCACCTTCAGTGCCAGGCTGCCCTGGTTGTTGCCATAAAAATGCCAGGCATCATTGGCATAACAGTGTAGGTATCCGGGTTTGGTGAATCTCCTGGTCAGCGCCGAGCCGATTAGGAAAGTGTTGTGCGGTGAGAAGGTGTTGTCTCTGGTCAGCACGCCACCATCAGTGACGGTGCCCAGCAGGCTGAACCAGGAAAAGTCCTCTTCCCGACGGGTGCCGTTGACGTTGGCATTCGGATTCTTGCCGAGTTTTTTCAGCAGTTTTTCGAATTTCCCCAGAACGGTGCCGGCCATATGCATGAGTTCACCCACGTTGAATTGGCCATCACGGGTGCCGTCGGGGCCACAGGAGACAGACGCGTCCAGCCACTCGCCACTGGCTTCGAATCGGTAACTTTCACCGGCTTCCAGATACAGGTTGGTCATGTTCCAGGGTTTGTCGGCATAAATGGTCAGTGTCCTCGACTCGTTTTTACGCAAACTGATGTGTTCACGATAGACACCCTGGCGCATCGAAGGCAGATGGCGGCGCTCATTCACGGCAGGATGGAGGCAGGTGTTGCTTTTGATCAGTTTGGGAATATTACGGGGCCTGGAGGGCAGCAGGCCAAACAGGCCCCGGTAGGAATTGTGAATAATGCCCCACGCATCGGGCCTGATCTGGTCAAGCATTTGCGGGTAACAATGCAGCCCCCTGGTGCCGGCTTCGTCGATCATCCATTGCAGTGCTACATCGGCCAGGCCATCCTGGGCATAGCCACCACCCACATCGGCATGCACGCCGGTAAACCACACCTGCTTGACGTCAGTTTTGGCGTTTTTCTCATCCCAGAGCGTGGGTTGAAAGCTGGCGCGGATTTCATCAATAGCGACGGCATGGCGGGCGTGCCGGGTCTTGGCGCTGAGCTTCACATCGTGAAAGATATGGTCATCACGGTCATCGAGAAAATTCAGCAGGGCCATGTCATCGGGAATGCCCAAGGCGCCGACGGTATCCCAGACGCCAATGAAATGAATAACGACATGACTGTCTGACGCCCCGCCTTTGTGGAAAGTCCAGTCCTTGCCCCAGCTATTGCGGCCGGCACGGTCACGATAACCCTGCTGATAGGCCATCTCTACCCGCTGCCAGCCTTCGGCAGATGCTATGTCCGTCAGGTCCAACAGGCCACAGCGGGCAATGAAGCCGCCCAGTGAGCGCACGGTGTAGGCTCCTCGGCTGAAACCGAACAGGAAGATACGGTCACCTTCGCGGTATTGTCGTGCCAGCCACTGGTAGCCGCTTTTGATGTTCCGGCTCAGGCCTTTGCCGGCACCGCCGCCGAGCACCTGGTCAAATAAACCGCCGTCCGTACCGACGCCCGGGTGGTAATACTTCAGTTGTGGATTATCGTCTGCGTCTTTCTCTGCAATGCAGTTATAGAGCTTGTAGACGTTGGTGGGGGCCAAGACGCCATCATCTTCCTGATCGGGGGTGTTCCAGGTGCCATCGGCACAGACAATCAGATTTCTCATTGCCGCTCCTTGCTTTCCATGTTGGTGTTGTCATTCCGTTCACCAGTACAGCCTTCTTGGCAACCGGTAAGGCAGAAGCTAGAGCGGGGTCGGGATGTTGTCAACCAGGGTACTCGTCCCTGCCTGGCAACATCCCGCTACGACGGTTGTGAGGGGACTACTTGTTGGCGCGGTTTTCGATCAGGTGGTCCACAACCGCGGGGTCGGCCAGGGTGGTGGTATCGCCGAGATTCTCGAGTTCGTTGGCGGCGATCTTGCGCAGAATGCGGCGCATGATCTTGCCAGAACGCGTTTTTGGCAGCCCCGGTGCCCACTGGATGATTTCCGGCTTGGCTATGGCACCGATCTCCCTGGCTACGAAATTACGCAGTTCTGCCAGCAGTTCATCGGAAGCTGATACACCACTCATCAGGCTGACATAGGCATAGATGCCCTGGCCCTTGATATCGTGGGGGAAGCCGACCACAGCGGCTTCGGCGACACTTTCATGCAGCACAAGTGCGCTTTCTATTTCAGCTGTGCCGAGACGATGACCACTGACATTGAGCACGTCATCGACACGACCGGTAATCCACCAGTAGCCATCCTCGTCACGACGGGCACCGTCACCGGTGAAGTAATAACCCGGGTAGGTGGAGTAATAGGTGTCGACACAGCGCTGGTGATCGCCATAGACGGTACGGATCTGGCTTGGCCAGCTGGCAGTAATGACGAGATTACCGGAGGTGGCGCCTTCGAGGATTGTGCCTTCAGGGTCGACCAGGGCCGGCTGCACGCCGAAGAAGGGCAGGGTGGCTGAACCGGGTTTCAGGTCTGTGACGCCGGGCAGCGGGGTAATCATGTGACCTCCGGTTTCTGTCTGCCACCATGTATCCATGATCGGACAGCGGCCATTGCCTACGACATGGTAATACCATTCCCAGGCTTCGGGGTTGATGGGTTCGCCAACCGTGCCGAGAATTTCCAGGGATTCGCGGGAGGTACTGGTAACCGGATCATTGCCCTGCGCCATCAGGGCGCGAATGGCGGTGGGGGCGGTATAGAAGGAGCGCACCTTGTACTTGTCGATCACCTGCCAGAAGCGGGAGCAGTCGGGGTAGGTGGGTACCCCTTCAAACATGACCGTGGTGGCGGCATTGGCCAGCGGACCGTAGACGATATAGGTGTGGCCGGTCACCCAGCCGACATCGGCGGCACACCAGTAGATGTCGCCATCGTGATAATCGAATACATACTTGTGGGTCATGGCGGCAATGAGCAGGTAGCCGCCCGTGGTATGCAGGACACCCTTGGGTTTGCCGGTGGAGCCGGACGTGTACAGGATGAAAAGCGCGTCCTCGCTGGCCATGGGTTCCGGCTCGCAAGTGGCGGCGACATTGGCCGTGGCCTCACCGTACCAGATATCACGACTGTCATCCCAGGCGACATCGCCCCCGGTACGTTTGACGACCAGCACGGTGTGCACGTTGGGGCAGTTGGCCACGGCGGCATCGGTGTTGGCCTTGAGCGGGAAGAAGCGGCCGCCACGGACGCTTTCGTCAGAAGTGATCACCACCCGGCAGTCGGAATCGAGAATACGGTCTTTCAGGGAGTCGGGCGAGAAACCACCAAAGACTACCGAATGCACGGCACCGATACGGGCACAGGCAAGCATGGCAAAGGCGGCTTCGGGAATCATGGGCATGTAGATACAGACGCGATCGCCTTTTTTCACACCCCGGTCTTTCAGCACGTTGGCCAGTTTGCAGACTTCGTCATGCAACTCCTGGTAGGTGATGGTGCGGTCGTCGCCGGGCTCATCGCCTTCCCACAGAATAGCGGCCTGGTTGGCACGGGCGGGCAGATGGCGGTCGATACAGTTGCTGGTGACGTTGAGCTCACCCCCCAGGAACCACTTGATGCTGCCACTGGCCATGTCGCAGTCGCTGACCTGGGAAAAGGGTGTTATCCAGTCCAGGAACGTGGTGGCCTGTTCGGTCCAAAACGTATCCGGGTCTTCCACAGAAGCTTTGTACATGGACTCATAGGCGGCCTTGTCGAGGTGGGCGGTTTTCTTAAGGGTTTCCGGGACGGGATAACGTTTTGTTTCTGACACGGGGGCTCCTAGTATTTGTTGCCAGTGCACTGACAGGCAGTGCAACCAGCAGACTGTTCAGGGTCTGAATCTTGCCGAACAGACCCGATTTATACCACGGTCGAGGAATACTTTGGCAAGTCTTGTGACGTTGTGTCACTGGACCTTGCACCAAGCGCTTCCGCGACCTTGTGCGCGCATGACTGTGCGCACAGTCCCCCCCGGGATATGGTCAAGTCATGGCAGGCTTTATCGGTAAAGCCTGCCCATGTGCAGCCTCAGGCTACTTTTTCGGTGACAGACTCCGGCGCTGGCTCGGCTATCTGGACCGGAATGGTATTGCTGGCACGGATGATGGCGTTATGTTCATCCAGGTAAACCAGTTTTGGCTTGTGGTTGAGCAGTTCAGCCTCGGTATAGCCGGCGTAGGCACAGATAATGACACGGTCGCCGACGCTGGCGCGATGGGCTGCAGCGCCGTTGATCGAAATAATGCCTGAACCGGTTTCGGCACGAATGGCATAGGTAGTAAAGCGTTCGCCATTGGTGATGTTGTAGATCTGGATCTGCTCGAACTCACGGATACCGGCACTGTCGAGCAGGTTGCCATCGATGGCGCAGGAGCCTTCGTAATCCAGTTCGGCGTGGGTCACGCAGGCCTTGTGGAGTTTGGCTTTTAACATCAGTGATTGCACGGGAAGTTCCTCGAAAATGTCGGTTGCCGCCGGCAAAGGCCAGCTACAAAGGACGCGCATTATCCCAAAAATAGGCCAACCCGTCACCCATGCCGGCAGGCCAGGCAGGGCGGGTTTCGGTGACATGATGGCTGTGGCCTGCAAGACGGGGCAGGCGGGGTTTTAGCCGCGTAGCAGGGTGTTGCCGGAATGGATTCTGAACGACCGCACACGTGCTCGTATGCAGGCCTATTCTTCCTCGGAATCCGACAGCAATTCGTCCGTGTCCTCGTCATCATCCTGGCTCAGCAGGTATTCGAATTCGGGGTCGACGATAATGCGTCCTTCCATGGCTTCCCTGCCCATCAGCATGAGGTAGGTCATCTCGGAGCGGTCGGTGAGGGTGATCTTGATGGGCCATTCCCGTCCGGCCAGGCGAATCAGGGTGGTGATGACGACGCGCTTCTCGGTATCTGCGGACGAGCTCTTGACCTTCTTGGTGCCTTCCACGGGCGCGGTGGTGCGGATGATGGAATCGACATTGTGAATGTCTGGGTGGAGGTCAAAGCTGACATAGTTCTTGCCGCCTTTCCTGAACTCGTCAATGTTGTCCACGTGCAGGGACGAGGTGGCAGCACCGGTATCCACGCGAACGTGGAGTTTTTCAATACCCAGTTCCGGCAGGTCACACTGCTCCAGTGCGCCGACTTTCAGTTTCGAGAGTTTGGTATAGGCCATATGGGCTACCCTTTACTGCTTGTAGTCTGCCTGATTACTTCGTCAACAGCGCCGGTCATCCTTTGCCTTTGGGGCGGTTGGGACCAAGGGCAGAATCCTTTTCGATATATTCGATAATCTTGTCAGCCACATTCTTGCCGGTGGCAGTCTCAATGCCTTCCATGCCTGGTGAGGAGTTTACCTCAATCACCAGCGGGCCATGCGAAGAGCGCAGGATATCCACGCCGGCCAGATCCAATCCCATGACCTGGGCGGCACGCACGGCAAGTGCGCGCTCCTCCGGTGTGAGCCTGATCACTTCAGCGGTGCCGCCGCGATGCAGGTTGGAGCGGTACTCGCCTTTGACGGCCTTGCGCTGCATGGCAGCAATGACTTTTTTGCCCACCACGAAACAGCGAATGTCCGAACCGCCGGCTTCACGAATGAACTCCTGGACGAGGAAGTCCGAGCCTATGCCCATGAAGGCATTGATCAGGGCTTCGGCCGCTTTCTTGGTTTCAGCCAGCAGGACGCCATCGCCATGGGTGCTCTCGGTCAGTTTTAGGATCAGCGGCGCACCGCCAACGGACTCGATCAGCTTGCCGGTGGCACGGGCGGAGTGGGCATAACTGGTCACCGGCTGGCCGATGCCCTTGCGGGCGAGCAGCTGGTGCGCCCGCAGTTTGTCGCGGGAGCGGGTGATGGCGATGGACTCGTTGATGGAATAGACATGGCCGACCTCGAACTGGCGCAGCACGGCGCAGCCATAGGCTGTGATGCTGGCCCCGATGCGCGGAATAACGGCATCGAATTCCAGTTCCTCCACCTTTTCAGCACTGCGCTGGTAAAACACCGTGGGGTCATTGGCGGTGATGTTCATGTAGCACTTGAGTACGTCGACGACGCGCACTTCATGACCGCGTTCCTTGGCGGCTTCGACCAGGCGGCGGGTGGAATAAAGGTTACGGTTGCGTGAAAGTATGCCGATGCGCATGGAAATCCTGAGGGTTATGGCTTTGTCTTGCGGGAGAAGGAATCAATACTAGGCCAGTGAGGTTAATAAATGAAGGCGAACGGTCAGGCGCGCTGCAGGGTGATGTTGTCGATCAGGCGCGTTTTGCCAAGCCAGGCGGCCGCCAGGATCACCAGGTCGGTATCCGCTGCAGTGGCCGGCTCCAGCGTGGCAGCGTCACACACGGCAATATAATCCGGCCGGAATCCGGCCGTAGCGAGCGCCTGCATGCCAGCGCTTTCCAGGGCGGCATAATCCGTGTTGCCGGCAACAATACTGTCACGGGTGCTAACCAGCTGTTGCTGCAGCAACGGGGCAACTTCGCGCTCGGCGTCCGTCAGGTAGCCATTGCGGGAACTCAGGGCCAGGCCGTCCTCACTGCGCTGGACAGGCACGCCACGGATGATGACGGGCATGCACAGATCGGACACCATCTTGCGGATAACCTGCAGCTGCTGGTAGTCCTTTTCCCCGAAGAAGGCCGCATCAGGCCCGGTCAGGTGCAGCAGCTTGCTGACCACAGTACACACGCCGTCAAAGTGGCCGGGACGGCTGGCGCCGCAGTGGCGTGCTGTCAATCCTGGTACCGACACCAGGGTCTGGTTGTCGAGACCATTGGGATACATCTCTGTCGTCGCCGGAATGAACACAGCATCGCAGGCGCTGGCTGTGAGGCCGGCAATGTCGGCGTCGAGTGTGCGCGGATAACTGCTCAGGTCCTCACTGGGGCCGAACTGGAGGGGGTTGATGAAGATGGTAGCCAGCACGATATCGCATTCCGCCCTGGCGGCGGCAACCAGCGCCAGATGGCCGGCATGGAGGTTGCCCATGGTGGGCACCAGGGCGATGCTTTTGCCTGTGCGGCGAAACTGTGCCAGCGCTTCCTGCAGGACGGCCCGTGTCTGGTAAATCTGCATGGGGGAGCCAGGTCAGTCGTAGCAGTGTTCGGGTGCCGGAAAAGTGCCGGCCTTGACCGCACTGACAAAACCGGCGATGGCCCCGGGAATGCCATTATCGGATTCCGCGAGGAAATTTTTCACGAACTTCGGCGTGATCGGGGCTATGCCCAGCAAATCGTGCAAAACCATGATCTGGCCATCGACATGGGGGCCGGCACCGATGCCGATTACGGGAATGGTCAGGGCTTCCGAAATGGTCCGGGCCAGTGACACCGGCACAGATTCCAGCAGCAGGCAGCTGGCGCCGTGCTCTTCCAGCAACCGCGCTTCCGCAATCATGGCGCCAGCCTGGTCCGGATCTCGGCCCTGTACCAGGAAGCCCCCGATACGATTGACCGATTGTGGCGTCAGGCCCATATGGGCACAGACGGGGATGCCGCGTTCGGCCAAAAGGCGGGTGGACTCGGCGATCCAGACGCCCCCTTCAAGTTTGACCATCTGCGCGCCGGCACGCATCAGCCGGGCCGCATTTTCCAGCGTCTGCGCTTCGGAGGCATAGGACATGAAGGGCAAGTCGGCGATCAACAGCGAGCCCTTGCTGCCGCGTTTCACGCAGCCCATGTGATAAACCATGTCGTCCATGGTGACCGGCAAAGTGGAGTCATGTCCCTGCAGCACCATGCCGAGCGAATCGCCCACCAGGATGACTTCGACTCCGGCATCGCCGAACAGGCCGGCAAAGAGGGCGTCATAGCAGGTCAGGCAGGCAAATTTCTCGCCGGCGTCCTTGAGCTTGTGCAGCGTGTTGACGGTGACTTTTTTCACGGGCTTTCTTTGACGACGTTAAGTTGCCGGGTTTCCCTCACGGTGGAGGGTGGCATGTTACAGCAAGGAGGGCTTGGGGTTGAAGTAATTACGGCTGCCCTTGCGGGTTGTCAGTATGTAATCCAGCAGCTGGTTGTAATCGTCGTCATTGTTGACCAGATCGATTTCCGCGCTGTTCACCATCAGCAGGGTGCTGTCGTCGTAGTAATGAAAAAACTGGGTGTAGGCATCAATCAGGTTTTCCAGGTAGGGGCGTTCAATCAGCTGCTCGGCTTCAATGCCGCGTTTTTGGATGCGTTCCAGCAACGTGTCCACCGGTGCCTGCAGGTAGATCACCAGGTCGGAGCGTGGCGCATCGATGGTCAGGTGTTTATAGACGTTCTGGTAGAGTTCGAATTCGTCGTTGTCGAGATTCTGCCGGGCAAACAGCCGGTCTTTCTCCATCAGGAAGTCGGCCACGCGCACGGGTTCGAACATGTCATCCTGACGCAGATCCTGGATCTGCTGGGCACGCTGGAACAGGAAAAACAGCTGTGTGGCCAGGGCCATCTGGCGGGGATCGTGATAGAAGCGCTCAAGGAAGGGGTTCTCGTCGCTTTTTTCCAGCAGGATTTCGTAGTTGAAACTCTTCGCCAGGCGCTTGGCCAGGCTGGTCTTGCCGACACCGATAGGGCCTTCAACAGCGATATACCGGGGAATGGAGCTGTTTTTACTGATTTCCTGGGCCACTTGGCTGGTCACTGATTCGGATTGTTGCGTGATTTTACTCTGCGCTTGCCGGATTTTGAACGGCGCCGGCCACGACGCTGGGGCGTGAGCATCTTGTCCTGCTGTTCCTTGTCCGCCTGCTGGAATTGTGTCCACCACTCGCCAAGGCCATCGAGGTTTTCCCCGGCCTGCTCGCGCAACAGGATGAAGTCATAGGCGGCGCGGAAACGTTTGTGGTTGACCAGCACATTGGCGCGTTTACGACGTGGCAGGCGCAACTGGAATTCCCAGATCTCGCGCATCGGGATACTGAAGCGCTTTGGAATGGAAATGCGGTTGACCTGTTCACTGATGACTGCCTGCGCGGCATGGTGCATGGCTACCATGGGCGGCATGTTGCGTTTCAGGTTGGCTTGGTACTGGTGATCAAGCGCCGGCCAGAGAATGGCGGCGAGTAGGTAGGCCGGCGTCACACTCTTCAGGTCACTCACGCGCTGGTCAGTGCTGGCAAAGGCGCTGTGCAGGATCTTTTCCATCAGGGGGTTGTCCTGCTTCATGACGGCGGCCGTGCCCGGAAACAGGTAGTCGAACACCTCGTATTTTCGCAGCATCTCGTAGCTTTCCAGCGAGTTGCCGGTAAAAAACAGTTTCAGGATCTCATCGAACAGGCGCGCCGCCGGAATGGATTCGAGCAAATGGGCCAGTGGCCTGATGGGTGCGGCTGTGGCGGGATCGATGCTGAAGCCGAGCTTGGCGGATAGGCGGATGGCGCGCAGGATGCGTACCGGATCTTCACGGTAGCGCTGCTCCGGGTCGCCGATCATGCGCAGGCAGTGGTTTTCCAGGTCCTGCTTGCCCTGAACAAAATCATGCACGCGGAATTTTCTCACCGTGTAATACAGCGCATTGACCGTGAAGTCGCGGCGGATGACATCCTCCTCGAGTGTGCCGTAGACATTGTCACGCAGGATCATGCCGCTCTGGGAATGGGCTGAATCGATATGCTGGATGCTTCGGGCCAGGCGCTCACCCTGGATCTGGACACTGTCGGTATTGCTGGCGCGAAACGTGGAAACCTCGATGATTTCACGGCCCATGGTGACATGCACGATGCGGAAGCGGCGACCGATGATGCGTGCCTGTCGGAATTCAGCCTTGGCCTGTTCGGGTGTGGCATTGGTCGCAACATCGAAGTCCTTGGGCTGTTTGCCCAGCAGAAGATCGCGCACGGCACCGCCCACGATATACGCTTCATAACCCGCATCGTTGAGCGTGTAGAGCACGCGCAGGCAACCGGGGCTGATGTTTTTGCGTGAAATACTGTGCTGGTCGCGTTCCAGAATGACAGGAGTCAGCGGTGACAGGTCGGTGGAACCGGGCGCGGAGGGTTCAGGCGTTGTTGGCGGGTTTGAATCGTTGCTCAAGACACTAACTCTTGCGGTGAAGGAAGCATTTTACACAGATGTGCTGGAGCGGGTAAGCGTTGGTGTCATTCCGTTCAGCAGGAGCACCACGGGATTGCCACGCGTACCGGCGTCAACACTGTATGGATTAAGCAGATACCAAGAGCAGATATAAAACGGGGGAAGCACTTTCGCACTTCCCCCGTTGAATGAGGCGTTTCTATTTTTGTTATTATTGTTATTGACTGCAACATCCATGTCTGCAATGCCAGCCCAGCAGGCTGATGGTCAGGAAAGTATCCCACCCCGAGTCATTGACCCTACAGTGTACTCCCCGGAATCATGCTGTTTACCAGTTCTTATTTTCCGCCGGGGCCTTAGTGCAGTCTTGCTGATGTTCTCCGAAAACCTGTTTCAAACAAGCATCAGCAAAAGTCAAAAATAGTCTGCAGTTATTATTGTTGTTGTGCAGGCAAGACGAATATAAGACAGGTTTTGAGCGTTTTTCAAAACTTTTTTTATATTTTTTCTACACAATCTGGAATGTGCAGTGCAGCATTAAAATGTGTAACCGAAACTGCGAAAAAGGGTAACAAGTAGCCCCGATGGAGGCCTGGATACGGGAAGGGGTTATGCGGGTTTTTTCTTGTTGCGCGGAATGTTGAAGCGTTGGCGTCTTTCCCACAGGCACTTGCGGCTGATGCCGAGTTTCTTGGCCAGTTCGGTTTCGTTGAGCTCATCCTGGTTTTCCAGCACAAAACGCTCGAAATAATCCTTCAGGGAAAGATCCTTGTCGTTGACGACTGCATGATCCGGATCGTTGCTGGCAGCCGGGGTGGCGGTTGCCACGGCATCGATCTTGACCAGTTCCACATCGAGTCCCATCAGGTCCAGGGGGATCTCGTTTTCTTCCGTCAGGATTACTGCACGTTCAATGGCGTTTTCCAGTTCGCGGACATTACCTGGCCAGTGGTACGTGGTAATGCCCTGGATGGCATCCGGGCTGAATTTCTTGCGCGGCACATTGAGGCGATTGCAATACACTTCCAGTTTTCTGTCGGCCAGTTCGAGGACATCGGCACCGCGCGCGCGCAGCGGTGGAATTTCCAGCGGCATGACATTGATGCGGTAATACAAATCCTCGCGAAAGCGGCCTTCGTTCACCAGTTGCTTGAGATCCCTGTGAGTGGCAGCGACCAGCCGGATATCGACTTTCTGTGACTGCACGGACCCGACCTTGCGAATTTCATGTTCCTGCAGCACACGCAACAGACGGGCCTGGGCTTCCAGCGGCAATTCACCGATTTCATCGAGAAACAGCGTGCCATTGTTGGCTTCCTCGACGAGGCCGGTGCGGGTCGATGTGGCGCCGGGGAAGGCATCCTTCTCGTGCCCGAACAGTTCCGATTCAATCAGGTTTTCCGGAATGGCGGCGCAATTCACCGAAATCAGGCTGGCATCCTGGCGGGTGCTGCCTTCATGCACAGCCCGGGCAACCAGTTCCTTGCCGGTTCCGGATTCGCCCATGATCATGACCGGAGAATTGGTCATGGCCACCTTGCGGATACGCCGGAACAGTTCGCACATGGCGGGACAGTGACCGACCATGCCGGTGACCGGTTTTTCGCTGTCGCGCGGATTTGCCATGACCGCATTCTGGGCTTTGATGTCCTCGCTGATGATGCGATTGATGGCACCCAGGACTTCCTCGGGATCCAGGGGAAGTGACAGGTAATTGACGGCACCGATGGCGCGGGAATCGATTGCGCTACGCATGCTGGCGTAGTTGGTCAGGATCAGTACCGGTGTGTGGGTCATGCGTATCAGGTGTGTACCGGGACAGCCGTCCAGTCGCAGGTCGGCAATAATGCAGCCAAAGGCATCCAGATCATGGGTGGCGGCTGACTCGACACTGGCAGCCTCGGTCACACCGAAACCCTGGCGTTCCAGCAAGCGTCTCAGCGCTTTGCGGATCTCACTGTCGTTTTCAACAATCAGAATATGATGCATGGGATTCGGGGCAGCGAATGACTAGGCAGACGGCACAGACCGGTGACAACAGTCGCTGAACGGGCGCTTTTGAGAAGGGTGATTCTTCATAGCAGGTAAATTAATGGGTAATGTGTTTCTTTTCTACCCATTTTTTGCTTTTTTCCGGATTTTACCCCGAATAACGCCGATGTTGCGGTGCAATATGAGCGTCTGGCGAACCAGCGCCGGCGCCGTGCCGATGCACGGCACACCGGTCAGTCGGCGGTAGCTTCCTGCAGGGTCTTCAGTGCGCCAAGCCTTGCCGGCTGCCAGCGGGCTGTAGCCCAGGCCAGAATGTCGGCCGGTGTTGCCGACAGCAATTGCGGGTCCGGTTGCTGCTGCAGGTAGGTCAGCGCCTCGACCAGCAGGCGGGCCGGGTTCAGGATATCGATCGCGGGTGCATGATGCTGTTTGCTGAGCTTCTGGCCATCGCTGGTGACGATGACCGGGATATGGCTGTATTGCGGGCGGGGCAGATTGAGCAGTTCCTGGAGATAGCGTTGTCGCGGCGTGGAATCCAGCAGGTCGATACCCCGGACCACATGGGTGATGTTCTGGAAACCGTCATCGACGACCACAGCCAGTTGGTAGGCGTATAGCCCGTCCTTGCGTCGAATGACAAAATCGCCGACCGCACTTTGCAACGGTTGCTGCTGGGGTCCCTGGATGGCATCCGTAAACGTCATTAACCAGTCACTGACACGGCAACGCAGCGCAATGCCCTTGCCATCTCCCAGACCGCGGTCACGACAGGTACCCGGGTACACACCGCCATGGTCGAGCACCTGCTGGCGTGTGCAGTCACAGGCAAATACCTTGTGTTGGGCCTGCAGGGTGGCAATGGCTTCGGCATAGGCGGGGTATCGCTGGCTCTGGTAGAGCACCGGACCGTCCCAGTGCAATCCGAGGGCATCCAGGGCACAGAGAATCTGGTCGGCGGCTTCAGCACTTTCGCGGGGGGGATCCAGGTCTTCCATGCGCATCAACCAGGTGCCGTTGTGACTGCGGGCATCCAGGTAGGATGCCAGCGCGGCAATCAGTGAGCCCATGTGCAACGGACCCGATGGTGAGGGTGCAAAACGCCCGATATAGGATGCAGGCATCGGCGTCGGACCTGGGTGCTGTAGGTTGGCGTCTGTCATGAAGCTGGCAAAGACAGTAGTTCTGCAAAAACGCAGTATAGCGAATCGCGGACAAGAAAAAGGGCGACCATGGTCGCCCTTTCTATCGGAGTAGCATTATAACGCTGTATCGTTATTGCGTGCCGCTGTGACGAGCGGGAACTAGTCAAGCGCCCAGCTGTTTTTCCTTGATTTCGTCGAGCGTCTTGCAATCGATGCATTTGTTGGCAGTCGGCCTGGCTTCCAGGCGACGAATACCGATTTCGACACCGCACGAATCACACCAGCCGTAATCGTCATTGGCGATTAGCTCAATGGTGCTGTCGATCTTCTTGATTAAGCGGCGTTCGCGGTCGCGCGTGCGCAACTCGATGCTGAATTCCTCTTCGAGTGTGGCGCGGTCAGCAGGATCCGGCGGGTTGGCCGCTTCGTCCTGCATGTGGTGTACGGTACGGTCTACCTCTTGCATCAGTTCATTGCGCCAACTGCGCAAAATGTTCTTGAAGTGCTCTTTCTGAGCTTCGTTCATGTACTCCTCACCACGTTTGATTTTGTAAGGAGTGAAGCCTCTGGCCTGCATATGTGAATCCGGTGCTGTTACTGCAGCTGGTGCCACAGGACGGGCAGCAGCTTTTGCTTTGGGTTTAGCTTT
>Ga0181565_10000682_pt1 | contig 25361 bp, 26 predicted proteins | sample 101ome_16_FD_129661 | JGI IMG/M metagenome (GOLD analysis project Ga0181565, IMG submission 129661) | Coastal salt marsh microbial communities from the Groves Creek Marsh, Skidaway Island, Georgia - 101401AT metaG (megahit assembly) | ecosystem: Environmental > Aquatic > Marine > Intertidal... | reverse complement strand
TTGCCCTCGCTGACCAGATGCTCAACCACATCCAGGGCAATGGCTGAGGTAACCACCCAGTCTGCCCGCGCTTTCACCTCGGCAGATGTGTTCGCATAAACCACCACCTGGTGGTTGGGGTGCTGATCGCAAAAGGCGGAAAATGTCTCCGCCGGACAACCAAGATCCAGCGAACAGGTCGCTTCGAGTGTCGGCATGAGGATGGTTTTTTCGGGATTCAGGATTTTGGCCGTCTCACCCATGAACTTGACCCCGGCGACAACAATGGTTTGCGCAACGGACTGGTTGCCAAAGCGGGCCATCTCCAGGGAGTCGGCAACAAAGCCGCCGGTTTCCTCGGCCAGTGCCTGCAGAGCGGCATCAGTGTAGTAATGCGCCACGAGGACGGCATTGCGTTCCAGCAGCAAGGCCTTGATGCGATCACGATAATCCTCGGCTACGGCCTCCGGAATGGCACAGGTCTGAGGCACTTTGTCGAGGTGAAACCTGACCAATGCGCGCTCAGCGGCAAATTCCGACTCTGTATTTTTGTTGAGGATTTTCATGAAGCGGAGGTGAACTGTACTTGGCAAGCTATACTACCATAAACTGCTGATTCTGCTTCATATATCCACAGAAAGGCTTGCTATTTTTTGCCAGATCAGTACCATGTGCGGCTTATTTTTGCTGCCCTTTCCAGGGGCTGTAAAGATCCTTTCAAAACGCAGTGTGTCTGCCTGAAAGATTTTCAGATTTCGGGGCGTTAGCTCAGCGGTAGAGCAGTTGGCTTTTAACCAATTGGTCGATGGTTCGATCCCATCACGCCCCACCACTACAACGAAAAGGCCGCTATCAGCGGCCTTTTTGCTTACTTACTTTCTGGCTTTCTGGCTTTTAGCTTTCCTGCTCTCTTGCTTTGCGCAATCTTGCCACCGGACAGTGTTCGGCCAAATCCGCGATCAGACAGCCTGATAGTGGGTCGAGTCCGGTACACCGGCATCGGCAAAGCCCTTCTTGCGCAAGCGGCAGCTGTCGCAGCGGCCGCAGGCCTTGCCGGCAGCATCGGCTTGGTAGCAGGATACGGTGGCACTGTAGTCCACGCCCAGCGCAGTGCCCCGGGCAATGATCTCGGCCTTGGTCAGATCGATCAAGGGTGTCTCTATCCGGATGACATCGCCTTCGACGCCGCGTTTGGTCGCCAAATTGGCCAGGGTCTGAAAAGCCTCGATAAAAGCCGGCCGACAGTCGGGGTAGCCCGAGTAATCCAACGCATTCACCCCGATGAAGATGGCATCGGCATCCAGCACTTCTGCCCAGCCCAGAGCGTAGGACAGGAAAACGGTATTACGTGCCGGCACATAGGTGACCGGGATCCCTTCACTGGCTGCTTCAGGTACAGCAATACTGTCATCGGTCAGTGCCGAACCGCCTATGCCACGCATGTCGACCGGTATAACCTTGTACCCCGCCAGTCCTGCCGCGTCAGCAAGGCGGGCAGCGGCCGTCAGCTCAGCCCGATGGCGCTGACCATAGTCAAAACTGAGCCCATAGCAGGTGTATCCGGCATTTTTTGCAATAGCCAGGCAGGTCGCCGAATCCAGCCCACCGGAAAGCAGCACGACAGCCTGTTTTTGCCTCGTTTCAGCCACCATCAATGTCCCGGCTGGTTGTCCCAAAGGTATTTGTGCAACTGAACCTGGAAGCGTACATCAAGCTGGTCAGCCAGAATCCATTCCGCCAGTTCCCGGGCTTCCAGTTCCGCGTTACTTGGTGAAAAAAGGACATCTGACACCTTTTCGGTCAGCGCAAACTCCTTTACCTTGCCAACAGCCCATTCGTAATCCTCACGATTGCATATGACGAATTTGACCTGATCATTGGTCGTGAGCCTGTCGATATTGCTTTCCAGATTTTTCGCCATCTCCAGTGAACCTGGTGTTTTTAGGTCCATGACTTTGACCACACGCGGATCGACCTTGCTGACATCCATGGCACCGGCTGTTTCCAAGGAAACTTCATACCCTTGCTCGCAAAACGCCGCCAGCAAAGGAAGGCAATTTGGTTGCGCCAGGGGCTCCCCACCCGTCACCGTGACGTAGCGTGCTCGGTATTGCCCGACTTCCTGCAGAACCTGCTCTATGTCATAGATGACACCACCACTGAAAGCATAGGCTGTATCACAGTACTGGCAACGCAGGGGACAGCCGGTGAGGCGCACGAAAACCGTCGGTCGCCCCACGGTCCTGGCTTCTCCCTGAAGGGAGTGAAAAATTTCGGTAATACGCAGCGTCGCGCTCATCTGGAGTTTGCCACGGGCAGGAACTGGTTCAGAGCCCTGCGTCGTTCAGGTATTCGGTGGCCAGCTCAATTTCCGAGGTGCTGTTAGGATACACCTGGCTGATACGGCGCCAGAGATCAACAGCGCGCTGGGTATTACCCATTTCATTGTAGACAGTACCCAAGCGCAACATGGCTGTCGCCGCTTTCGGATCCTGAGGATACTCGTCAAGCAGACGTTGCAGGACTGATATGGACTGGGTGTAGTTTTCCAGCAGGTGCAAGGCTGCCCCCTGCCAGTAAAGGGAATTGGTCAGGTAACGTCCCTGCGGGTAAACATCGATATACTGCTGAAACAGGTTTACTGATTCCTGGAAGTTTTCTTCCTCCAGCAACTGGTTCAGGGCGAACCGATACAGTTCCTGCTCACTTCGTGGAGTACTGACTGCAGACAGGTTTGTTGACACGATACCGGCTCCGGCATTGGCCCCGCCGATACCGGCGCCCGCAGTCATCGGCTGGGGCACAGCGGTGGCTGCAGCATTGCCTGCGGCAACCGGCGACTGACCATTATTGTTCAGCACGGAGGGCGTAGCCGCATTACTTGGCGGCTGCTGGCCATTATGGAATGAAAACAGTTCTGTCAGACGTGAATCGGTGTCCAGGTAACGGTCCCGCGACTCGGTCTGCAAGCGGCGAATCTGGTAAGACTGCTCTTCAACCAGGCCACGCAGGTTCTGGATCTCGGTTTGCAGGGATTCCAGGCGCAGGTACATCTCAACCATGATGTCGTTCTGGTTGCCTGCACCCGCTGCCGGAGCAGCCTGAGCGGAAATGGCCTGCCCCCGGTCACTGGCGGCATCGACCACGCGCGCCTGGGCCAGTGCCTGGCTGCTGACGGCCATCGAGACTGTCATAGTCAAAGCTGGCAAAAAGATTCTGCTCAATCGTTCATGTCTGCTCATGTCGCTGTGCCTGTCGCTGAAAAAATTAAGCCGGGCGAACCCGGCTTAATCATATACTTTTACTGTAACCAGTGAATGGTCAGTGAATTTCTACCCGGCGGTTTCTCTGGTAGGCAGCTTCAGTAGTGCCTCGGTCAACCGGATTTTCCTCTCCGTAGCTGATGGTTTCCAGCTGGTTGGAAGAAACACCCTGTACCTGCAGGTAACGCTCAACTGCCTGGGCGCGGCGCTCGCCGAGGGCCAGGTTGTATTCACGGGTACCGCGCTCGTCAGCGTGGCCTTCCAGACGATAGCGCAGAGAAGGATTGGCTTTCAGACGGTTGGCGTGATGCACCAGGGCAGCACGGGCTTCGGCGCTCAGGTCGGAGCGGTCGAATTCAAAGTAGAAGACGCTCATGGCCAGGGCGTTGTCACGTTCCATACGCTGGGCAGGTGTCAGGCCATCGTTGTCAGCACCGGAAGTGGTTGCTGAACCGGAGGAGCCGGTACTGGACATGGAGCCATCGCTCATGTCGTCATCAGCCATTTCCTCAGTATCGCTGGAAGCACAGGCCGCGAGGGTCAGTGACAACAGTACAGCCATACTGAGTTTGAATACGTTTTGGGTTTGCATAACTACTCCTTTTTTCACTATGCGTTCAACTGCGGGGTATAAAAATCTGACTTAATTTTCCAAGATTTTTCCCGTTATAACAACACCTATTGGGGATATTGTGCAATTAATCAAAGAACGGGGACCAGGCAGGCTCCCTGACATCACCTTGATCCGATGGTAGCTGGAACTTTACGCGACCGTCAATGGACACGGCGTTCAGAATCCCCCGGCTGCCGGCCTTGGAGGCGTATATGACCATACTGGCGTTTGGGGCAACGCTGGGCGACTCATCCAGGGATGTCTGGGTCAGCTCTCGGATGGTGCCGCGGTCGATGTTCTGGATCGCCAGGTGGTACTCGTCATAGGTATTTTCACGGTGCACCATGAGCAGATTTGAGCCATCGGGCAGCATCACACCCTTGGAATTGTAGGTGCCCTGGAAGGTCAGGCGCTCAACCCAGCCGCTATCGAGATCAACCTGGTAGATCTGCGGCCGGCTGTTGCCGCCCCGCTCCGAGGTAAAAATGAGCGATCTACCGTCCGGCGTCCAGCTGGGTTCAGTGTCAATGGCAAAATGGTTGGTCACCCGCTTCAGGTCACGGGTACGCAGGTCCAGCACATAAATATCGGGATTGCCGTCTTTCGAAAGCACCATGGCCAGTTTTGTACCGTCAGGTGAAAAAACCGGGGAGCTATTGATGCCCGGATAATCAGTCATCTGTTCGCGATTGCCGGAACTGAGTTCCTGGATATAGATACGCGGACGCGTGGACTCAAAGGACACATAGGCGATCCGGCGACCATCAGGCGCCCAGGACGGCGACATAATCGGCTCCCCGGATGTCAGTAGCACCTGCGGACGGCCACCATCGGCATCAGACATGTTCAGCCGGTAGGTCATCTGGTCGGGACCAGGTCCTTGCGACGTGATGTAGAGCAGCTTGGTCGAAAAGGCGCCGCGCACGCCGGTGACCGCCTGGAAAACCTTGTCGCTGATCTTGTGGGCAACATCGCGCAACTGCTGGGGGCTTGCCGTCAGCACTTCGCCGATCAGACGTTCTTCCCGCAGCACATCAAAAAACTCGTACTGTACCTGGAAGTTTCCGCCCGGACCTTCGGTGATCTTGCCCACCAGCAGGTACTGGGCGCTCAGGAAACGCCAGTCACGGAAAAAGACCTCGCTCTCCTCATGGGGCGTACTAAGCATGTTGGCCTCAGGAATGGCGGCAAACTCACCGCTGTTTTGCAGATTCGACGTGATAATGCCGGCCACATTGTCGGGCAGCACGCCAAATCCGGTCCATTCAAAAGGCACAATGGCGATATCCACGGGATCATCCACCCCCTGGGTAATGACGATCTGCAGCTGGCCAAAGGCAAGTGACGAAATGAATACGGCTGTGAGAAGCAATGCACGAATCCATGTCATTAAAAATGTCGTCATGAACGTCGCCATGACTGGCCGTGCCAATATCCTCGCTCTTTTACTCATCGCAACAAGTCCTCTGGTCTGAATACTAGGGTGAATGTCCTGAAATTCCGGTCAAACAGGCTGCGGTCCTGCTGGGCCAGGTCCTGCAGCTCGGTAAAGCTGCCGGCACGCTCCACTGCCTGCAGCACTGAACGGTCAAAAACCGGGTCGCCGCTCGCCTGTATGATGGTGGCGCCCACCACCTCGCCGGTTGGCACCAGGCGCAACTCCACAGTAGCCATCATGCCATTGCGAGCACTGGGTGGAATCTGCCAGTTTTGGCTGATCAGGCGTTTGATGATATTCGCATACTGGGCCACGATCAGGTTGTCACTGGCCTGCTGGCTGGCTTCGGCTTCACGGGCTGCCTGTTCCTGGGCCAGGCGTTGTTGTTCCTGCTGACGCTGCTGTTCTGCGGCGCGCTGCCGCGCCGCTTCGGCATCACGCTGCCGCTGGGCCTCCGCTTCTGCCTGGCGGCGGCGTTCTGCATCGGCCTGCGCCTGTTGCTGCCGCTCGGCTTCTGCCCGTTCCCGCGCCTGCTGAACCTCCCGCTCCTGCCTGGCACGCGCTTCTTGTGCCTGGCGCTGACGCTCCCGGTCCTGCTGTCGCTGGCGTGCCGCCGCGGCTTCTTCCTGTTGCAACCGTTCAATACGGCGCAGGCGTTGCGGATTCACATCGACAGCAGTAGCCGTAACGATTACTGGGTCCTCGATGGTGACATAGTCCGATGGTGATACCGTCCTGCCCAGAATAAACAGCAACAGCAGGCCATGCAGAAAGAGCGAAGCCACGACTGCCGGAGGATAACCCTCAAACTTGAGCAGAATGGCTAATGGATGAAATTTGCTCATGGCGAAAAAGCAGCAATTCCGCTCAGTTGGTTGCTGGTGGCCGGGTGATCAGGCGCACATTCCCGGCGCCAGCGGCAGCCAGTGTGGAAAGCAGATCAGTGACCAGCCCGTAGTTGATCGACACATCACCCTCAAGGAAGACAGGCACATTGGGATTCTGGTTCAGAATCTTCGTCACGTCTTCTTGGATGCGCTCGAGGGGCACCGGTTGTGGATCTTCCTCGGCACCCAGGCTGATGAAGTAATTGCCCTCGTCATTGATGGATACCACCAGAGTAACTTCCTCGTTGCTCTCCACCGGCTCGGCATCAGCCTGAGGCAAATCCACCTTGATACCCTGGGTAATCAATGGCGCTGTGATCATGAAGACAATCAGTAGCACGAGCATGACATCGATCAACGGTACCACGTTGATCTCTGCCATTTGTTTGCGACGACGCGGCCTGTTGTCCATCAGTGGCTCGCCTTGTTGTGGTTTTCTGTGTCAGGCACCTGAATCACTCCTTCGGCCTGCGACTGTGGGCCTGACGATGCAGGATGCTGGAAAACTCGTCCGTAAAGGTCATATAGCTATGTATAACCGAATCCACCTTGGCGGCATAGCGGTTGTAGGCAATAGCAGCGGGTATGGCGGCAAACAGCCCCATTTCGGTAGCCAGCAGCGCATCGGCAATACCGGGTGCGACCACGGCCAGGCTGGCCTGGCTCTGGTTGGCCAGGCTGACAAAAGTATTCATGATGCCCCACACGGTACCGAACAGCCCCAGGTAAACCGATACCGAGGCAACCGTGGAAAGCACTGGCAAATGTTTTTCCAGTACCTTTTCTTCCCTGGCCAGGGCGACCCGCATGGCTCGCCCTGCACCCTCCATGACAGCATCGGAATCAATCCCGGGTTGCTGTCGCAGTCGCGTAAACTCCTTGAAGCCTGAGCGGAACAGGTTTTCCATGCCGATCACACTGGTGTTTTTCTGCTTGCTGGTGCCATCCCGGTACAACTGGCTGAGGTCCATGCCGGACCAGAAGCGCTTTTCAAAGTTGAATACCTCTTTTTCAGCATCGGTCAGGATGATCCATTTCTGGACAATGATGACCCAGGACATGACCGAAATCAGGAACAGGCTGAGCATGACCAGCTGGGCCAGCCAGCTTGCACTTACCACCAAATTCCAAATACTCAACGACTCATTCATGCAATACCTCTGATACTTCCAAATACACTCTCAACAGCTTGGCTCTTCAATCTGTTCAATTCGGCTTTCTTTATTATAAATCTTAAATATGGCTTTTTTCTGGCAACTTCGATCCTCTATCCGTAAATCTTATTTTTCAGTGCAGCCAGGGTTACCTAACCGAAGCGATTCAGCGCCAGATGCTGGAGTAGCTGCCTGCCGCATCCGGCCAGGTCTTCAATCACTGTCCGGCGCACCCGGTTCCGGGATGGCAAACAAGTCCGCCGGTGCGGCATCCGGGTTGAGGCCAAAATGACGGTAGGCAAACTGCGTCACGATGCGGCCCCGCGGTGTGCGCTGGATGAAGCCCTGCTGGATCAGGTAGGGCTCCAGGATGTCCTCGACCGTGCCGCGCTCCTCACTGATGGCAGCGGCAATACTGTCGATGCCGACCGGGCCACCGTCAAACTTCTCAATCATGGTCATCAGCAGGCGCCTGTCCATATGGTCAAAACCGTTCTTATCGATACTCAGCATGTCGAGCGCCGTGTCCGCGATATGGCCTTCGATACGACCATCTGCCTTCACCTGGGCATAATCGCGCACCCTGCGTAATAGACGGTTGGCAATGCGCGGAGTTCCGCGCGAGCGGCGGGCAATTTCCTCGGCGCCGGTATTGTCGCATTCGATCGCCATGATGGCGGCCGACCGCTTCACAATATCGGCCAGCTCAAGCATGGAGTAGAACTCCAGGCGTTGCACGATACCGAAGCGGTCACGCAGGGGCGATGTCAACAATCCGGCGCGTGTCGTCGCCCCGACTAGGGTGAACGGCGGCAACTCCAGTTTCAGCGAACGAGCCGATGGCCCTTCACCGATCATGATGTCAAGCTGGTAATCTTCCATGGCCGGATAGAGGATTTCCTCGATGGCCGGATTCAGGCGGTGAATTTCATCGATGAACAGAACATCGCCCTGTTCCAGGTTGGTCAGCATCGCCGCCAGGTCGCCGGCCTTTTCCAATACCGGCCCGGCCGTGCTTTTCATGGACACACCCATCTCATTGGCGATGATATGTGACAGGGTGGTTTTGCCCAGGCCGGGCGGTCCGAAGACCAGGACGTGGTCGAGCGCCTCGCCGCGCTTGCGGGCGGCGCTGATGAAGATGTCCATCTGATCCTTGACCGATTGCTGGCCAATGTAATCGCTGAGCTTGGCCGGACGGATGGCATTATCCTGGAATTCCTCCCCGGATTTGTCGCTCGCTGTAATAATTCTGTCTTCTTCACGCATGGGGATTCGCCATTCAGGACATGTTCCTGAGTGCTGTCCTGATCAGGTTTTCACTATCAGGCACCTGTCCTGATTCTTCAAGTATATTTGCCGCCGACACCACCGCCCTGCTGGCATCCTGCGGTTTGTAACCGAGATTGATCAATGCTGTCTCGGCCTCTTCCAGGCTCGCATCCCTGCCCGCCCTCACGGGCTTGCCCGGCATCGCGCCGGCCGGCTGACCTTCCCACTCATCCAGTTTGTCTTTGATGTCGATAATCAGGCGTTCGGCGGTCTTCCTGCCGATACCCGGCATCTTGACCAGCGCATTGACATCCTCCTGCTGCACACAGCGCACGAAATCCTCGACTGCCATGCCGGACAACATGGCCAGCGCCAGTTTCGGGCCAACGCCATTGGTGCGTATCAGCAGCCGGAACAGAGCCCGCTCGCGCGCTTCCAGAAAACCGAACAGCAACTGGGCATCTTCGCGCACAACAAAATGAGTAAAGAGGGTGACGCCCTTGCCGGTCTCCGGCAGGCTGAAAAAGGTGTTAAGAGGCACATCGACTTCATAGGCAACACCCTGCACGTCAATCAGTGCCTGCTGGTCCGCCTTCTCGAGCAATATGCCGGTTATTCTGCCAATCATGTTCTGCGCTTCGTCCTGTGGAGTGACTTCATGTGGCCTGCAGACGCCCACGCCTGCCGGTTTTCACATCGGCCATGCGGATCAGGGTGTTCTGGGTGTTGGCATGGCAAACGGCAATGGCCAGGGCATCGGCGGCATCTTCTGGCGGCATCCTAGACAGCCCCAGTAAGGATTTGACCATTTGCTGGACCTGTTTTTTGTCCGCCTGGCCGCGGCCGACCAGCGCCTGCTTCACTTTGCGGGCCGCATATTCGGCCACAGGCAGCTGGTAGTGGGTGCAGGCAACAATGGCGGCGCCCCGGGCCTGACCCAGCTTTAGTGCCGAACTGGCATTTTTACCCATGAAGACTTCTTCCACGGCAGCCACATCGGGACCGTGCTCGATGATGATGTCGGAAATATCGGAAAAGATGGTATGCAGGCGTTCAGGAAAAGTCAGCGTGCCCATGCGGATTACCCCGCTGGCCAGATATTCGAGGGAGTTACCCCTTGCCCGGATCAGGCCGTAGCCGCAGATCCGGGAGCCCGGGTCAATCCCTAGAATGACACTCATCAGCTCGCCTGACTCCCCCTGATGTCTGAACAGCCGTTGTGGCTGGTTGGCTTATTATAAACAGGTCGGGGTCAGGATGCTTCATTCAGTTGCTGCATAACCTCATCGGAGAAATTGGCGTTCGAATATACATTTTGGACATCATCGAGGTCTTCCAGGGCCTCCACCAGGCGCATCAGCTTCTCGGCATCCTCGAACGAGAGATCGGCTTCAGTACTGGCGAGCATGGTGACCTCGGCACTCGCGGCTGACAGTCCCGCCGCATCCAGGGCATCTTTGACCTGGCCGAAATGTTCGAACCCGGTATGCACATCAATCGAGCCGTCCGAATTGTTGATGATGTCCTCGGCACCGGCTTCGAGCGCGATTTCCATCAGCTTCAGTTCATCTCCGCCCCTGGCATAGGAAATCACGCCGGTACGGTTGAACAGGTAGGCGACCGACCCGTTGGTACCGAGATTGCCACCTGCCTTGGAAAAACAGTGCCTGACCTCGGCCACGGTGCGGTTCTTGTTGTCCGTCATGGTTTCGATCAGAACCGCCACACCGCCCGGACCGTAGCCTTCATAGGTCAGCTCTTCGAGGTTGTCGCTTTCGCCAGTACCGGCACCGCGTTCGATGGCGCGCTCGACGGTGTCCTTGGTCATGTTGGCACTGAGTGCCTTGTCGACCACACCCCGCAATTTCGGGTTGTCGGCAACATCGCCACCGCCCTGACGGGCGGCTACAGTGAGTTCACGAATGATTTTGGTGAAGATTTTTCCGCGCTTGGCATCCTGTCCTGCCTTGCGGTGCTTAATATTTGCCCATTTACTATGGCCAGCCATAGTCTCCCCTGCCTTTCTTTCCGGTTCTGGTTATCTTCGACATTGTGTCAAACAAGGCGACAGCCGGTGATGCGCCTGGGGGGGCATAACCCTGTGTCCAGGTCGTTGACGTTGTGCTTACCCTACCCAACCTGGCGGGCAAGCACAAACCGGCAATTCTGCGCGTGCGGCTTAAGACTCTGCCTTTTCGGCCCCGCCAGCATCGGCCTTGGGCTGTTCACGCAGGCGGATATTCAGCTCACGTAACTGCTGGCTGCTGACCACGCCGGGCGCATCGGTCAACAGGCAACTGGCAGACTGGGTTTTCGGGAAGGCAATGACGTCGCGAATGGACTGCGAACCGGTCATCATCATAACCAGCCTGTCTAGGCCGAAGGCAATACCGCCGTGGGGCGGACAACCATAGCGCAGGCCATTGAGCAAGAACCCGAACTTCTCTTCAGCCTCTTCCGGACCGATACCGAGAATGCGGAACACCGCCTGTTGCATATCCGGCTTGTTGATACGAATGGAGCCACCCCCCAGTTCGGTGCCGTTCATGACCATATCGTAGGCTCTCGACAATGCGGTACCGGGATTGGCTTCCAGCTCATTCGGCGCACACGATGGAGCCGTGAACGGATGATGCACGGCGGTATAGCGGCCTTCCTTGTCGTCGTATTCAAACATCGGGAAATCCACCACCCAGAGCGGCGCCCACTCACATTCAAGCATGTTCAGGTCGATGCCCACGCGCACACGCAGTGCGCCCATGGCCTCATTGACGATGCCTGCCTTGTCGGCACCGAAGAACAGGATGTCACCGGTGGTGGCACCACTGCGCTCGAGCACGGATGTAACCACGGCCTCAGGCATGAACTTCAGGATCGGGGACTGTAGCCCTTCCAGGCCGGCATTGATGTCATTGACCTTGATCCAGGCCAGGCCACGGGCCCCGTAAATACCGACAAAATCGGTGTAGTCATCGATCTGCTTGCGGCTCAGCTCGGCACCGCCGGTGACCTTGAGCACGACCACACGGCTGGCCGGGTCATTGGCAGGTGCATTGAAGACCTTGAATTCCACGGCTTTCATGAGGTCGGCGATATCCACCAGTTCCAGCGGGATACGCATATCCGGACGGTCGATACCGAAGCGGCGGACTGCTTCCTCGTAGGTCATACGCGGAAAGGCCGGCAGGTCGACACCCAGGTGGGTCTTGAACACTTCACGGATCATGTTTTCGGCAATGCCCATGATCTGGTCCTCATCGAGGAAAGAGGTCTCGATGTCGATCTGGGTAAACTCCGGCTGACGATCGGCACGCAGGTCCTCATCGCGGAAACATTTGGCAATCTGGTAATAGCGGTCCAGCCCGGACACCATCAGAAGCTGCTTGAACAGCTGCGGTGACTGCGGCAGCGCGAAAAACTCACCCGGGTGCGTGCGGCTCGGCACCAGGTAATCTCTGGCGCCCTCCGGGGTGGCCCGGGTCAGGATCGGTGTTTCGATATCCAGGAAACCGTTGTCATCCAGGTAGCGGCGTACGTTGCTGGTGATCTGCGAACGCATGCGCATGCGGTTGAGCATCTCGGGACGGCGCAGGTCGATGAAGCGGTTACGCAGGCGCACGTCCTCGGAAACCGACTGGTGCTCGTCCAACTGGAATGGCGGGGTGTCAGCAGCATTGAGGATTTCCAGTTCCTTGCCCAGCACCTCGATGCGGCCCGTGGCCATATCATTGTTCTCGGTGCCGGCGGGACGGGCACGCACGCGACCCACCACTTTCACGACATACTCATTACGCACCTGCTCTGCCGTGGCAAAGGACTCCTGCGTATCGGGATCGAAAACCACCTGGGTGATACCGTCTCGGTCGCGCAGGTCTAGAAAAATGACGCCGCCATGGTCACGACGACGGTGAACCCAGCCGCAGAGTGTGACGGTCTGGTCGATGTGGCTTTCATTGAGTTCGCCACAATAATGAGTACGCATAATCTGTCCTGTTATTGGTGCTGTTTATTACTGCTGAATACTTCTTATCACGGCCTGCTGTTACCAGGTTGCCAGCTGCTACCTGTATCGCTATGCCCCGGCTTTGGTGCTTATTCGATCCTGACTTTGGGCCTGACCTTAATCTTACCTTGATCCTTAAATAGCCGTGTTATAGCCCTGAGCCTGAGGCCAATTACCGTGTTGCTGGAAATGCTCGATACTTTTCCTGGAAATTTACCTGGCAATTTTTCTGGCATTTTTCCTGGCATTTTGCCTCAGTCGCTGCCTGACGCCTGGCTTTTGCCTGAGCCGCCATCGGATTTGCTGCTACTGCTGTCAGCTGTACTGCTCTTGCCTGACGTATTGCTTTTGTCAGCCTTGGCGTCTTTGGTCGACTTCTTGGTTTTGAAGTCAGTCTCGTACCAGCCTGAGCCCTTGAGGCGGAAACTGCTGGCTGAAACAAGTTTTTTTAGGGTGGATTTGCCGCAGGCGGGACAATCCGTCAAGGGGGCGTCACTGAACTTCTGGATTTTTTCCAGCGTTTCCCCGCATGACTCACATCGATATTCATAGATAGGCATATCTGCTCTTCCATACCTTCCAAAAAGGATCCAAAAAGGGAACTTATCGAGCCACAAAAAACCGCGTATTGTAACCCATTATGATTTGGTCTGGCATTACTAATGTCGCCATGAAACGACAAAAGCGGTCAGTTACCGAAGTGCCAAAATGGTGCCGATCGGGTAAATTCCAAGGCGCTTTTTCAGGTGTGATTTTTTCGGGTAAATTTTACGGTGTTTTGTTTCCGTTTTCCGCAAAAGTTGGCAGAAAGCCCTTGCCCGTCCAAGGCTATTCCGCTATAAATAGCACCTCGTTCAGTACGATATTTCCGGATGCTAATCATCTCTGAATACCAGTAAATTTTCACTCCTTCCGTAATCGGAGATATACGCTTCAAAGTTCACGTATTTACCCTGCTTTCAGCCAATAGCCGTTATCATGTTAACCCTGTTCGCTGACCCGTCAGGCAAGACTGCAACAAAGGAGCTATACGCAGGAGACCAAACAAAATTCACTGTGTATCGCACTGTATAAAATCGACGTTCTCGGCCCTGCCGGGGTAACAATAACCAGTAAACGCGAATCCAAGAGAGACCAAAACATGGCTGCAAAAAAACCTGCTGCTAAGAAGGCACCTGCCAAGACAGCGACAGCAATTCAGGAAAAATACACCAAGACCCAGATCCTCAACACCATTTCAGAAAACACCGGCCTGACTCGCAAGCAGGTTTCTTCTGTTCTGGACGAGCTGGACACCCTGATTGAGCGTCACATCAAGAAGCGCGGTGTCGGCGAATTCACTCTTCCGGGCCTGCTCAAGATCAAGGCTGTTAAACGTCCGGCCCGTCCGGCTCGCAAGAACGTTCCGAACCCTTTCCGTCCGGGCGAAACCATGGACATCCCCAAAAAGCCGGCCACTACCCGCGTCAAGGTACTGCCGCTGAAGAAACTGAAAGAATTTGCCCTGTAATTAAACGCTTAATTACCAGGCAAAGCGCTGCAGCAGGCCGTCTCCAGGGTGCTGCAGCAAAACACGAAAAGCAGCCTCCGGGCTGCTTTTCTGTTTCCTGACTGTAATCTGTTTGATTACTACAATTTATTGACTACAGTAGCCTTCGATTGGCACCCTTTGCCACCCTATACTATTAATAACGCCTGCCTTTGACGGCACGAACTAAAGCAAGACAACAGCCCATGCGTACATCCCGATATCTCATCGCCACCACCAAAGAAACCCCCGCCGACGCCGTAGTCGTCAGTCACCAGCTGATGCTCAAGGCCGGTATGATCCGCAAACTGGCCACCGGCCTTTACAACTGGCTTCCCTTGGGCTTGCGAGTGCTGCACAAGGTTACCCGTATTATTCGCGAGGAGATGGATGCATCCGGTGCCCTGGAGATTTCCATGCCGGTCGTGCAGCCGGCCGAACTCTGGCAGGAATCCGGTCGCTGGGATGTGATGGGCGACGAACTGCAGCGCCTGCAGGACCGCCATCACCGTGACTTCTGCCTGGGCCCGACCCACGAGGAAGTCATCACCGATATCGTGCGCAACGAGATCAGCAGCTACAAACAGCTGCCCATGAACATCTACCAGATCCAGACCAAGTTTCGTGATGAGCGCCGTCCGCGCTTTGGTGTTATGCGCTCAAGGGAATTCATCATGAAGGATTCCTATTCCTTCCACCTGGATCAGGCATCGCTGAACCAGACCTATCAGCTCATGTATGACACCTACAGTCGTATCTTCAATCGCCTGGGATTCAGTTTCCGCGCTGTGTTGGCTGACTCCGGCAACATCGGCGGCAACCAGTCCCATGAATTCCATGTTCTGGCCGACTCGGGCGAGGATGAAATTGTTTTTAGCGACCAGAGCGACTATGCCGCCAATCTGGAAATGGCCTCCGCCAAGGCCCCGGTAACGGAAAGGCCCACACCTTCAGCAGGGATGACACTGGTCGCCACACCCGAAGTCCGCAGCATCGATGATGTCTGCAAATTCCTGTCCGTCACTGCCGATACCACCATCAAGACCCTGATGGTGCGGGGTGAGGGCGAGGAAGGAAAAACGACACTGGTCGCCCTGGTCCTGCGCGGTGATCACCAGCTCAACGAAATCAAGGCTGCCAAAGTGGCCGGTGTGGCCTCACCCCTGGCGTTTGCCAGCGATGCCGAAATCAAGGCTACTCTGACGTGTGAGTCGGGCTCCATCGGGCCGGTAAACAGCCCGGTGCGTGTCATTGTTGACCGTGATGCCGCTGTGCTCGCCGACTTTGTCTGCGGGGCCAACCAGGATGACCATCACTACACCGGCGTAAACTGGGAGCGCGATGCCCGAATCGATGCCATCGAGGACCTGCGCAACGTGGTCGAGGGCGATATCAGCCCCGATGGCAAGGGCACCCTGTCGATCAAGCGAGGTATCGAGGTTGGCCATATCTTCCAGCTGGGCAACAAGTACAGCAAGGCAATGAACGCTACCGTACTCGATGAAACCGGCAAGAGCGCCATCATGGAAATGGGTTGTTATGGCATCGGTGTCAGCCGCATCGTGGCAGCCGCCATTGAGCAGTGCCATGACGACAAGGGCATCAAATGGCCCGACAACATTGCCCCCTTTCACGTCGTGATTATTCCCCTGAATGCCCACAAGTCGGAAAAAGTGACGGAAGTCAGCGAAGCCCTGTATGCGCAACTGCAGGCGGCCGGCATGGACGTGCTGCTGGATGATCGTGACAAGAAAACCAGCCCCGGGGTGAAATTTGCCGATATGGAGCTGATCGGTATTCCCCATCGCCTGGTGGTGTCTGACCGCGGCCTGGAAAACGGCATGGTGGAATACAAAAAGCGTGGTGATGAAGACACAACTGATGTGGCCAAAGCAGATGTGGTCAACTTTCTCATAGACCGGGTCGTCATCGACTGACCCGGTGCCACCGATAATGCGTCTAGGCCTTGTCGGGCGTGCCCCGGGCCAACCGGAAATACCCGGCAATGGACTGGTCAAAGGTGTCTTCTGAGACTTTTTCGATCTTGCTGAAACGCTCTTTCAGCTGGGAGAATTCCGGCAGGTGACCGGCCACCGGTTCCGGAATATCGCCTGCCAGGTCCTTTGCTTCAGGCAAGCCCCACGGTAATGGTGACTGCAGCTCCCACAGGCTGATACTGTCCAGCTCCCGGTTTAAGATGAACTCCCCTTCTCCGCAATCACGAATGATTTTGCGCTCCTGCAGGATGGAGATGCAGCGACCCAGCAGATCATTCTGAAAAGCCCAGTTATCATCCATCAATTCTCGAATAGTGACAGAGGTGCCTTCTAGGTGATGCTGCCAGAACTTGTTGAGCAGGCCGAGAATCAGCAGCGTGGGATGGATTTTCTTGGTCATGATGCGCAGGTGGTAAATCGGAATCGCTCTGACTAGGTTGGCACCGAACAGGATGATCGTCCAGCAGATGTAAATCCACATCAGGAAGATCGGAATGGCGGCAAAGGTACCGTAGACAAACTCAAAACTGGCCATGGTGATGAAACGGGTAAATATCCATTTCACGACCACAAACATTAGGGCTACTGCCGCACCGCCCACCAGGGCATGTTTAAGCCTGACGCCGCAGTTGGGTACCGCCACATAAAGCAGCGTAAAGGCAATCGTGGTCAACAGCGCCGGAAAAATACCCAGCACTACCGTGCGCGCGCCGACAATATCCGATACTTCCGTGAAGGTTTCAAACAATGCCAGGGAGGTGACATAGGAACTGATGGCAAAACCCACCCCCAGCAGCAATGGACTTAGGCTCAGGACGCTCCAGTACAGCAGGAAACTGGAAATGCCTTTGCGCGGCTGTGCTACATCCCAGATGCGGTTGAAACTGCGTTCAATATTGACCAGCATGAAATAGGCGGTGGCAAAGAGCATGACAGCACCTATCCAGGTCAGGTTCCTGGCCTGCCCCGCGAAATTCTCCAGGTACTGTTCCAGTTCACTGCTGGACGAGGGCAGCAACCGTTCAAAAATCATGTCCTGGATACGGTCGCTAAACACCTGGAAGGAAGGAAAAGCTGACAGGATGGACACCGCCAGGGTCATCAGGGGCACCACGGCAAACAGTGACATGTAGGTCAGCGATTTTGCCGTTTCGAGGCCGCTGTTGCCCAGGAACTCCTTGAACACAAAGCGCAGGAAACGCCAGAGCCTTGCGGGGTCGACCCAATCCGCCAAGCTCCGGTTTTGTTCTGTGTTCCTGCTCATGATGCCTTGTTTAACCTTTTGTTGATGTCTACCATAGACCCCTTTGCCGCATCACCCGTTCCCTGCCAATTCCTGGATGGAAGCTGCCAGGGACAACCAGGAATAACGCCATGAACGCCAGCACGTCTTCAGCACACGATATCCGTATTTACCACAATCCACGGTGTTCCAAGTCACGGCAGACGCTGGAATTATTGCAGGAAAATAACATTTCACCAGAAATTATTCTTTATCTGGACAATCCACCGTCAAAATCCGAATTGCAGTCTTTGTTGAAAAAACTCGGCTTACATGCGCGGGCTTTGTTGCGCACATCCGAGGATGCCCACAGGGAACTCGGGCTGGCTGATCCCAACCTGGATGATGAACGCCTGATTGAAGCCATGTTGCAGGCGCCAAAACTGATACAGCGCCCGATCGTGGTCGCCGGCGACAAAGCCGTTCTCGGCCGTCCACCGGAAAATGTCCTCGCGCTGCTGTAACCACTGGCGCCCCATCAACATCACTGACAACCCGCTAACGCACGGAACAACCCCATGAGCAGCCCCTATATCCTCATTCTGTATTATTCCAATCATGGTTCGGTCGCCAACATGGCCGCCCAGATTGCCCGGGGCGTGGAAAGCATCGAGGGTATAAGTGCCATGCTGCGAACCGTACCCAAGGTGTCAACGGTCATCGAAGCCAGCGAGCCGGCTGTACCAGATGAAGGCGCGATTTACTGCAGCGAGGACGACCTGGCCAACTGCAGCGGTCTTGCTCTGGGCTCACCGACCCGTTTCGGCAACATGGCAGCAGCCATGAAATATTTTCTCGACGGTACCGGCGCGCAATGGATCAGTGGCTCGCTGGTCGACAAGCCGGCAGGCGTATTCACCTCCACTGCCAGTCATCATGGCGGCCAGGAAAGCACGTTGTTAAGCATGCTGCTGCCTCTGCTGCATCACGGCATGCTGTTTTGCGGCCTGCCTTATACGGAAGCCGCACTCAATGAAACACAAAGCGGCGGTACGCCCTATGGCCCTACCCATGTTGCCGGCAGCGGCAACAGCACGACATTGTCAGACCATGAGGCCACACTGTGCCAGGCTTTAGGCAAACGGCTTGCCATGACCGCCCTCAAATTAACGTCATGAGCACTCAGGCAGGCAGTGCACTGGCCGCTCGGCTCGGCCTGGTTAGCACGGTACTGTTGATTCTGCTGTTGCTGATCATCAACCTGGCCCGCCCGGGTTTCAACGTTCTCTTCCTGCTCGTGCAGTTGCTGCCCTTGCTGCTAACCCTGCCTGGGCTATTTCGCGCCACGCCTCGCACTTACCAATGGCTGTGTTTTGCCGTACTGTTCTATCTAACCCAGGGCATCCTGCTGGCCTTCACACCCGGCTGGCTGCTGGCTGGAGTGGCAGAAACGCTGATTTGTCTGGCCATCTTCGTTTCCGCTATCATTTTTATTCGCACTGCAATCAAGGCTGCCCGACAGCAAGCCAGTCCCTGAACCGGCCCGGGCGACCCGGCTTACCGGCCATGACAAGACCATGACAACGATCCCAGTCAATCAGGTGACGGTTTACACGACGGTAGATTAACCGTGCTGATTGTCACGAACTTTTCAGGCTTTAACACGGCATGCAACGCATATGAACAAACCAACCAGCACACCGGGCAAATTCCTCCACGGCCTCGCGAGTATCTACCGGGGTTTCAGGGCGATTGTCCTTAATGGCCTGTTCCTGGTTGCTCTGCTGATTGTGGTCGCCTCGCTCATCGGACAGCCGCCGGTCACCGTCCAGAACGGCAGTGCCCTGCTATTGGACCTGAATGGCGTGCTCGTGGACCAGCGCACCTATGTGGACCCGCTCAGCACACTGATGGCGGATTCCCTGGATGCCGACGTGCCTCGGGAAATCCTGCTGCAGGATGTGCTTGATGCTATTGATTACGCCGCTAAGGATCCCGCTATTTCCAGCATTGTGCTGATTCCACATGATCTTGCCGGTTCCGGCTTTTCCAAGCTGCAGGATATCGCCGCGGCTCTCATCAGGTTTCGTGACAGTGGCAAGAAAGTCTATGCCTATGGCGACAATTACAGCCAGGGGCAGTATTACCTGGCCGCCCACGCCGACGAAGTCATTCTGAACAACATGGGCAGTGTCAGCCTGGAGGGATTCAGCAGCTACCAGTATTACTATCGGGAAGCCCTCGACAAACTCGGCATCAACGTCCACATCTTCCGAGTGGGCGAATACAAGTCCGCCGTGGAACCGTTCGAACGCAACGATATGTCAGCGCAAGCCCGGGAAGCCAACAGCGACTGGCTTGGTGATCTCTGGCAACTCTATCTTGCCGATATCTCCGCAGCGCGCGCGGTCGAGCCTGGCTTCTTTCATGCCCTGATCAATAATCTGGACCGTGAACTGGCCGATTTTACCGGCGATGCCACGGCCCTGGCTCTGAACCGCAATCTGGTCGATACCGTGCTGAGCCGGGACGCCACCATCGACCACCTGATCGGAGAGATCGGTGCAGATTTCACTGGCGATGATTTCCTGAGCATCGATTACAGAAACTATCTGGCAGCGCGTGAGACGGCCTTTGCCAACCTGCAAAGCCAGGCTGGACAGATCGGTATCATCGTTGCCAGCGGCACCATTTATGATGGCAGCCGCGAAGCCGGCGAAATTGGCGGTGACAGCCTGCAGCGCCTGATTCGCAAGGTCCGTGAAGATGACCGTATCAGCGCCCTGGTTCTGCGCATCGACAGTGGCGGTGGCAGTGCTTTTGCGTCCGAAATTATTCGCGATGAGCTTGCCGGCCTGCGTCGCGACGGCAAGCCTCTGGTGGTATCCATGGGCAGTGTGGCGGCATCGGGCGGCTATTGGATCGCGACACCGGCCAATGAAATTTGGGCCAGTGCCAGTACCATCACCGGTTCCATCGGCATCTTCGGCCTCTACCCCACCTTTGCAGACAGTTTTTCCCGCCTTGGCCTGAATACCGACGGGGTTGGCACCACGGACCTTGCCGGTGCCTTCATGGTAGGCCGGGATTTGCCGCCACTGGCCGCAAATATCCTGCAGCAACAACTGGAAGACGGTTACAACCGTTTCATCAGCCTGGTGGCCGAGAGCCGCAACATGAGTCTGGAAGCCGTGGATGAGATTGCCAGGGGACGGGTGTGGTCAGGTGCTGATGCCCAGGCCCTCGGGCTGGTTGATCATCTGGGCGGACTGGACAATGCCATCGCCGCCGCGGCGTCCCTGGCAGGACTTGAGGACTACCGGACGCAGCTGATCGAAGCGCCACTGACTCCCGGTGAACAGTTGCTGCAAAACCTGGCCGGCAATGCCACATTACAATCCTGGCTGCCGCAACAGCCCATGTCGCTGCCGACAGCCCTGCCCGCAACAAGCGCGCTGGGTCGCTTTTACCGGCGCCTGAATGCCGACCTGCGCGCCCTGGTACAGTTCAATGATCCGAAAGGGCTCTATCTGCACTGCCAGGAATGCCAGGGCACCTTCTCGCCCTGACGTCTGTGGCTTCTCAGTCCCAGCCCATCACCTTGCGTACAAACGGCAGGGTCAGTTTGCGTTTTTCCGCCAATGACAACTTATCGAGTACCGTTATCACGTCGAGCAGACTTTGCAGATCCCGGGCATGGCGGTTGTAGATGTACTGCAATACTTCATCCGGCATGTCCAGCCCCCTTTCCTGCGCCCGCCCGGACAGTGCTGACAGTTTTTCCTCATCCGCCAGTTCATGCAGCTGGTAAATCACTCCCCATGTCATGCGCGACGCAAGATCTGGCAGGGCAAAATCCAGCCCCCGTGGTGAACGGTTAGCGCTGATCAGCAATTTCACGCCGGCATCCCGTGAGCGATTGAAGAAGCCGAACAGGGCTTCTTCCCAGTTCTGCTCACCCACCACCAGGTCAATGTCATCCAGGCAGACCAGGTCCATGTGATGCAGGCTGTTGAACACATCCGGGCCGAATACCTTGATTCTATGCATGGGCAGGTACAGGGCCTGAAGACTGTCCCGAGCTTCAGAGTCCGTGCACACGGCCTGCAAAAGGTGACTTTTGCCAACACCCTCAGCCCCCCAGGCAAACACCACGGGTTCATCAAAGGTCTCGATCTGTTTCAACAGGGCAAGCAGTTCCGCATTCCAGGCTGTTACCAGGAAATTGTCGAAGGTGAATTTTTCCGAAACGGAAAAGTCGAAAGGCAGCTGGGGAGAAAAGTTCATGCGTTGGTCATTAAAAACCTCAGCTACCGATTCCAGAGGTAGCTCAAGTAGACCTGGTTGTCTTCACGCACCAGCTCACCGGCAGGTTGCAGGTTACGATTCAGGGCTATGGTTTCTACCAGCTGGCGTAACTGGCCACCGGTGGACAGGCGCAGTTCAATAGTCTGATCCTTCACCCGGGCGATACGCAAGCCGTTGACATCGGTCAACTGGCTGACGTAATGGAGCAGACCGGCGTAATCCTCAGCACTGCGGATGCCCTCAACGGTGAGATTGACTTCCATGTTACTGTCGGTGCCTGACAACAGGACCGCGTAATACCCAGCCAGTTCATCAGCGGCCAGGGCGACACTCTGCTGAAGAAAACTTTCCAGGGGCTCCTCGAATGCATCCAGCTCAAATACCTGCCCTCGGAACAGGTAATTGCTCTTACCCAGCACATCACCTGCCACCGTCCTGAATACCCGCACCAGCAGGATACTTTCACTCTGGTAGCGCGCAGAGGCCGCCAGCAGCGCCTCGGTATTCATGTCCCAGACATCATTGGCCGACACCGCCCGCAGGTCTTCAAAATCCAGAATCGGCAGTAGCAGAGGCAGGCCGCGATTGCGCGCCTCTGACGCCAGCAGGCGCTGGATTGTCGGATAACCGCGGGAACTTGTTCCCAGCAACTGGCGCACACCCAGCTCGTCCTGGACTACCAGCCAGAGCAGTGTATAGGGTCTGTTACCCGGCCAGAGGGGAATGCCGGCACCATCAAGGAGCGTCAGCACCTGCGGTTCGAAAAACGACACACTGAGCTCAATCGCTAAGGTGCTGCTGTCATCGGTCTCCAGGTTGACGGTTCGATACGACCAGGTGTCCACGTAGTCATCAGCATTGACCAGCGCACGGCGGATGTTCGGCTGGTTGTAGATAGCGCTGTCCCCGGTCACTTTTAGCAGCACCTGGCGCAAGGCATCGGAAAACGCCCTTTGCCGTTCGCGTACATCGTCGCGCGAGTTCACCGTCACAATGCCCTGGTACAGCCCCGTCACTTCAATCGCACACAGCGAAAATGGCAGTGCTGACAGCATGAAAAACAGGGCTGCTAAGGTACCGTTAAGGCGACGCTTGAGAGGATTTTTTACTGAAAAATCAAGGCACTTCATGGCCGCCATCATAACTGATAACTGGACGAACAACCATTAGTTCACTACCATAACCGGCAATCAGGGAACCCACGGAAGTGATTGTTTTCTAAACAAATATGAAACCGTCAACTGACATTGAAATCCCCTGCAACCGCCTCTCATCCTCGCGTTGGTTTCTGGCGGTCCGGTGTCTTGCCCTGGTGAGCGGCGCACTGCTCGTCTCTGCTACCCAGGCCGCCCCCCCGGCTCCCTTTGCTGCCGAATATGAAGCCCGCTATGGCGGCTTCAAGGCCAGCGCCATCCGGTCCCTAGAACACCTGGCAGACGGCGAAATCCAGATGGAAACCATGCTGGCCCTGAAACTGCTTGGCAAAACCATCAGTCGCGTGCATGAAGTCAGTTCCCTGGTCACGGACAGTGACAGTGGTGCGTTGCGTCCCCTGAGTTACAGTTTTGACCAGACCGGGCTGGGCAGTCGCAGTCGCTCCGTGGTTTTTGACTGGGATAATGCCGCCGCCGTGGCCCAGTCTGGACGCGATGAAAACATCATTGTCCTGGACGGCGTTGCCATGGATAACCTGTCTGCCTACCTGGCCCTGCGTGAACAGCTCCTGGCCGGCAAAACAGAGGTGGCTTTCCAGGGTATCGACAAGGGGCAACTGGAAGAATTTCATTACCGTGTTATTGGCGAGGAATTGCTGAAAACTGACGCCGGTGCTTTCCGTACGGTGAAACTGGAACGTGTTCGTGATGCATCCAGCCACCGCACCACGGAAATCTGGCTGGCGCTGGACTGGGACTACCTGCTCATCAAACTGGTGCAGAAAGAACCCGGCTCCAACACCATCAGCCTGGAACTGACCAAAGGCGCCGTCGACGGCAAACCTGTCCTCGGCTCGGAAGACGCCTAAGCGCTAACCGTCCTGCCCGGTCTAATAGTTTTATCAGTGCTTATCCGCCGCGCCGAAAACCGAGGCCACCAGCTCCGCATGCTGCACCAGATCCTCCGGTATATCGATATCCGGCTGGGCCGGCAGCTCATGCCAGTCTAAGGCAGCCTGTTGCAAACGCGCCCGGGTCTGGGACATTACCTGTGAAGTGCCCCAGTCAATGCCCGTAAACAGCGCAACCTGCGGCTGACGCAAACCCACCAGCACATAACCGCCATCCAGAGCTGGGGCAAACACCGCATCCTGTCCAGCGGCAAGCGCGGCGAACGCGGCTTCGAGGGTCAGGGCATCGAGTCCGGGACTGTCACAGCCAATAAGCACTGCCTGGTCATGCCCAGCCAGCGCCTCGGCCAGGGCATAGGCCATGCGTTTGCCGATATTGCCGTCACACTGCGACAGCACACGACCCTGAAAGGCTTTTACCGCAGGATGTTCCGCATCCCCGAGCAGACTGAGATGGCGCGTTACCTTTGGCATGCTGTTCACCAGCGCGACCTGGCGTGCCAACATGCGCGTATAGAGTGCCAGGGCCCTGTCAGTGCCGAGACTGGCAGCCAGCCGGGTTTTGACCTTGCCCGCTTCGGGCGCGCGGGCGAACAGGATGAGGCAGCGCCGTTCACTCATGGTCAGGGTAGTAACGCCGGGCCAGCTGATGAGGATCGGCACCAAGAAAATAAGCCAGGCGCAGGCGCCACATCAGCAGCACCGTGCTGACTACCCCTTGCTGCTGCCAGCGCCTTGCTGACGTGACCAGTCGGTCTGGCAGGCAGACCGGCCAGGACAACCGGCGCAGGCTCTTGCTCAGCGCCACGTCTTCCATCAGGGGAATCTCCTGATAGCCATCCACCTCGTGAAAGGCCTGCTTGCGCACAAAGAGGCCCTGGTCTCCGGTTGCCACACCGGAGAGGCGGCTGCGCAGGTTCATCATGAAGGCGATGGCCGCATAACTGATGCCGGCGGCATCCAGGCGAACATTGAATCGCCCCCAATGCCGGTCTGGCCGGGACAGCGCCGCCAGGATGGCAGCAACCGGATTGTCCGGCAGACGGGTATCGGCATGGAGAAACCAGAGAATGTCATGGCGCGCAAATTCGGCACCGAGGTTCATTTGTAGGGCGCGCCCTCTGCCGCCGATCATTAGCCGGTCTGCCAGTGGTCTAGCCACCGTCATGCTGCCATCGGTACTGCCACCATCCACCACCAGAATCTCATGCCCTTCCGCACGTAGCGGTTGCAACACCGGTAATAACGCCGCCAGGGCATCGCGGTCATTGAAGACGGGAATAATGATGGACAGTAGTGGCATGACTGGCGTCAGGCGTAAAGAATGTGTCAATCGTTGAGGGCGCCACCACAGCTGCTGCCCTGTCCGGCCGTACAGCCATAGCAATGCTCACCCACGGCAATGGGTTTGCCGGCCAGGTCATCGTCGAGCAGATCGCGCAGGTGTGGTTTGGGCCTGCTGCTGGCGACCAATGGCAGATTCAGCATCTGGTTGAAGTCGCAATCATAGACATAACCCTGGTAATCAACACTAATCAGGCTGCGACACATCACGGTTTCCAGGTTGGCGGCCGCGTAATTGTCTTTCAGGATGCCCATGTACTTGTTATACAGCCCCTTGGCCAGCAGCAT
>Ga0181565_10000680_pt1 | contig 25402 bp, 21 predicted proteins | sample 101ome_16_FD_129661 | JGI IMG/M metagenome (GOLD analysis project Ga0181565, IMG submission 129661) | Coastal salt marsh microbial communities from the Groves Creek Marsh, Skidaway Island, Georgia - 101401AT metaG (megahit assembly) | ecosystem: Environmental > Aquatic > Marine > Intertidal... | reverse complement strand
GTTCACCTGAAAATCTTCCAAGAATTGCTCCTGCTTCAGCCCACGCAACGGCTTGAGCTTGATGGTACCTGGGCAATACACCAGGCCATCAAGCCTGTCCGTAAACCCCGAAACGTCGCACGGGTGCGCCACCGCATCAAAAACCAGGCTCTGGTAGTTGGGGTGCTCCCCTCCTTCGCGTTGAACGCCCGTCCGCGACACGCCAATGACGCGTACCCCCTGGTTCAACAACTGCTCCCGGAGCGCGGCGCCAATGCCGCGGCTGTCTCCCACAATCGCCACCGTCCTCATGACTGACCGGATTGAAGGGCCACCAACTTCGCTTCCACCTCAGCGGCCTGAGCCACCAACGCATCTGACTTCGCACGGTCGACTGTGCTCATCTTGTGGGCTCGGGCCAACAGGTCCGCGTGCTCCTTCCGGAGCTTCTCCACCGGGTCTTTCTTGAAGAGTCCAAACATGCCCACACAACACCCCAACCGGGCACTGTGTTCGGCCCACCGCAGCTCGCCTTACGCCAGGTCCGCGAGCTTCTCTTCGAGCACGGCAATCTTGGCCAACGCGTCGGCCTCCTTCTTGCGCTCGTTTTCGACCACTTGCTCCGGAGCGCCGCTCACAAACTTCTCGTTGGAGAGTTTGCCACGTACGCTGCGCAAAAAGCCTTGCTGGTATTCGAGGTCCTTTTGGACTTTGGCGCGCTCGGCATCAATGTCGAACCCTTCGCCAAACGGCACCGAGAACCGGTGCGTGCCCTGCACAAACCCAAACGCTCCCTTCACTTTTTCCGTCACGTGCTCGATGCCACTGAGGTTGGTGAGGTGGGCAATCCACGGCTCGAGGTGCGCAGGGTAGCCGTCGCCCGGCTGCACCTTCAATTCCAGCTTCTCCTTGTTGGGGATGCCGTTGTCGTTGCGGATGTTTCGGATGGCGGTGACCACTTCTTTGGCCATTTCAATGTCGGCCAAAATGCCCTTGTCGTATGCCGAGCGCTCCGGCCAAGCCGCCACGCACAAGTCGTCCTCGTGCCCGGCGCGCCCGCTCGTCCAATGCCACACTTCCTCGGTGAGGAACGGCATGAACGGATGCAACAACTTGAGCATGCGCTCGAACAATTCGAGCGTCGCGCGCTTCGTCGCTCCGTCGATGGGTTCGCCGAACGGCGGCTTGATCGACTCGAGGTACCAACTGCAGTACTCTTCCCACACCAAGCGGTACGTGGTCATGAGCGCCTCGCTCAATCGGAAGCTGGCAAACGCCGCGTCCAACTCCTCCATGGCTTGCTGGCTTCGCGCTTCCATCCACGCCACGGCCGTGGCCGCCGCCTCAGGTTGGGCCTTCGTTTCGTCGACCTCCCACCCCTGCACCAGGCGGAACGCGTTCCAAATCTTGTTGGCGAAGTTTCGGCCTTGCTCGCAGAGCTTGTCGTCGAACGGCAAGTCGTTGCCCGCCGGTGACGTGAGTAGCATGCCAACACGGACCCCGTCCGCCCCGTACTGCTTCATCAACTCGATGGGATCGGGGCTGTTGCCCAGGCTCTTGGACATCTTGCGGCCTTTCTTGTCCCGCACAATGCCCGTGTAGTACACGTTCTTGAACGGCGCTTCGCCGCGGTAGTGGTAGCCGCTGATGATCATGCGGGCCACCCAAAAGAACATGATTTCCGGTGCCGTCACCAGGTCGTTCGTGGGGTAGTAGTACGCCACCTCGTCCTCCTTGTGCAGGCCATCAAACACCTGAATCGGCCAAATCCACGAGCTGAACCACGTGTCCATGACGTCCTCGTCTTGGCGCAGGTCATCCAGGGTCAACCCGGCATTTCCGGTCTTGGCGCGCGCTTGCTCCAAGGCTTCCGCCTCGGTCCGCGCCACCACGTAATCCTCGTCGCCTTCCCCAAAGAACCACGCCGGAATCTGATGTCCCCACCAAAGTTGGCGGCTGATGCACCAGTCCTTGACGTTTTCCATCCAGTGGCGGTAGCTGTTCTTGAATTTGGGCGGGTGGAACTGCACGGTGTCGTTCATCACCGCCTCCAACGCCGGCTTCGACAACTCTTCCATCGCCAAAAACCACTGCAGAGACAAGCGCGGCTCGATCACCGCGTTGGTGCGCTCGCTGCGCCCCACCTTGTTGGTGTAGTCCTCCACCTTGACAAGGTTGCCCAAACGATCGAGCTCCTCAGGGAACTTCTTCCGGCATTCGAACCGGTCCATCCCCTCGTACGCTCCCGCCTCGGCAGACATCGTCCCGTCGGCGTTGATGGTGTCGATGGTCTCGAGGCCATGCTTTTGGCCCAATTCGTAGTCGTTGATGTCGTGGGCTGGGGTCACCTTCAAGCACCCCGTCCCAAACTCCAAGTCGATGTAATCGTCCGCAATGATGGGCACCTCACGGTTCACCACAGGCACGATGGCCTTCTTGCCTACCAAGTCCTTGTAACGCTCGTCGTCAGGGTGCACGCAGATGGCCGTGTCCCCCATGATGGTCTCGGGACGTGTCGTCGCCACCGTGATCCAACGGTCCTCTTCTCCCACAATCGCGTAACGCACGTAGTAAAGCTTGCCGTGCTCTTCCGTGTGAATGACTTCTTCGTCGCTGAGCGCTGTCAAGGCCACGGGATCCCAGTTGACCATGCGCACGCCGCGATAAATCAATCCTTTCTCGTGGAACTCCACAAACGTGTCGATGACGCCTTTGTAGTAGCCTTCATCCATCGTGAAGCGCGTGCGGTTCCAATCGCAGCTCGCCCCGAGCTTTTTGAGTTGTTCGAGAATGATCCCACCGTGCTCGTGGGTCCACTCCCATGCGTGTTCGAGAAACTCGTCCCGCGACAAATCCGACTTCTTGATGCCCTTGTCGCGAAGGCGACGGACCACCTTGGCCTCAGTCGCGATGGAGGCGTGATCAGTTCCAGGAACCCAACACGCATTCTTGCCTTGCATCCGAGCGCGACGCACCAAAACGTCCTGAATGGTGTTGTTGAGCATGTGCCCCATGTGCAGCACGCCCGTCACGTTGGGCGGCGGGATGACGACAGTGTACGGCTCGCGTTCATCAGGAACCGAATGAAAATGCCCTGCCTTCAACCAATGGGCGTACCATTTGTCTTCGGTCAAGGAGGGGTCGTACTGCGCTGGAATGTTCATGGTGGCGTCGTCCAAATTGGCGTTGGAGCACAAAAATACCCGCATTCAAACAACAAAGCCACCCCGAGGGATGGCTTTGCAAGAATTCGTTTCAGGCTTCGCTTACTGCTTGCCCGTGGTAGGTGCACCTGCAGCAGGCTGCTTCACAGGAACTCCTCCGCTGTTGCCGAGGTCGGAAGCTTCCACCTTGCCCTTGATGCGAATGACCTTCGTCGGCTCGTTGGCCGCGTTCGAAGTGATGGTCACCGACTTGTTGATCGGGCCAATGCGCTTGGTGTCGTACTTCACGGTGATGGCTGAAGTTGCGCCGGGAGCGATGGGCGCCTTCTCGCACTGGGGAACCGTGCAACCGCAAGATCCTTTGCAACGAGAGATGATCAACGGCTCCGTGCCGCTGTTGGTGACGGTGAATTCGCACGCGCCGTTGGCACCTTGTTGAATTGTGCCGTAATCGTGAACGTCCTTGTCCAAGGTGATGGACGGACCTGTGACCACTTCTTGAGCCACGCTCAAGGAAACGATGCCCAGCATCAAGGCACATGCTGCAAAAAACTGCTTCATAACGATTGTTTTGTTCTGTTGTTTGGAGGATGAAGATAACAAAGAATGAATTCCTGACGAGCAACCAAGGTCACTTCGCTCGGTTTCGTTCACATCTCTTCAAACCTCGTGCCAAGATGTTGCTCTGTCCGAAAGAGGAACAAAAAAGGGCCGCCCGAGGGCGGCCCTTTAATTAAAGAGAGTCCGTTGCTGTGAAGCAGATCACTGGCACGTCAAGCCGAAGAAGCTCAGGAACTGGAGCAAGTCGGCCGTAGCCACCGCACCGTCGCCGTCGAGGTCACCGGCACAATCGTTGGTTCCCGTTCCGTCAAAGACGCAAGAACCGTCGTCCGTGTTGGCCATGGCGTTGTAGTTCGTCGCTGCGTCGTAGAGGCAACCCAAAACCACCAAGTTCGCGCAAGTGCCGTCTTCGATGGAGGCGTATGGATCGTATTCAACGTACTGTGGGTCGGTGCAACCTGAGCACGAGCTGTTGTCGCCACCGCACACGCCGCAATCGTCGTTGGTTGCGCAAGAACCATCATCGTCCGTGGCAGCAGCATCGTAGTTGCAAGCCGTTGGATCGGTGCAACCATCGTATCCGCAAGCCAAGCTCAAGTGACAAGGGTCCGAGAAGTTGTTGGCAGCTGGATCACCGCAACCGATGGTGAAGTTTGCCAAAGGTGCAGCCCACAAGTACTGCCCGTCTGCATTCACAGGAATCGGGGACTGCCAGAACTGGCCGTTCCCCACCATGGGAATGATGTTGCCCAAGGCCGACACCGTGATGTTGTCACCGCAAATGCCGAAAGACACGGTGCTGGCAAGAGCTGCCAAATCGCCAAGCAATCCTGTGGGGTCCGAGATGCCCGCCATGGTCATTGGCGCTGAGCCGTCTCCAACGATGACGCCGTTGATGCTCACGTTGGGGTTCACACCTCCTTCCGCTTCGCAAGGACCGGCAAACGCTTCAAAGGCTGTGCCCGTCAACGTCAATCCCACCAACCACACGTCGGACACGCCCGTTGGAACGGTCGTCGTCTCGAGGTAGTCGCAAGAACCGTCGTCAGTTTGGGCCATGTTGTCGTAGTTGCAAGCCATGGGGTCCGTGCAACCTGGGGCAATTGCCTCCCCGTTGCAATCGTATCCTGGATCCGCGTAGGTGCAAGAGCCGTCGTCGGAAGTCGCCAACGCATTGAAGTTGCAAGCCGTGTCGTCCGTGCAACCGGGTCCGGCAGAAGCCAAACCGAGAAGAGACGCCAATCGAGGAGCCGCGTAGGCGACAATCGTGTCGCAATATGCGCGCCCCTCAAGCGGTCCCATGTTGGGGTTGAGGGTCAGCTGAGTCGCTGCAATGCTCGTGCCGTTGGCTGCGTCGACAAGTTGCGTGTATTCCACGTCCCACCATTGCCAAGGAGCTCCGTCGTAGGGCTGCGTGGGCTGGCCGTTGACGTAGTCGTTGCGCACGGGGTAAAGACCGTCCCACCCCATGTTGCCGTTGGCCAAAGCCTGGGCAGTAACCGCGTCGGTCAAACCGAGGCCTTGGAAGCCTGCGTTGTTGTTGGGGTCGCTCTGAGCGTTGATTTCCGCATGGATGTCGTACGCTCCACTTACTTCCACCACGTTTTCGTTCGTGGTGGGAACCACGAGTACACCCGTGGTGTATGGCGCAAACTGGTCCACGGGAGATTGGAAGCTGATCATGGCGGGATCCCCTTCGTCGAGCCAGTTGAGGTCACCCAACGCACCGCCAAGGTTCACTTGGAACGAGACGTCGCTGCTGTATCCAACGTGGTTGGCAACGCAAAGCTGAACGGGATCGGGACCGAAGATGCCCGCAGGCGCGTACCCGTCCGACGTGGCTTCCGGGTCGCCGTTCACAGCTTCAATCACCATGGGGATGAACGACCCGTCTCCTGGATCGTACCAAAACTTGGCAATGGGAGCCCCCATGTCGTCAAGGATGATGTCGTTGTAGTCGCTGATGGTCGAGGCCGCGTAGCTCACGTAGCCGCCCGTTCCCTCACCGAGGTAACCAATTTTCGTGGGGTCGATGCCGTAAGGGTCGCCCATGGTGTCTTCCGACATGCGGAAGTAGCGGACGGCCGTACGCGCATCCTGGACGCCGCGGTAAGCAGCGTTGATCAGTTGGTACGTGCGCTCGGACTGCGTTGCCGCAAGCGGGTTCCATCCCAAGCGGTAGTCAATGGAAGCCACGACGTACCCCATTTTGGCGTAGCGTGTGCAAAGTTCCACGGCGACAGAGTCGCTCTTGGTTCCAACCGCGCTGCCGTTCAAGTACTGGGGAAGAAAGTTGCCCGTGTGGATGTAAATCATCAACGGACGATCCACTTCCGTGTCGCCCGCAGGCTCGTAAATGTCGCAAAGCAAAGGCTGAGCCGAAGGTGGGGCTCCCTGCAACAAGGGAAGAACAGTCACATTGGATCCGTACACCACGTCGGTGGTGACGTTCACATCCGTGAAGACCTCGTTGAGGTAGCGCACTTGAGCGTCCATTTGGCTGAAAGCCAAGAGACTCAAGGCAAGGGTGAGAAACTTTTTCATGAGTATTAATGGTTTGCGCGAAAGATAAGACAAAGCTCTGTGTTTGGTGTACTAATCACACATTTTTGTAGACAAGGCGCCAACAATTATCGACAAACACCCCGCTAGCCTCAGCAGAACGGAAGACGTTGCAGCCTGGAAATCAGTTCACATCCACCGCCACACTGAGGTAGGCCAAACGACCCACCGTCGGGCCGCCGTAGGTCTCAATGTGCTCGTTTTTGAGCAGGTTGCTTGCCCCTGCCTTGAACGTGAAGTCCGTGCCGTGGGGTTTGACGTTGACCTGGGCGTCAAGCAAATCAAAGCCAGGAACGAACCCTGTGAATTGAGGGGATCCCTCAAACACGAACCCTTGCACCCAGCGGTAATTGCAGCTGAAGCCCCACACGTCCTTGAAACGGTCTTCCAGACCGCGTACCGTGACCCCCACGTTGAACTTGTGCTCCGGGGTGTTGAACGCAGGAATGATGGGGTCGTCAACGTTGGTCTTGACCAGCTTGTTCCAGCTGTAGTTTCCGTTGAACGTCACGTGGTCGTCCGCGAAGAAATTGAAGCCGAGGGAAGCGCCTTGGGTTTGGACTTTGTTCAAACTGTTCGCCGCATAACGATAAACATCCACACCGGTAATGAAGTCGGGGAACGAGGGGTTCTGGAACAGCACGTCCAAGCCCAAGTTGTACCCAATGAAATTGGTGTACCAGCTGAAATAGTAGTTGGCGTCCAAATAGAGCTTCTTCCCAAGCGTGGTTCGATATCCCGCCTCCACCGTGCGTACCTGCTCCGGCTGCAACGGCGCAATGTCGAAGTACACCAAGGTGTCCAGGTTGAATCCGATGTTGGAACCCGACGAGCTGTTTCGGTAGTCAATGAAACTCTGAACCGTGACCAAGTCTTGCGCTCCGTTGAGGTTGCCTACGAGCGTGGCAGGCCCCACGTCCAGGAACAAGTATTGGTCCGCCAACGTGGGATTTCGAAGGGCCGAACTGAAGCTGAGTCGAAGGAAATCGGTGGGCGTCGGAGTCCAAACGAGCGACGCCGCAGGCGACACCACGAGCCGGAAGTTCTGGTTTTTGTCCGCGCGCACTGTGGCCGTTGCAATCACCTTGTCCTCGAGGAAATGGCGCTTGATCCCCGTGTACAAGCCAATCTCTTGGTTGGTGATGACCCGGCCGTTGGTGTCGCTGAAAATCGTGCCGTCCGAATCCGGGGTGTACCGGCGGCCATTGGCACCAAAGCGAATCTCATCAGCCCACCAAGGCTTGAAGATTTTTTCTCCATGGACGTGCACAAGGGAACTCTCGTCAAAAAACCGCGTTCCTCCCTCCCCTTCGTTGTTTTTCTTCGAAACCAAACTGGTGAAGAGGCTTTCAAATTCCGGTGTGCCGGGCGCCGCGAATCCGAGGGGATCGGACGCCACATCTGCCAAACCGGCGTACCCGTTGTTGGTCCAGTTTTCAACTTGGTTGTGCCAAGCTTGCAAGTTTCCTGTGTTGTCTTCGTACCACTGCTCTTCCGAGCCTTCGGGGAACCCCGCCACCGGCACCGCGTACAAAAAAGTGCCGTCGGAAGTGAAAACGCTGTCGTAGTAGAGGACTTGCAGCTGTGGGTACGTGGAATTCACCTGAGGTGCAATGCTGTCAATCCAGTACGCGTAGTAGACTTTGGCCCAGCTGTAGTCGCTGCGCAGGCTGTCTTGCATCTTCAGGGCTGTGGCGTACGGATCGTAGCTGTTTCCGGCGTCCTCACTCGTGCGGTAGGCTCGAATGAACCAATCTCCTTTTTTGCGGAGTTCCAGTTTGTGCTGGTAAAATTCAATGTCCCGAAGACTGAAGCGGTTGTCTCCTTGGTACACCGTGGTGCCTCGGCCCATGTTGAATCCGTAAATCAGTTCGGGGCTTTCGTAGGTTTTGTCCGGCTGCAGGCGCCAATGCCCACTCAAACTGACTTTGAGGTTGTCGGTGTTGTAGTCGACCAGGTCGATCTCTCTGTAGCCTGTGCGATACAAGGTGCCCAAACCACGTGCATTCACGCCGTTGTCTCCTCCGAAGTCAAGCGGAGAACTGTATTCGTCTCCGTAGATGTTTACGGCGTCAAATCTCCCGGGGTTGGAGGCATCGACAAACGAGTTGTCGACCGGATTGTAGTTGGTGGCTTCCCAATCGTAGGCCGAGAAGGCAAAGGCATTGACCTTGTACGCGAAGTAGGCGTCACCGTTTTCGTTTTCAAGGACATCCGCCCAACGGAAGCCCAATTCACTCAGGTCTCGTTCGCCAATTCGGCGAGATGCGCTGAACCCGGTGAAGACGAAGGGGTCCTTCGTTTCCATGTTGATGACGCCGTTGAAGGCCCCTGGGCCGTAGTAGGCCGAGCTGGCACCCGCCACGATTTCCACCGACTTCACGTCGAGGTCGGGCGCGCCAAGAAAGTTTCCTAGCGAGAAGTTCAGTCCAGGGCTTTGGTTGTCGACCCCGTCGATCAATTGAAGGGAGCGCACCGGCGAGGTGCTGTTGAATCCCCGCGTGTTGACGATTTTGAACCCGAGGGAAGCCGAGGTGAGGTCGACGCCTTTCAGGTTGCCAAGTCCTTCGTAGAAGCTCCCGGTTGGCGCCTCCTTGATGGCAAGGGCGTCCATCGTCTCCACCGTCAAGGGCGCCTGCTTCTGCTTGTCGCTGATCCGTTCGCCCACCACTTCGGCCTCTTCGATCAGGATTTGGTCTGGCATCAGCTTGACCTCAATTCGCTGGTTGGCCTTGGTCACCTGCACTTGCTTCAAGCTGTAACCGATGAAGCTCACGTTCAGGGTGACCGGCAGTTTCGCCACGTTGATGCTGAAGCGGCCGTCGAAGTCCGTCATGACTCCCTGGGTGGTGCCGTCAACCATGACGCTTGCAGAAAACATCGGTTCGCCCGTGTCTCCGTCTTTCACAAAACCCACCAACGAGGTTTGGGCCCAAGAGAATGCCGTGAACCCCAAGAAGAGAACAAGCACGATTCCTTTCAGAAGAGCGGCAATCGTGGACTTGGAAGCGTCAGAAGAAGGGACAACCGTGTGCATGAAGCAGAGATTTGGAATCGCAAGATGCAGAATCTCTGTGCTTGTTCGCCGCTGGCGGCCAACAACATTGTCCACGGGACACCAACAAGGAGATTCAGGTCAATCTTCTTTCGAGGAAATCTCCCACGTTTCTGCAGGTTCCAGGGCAACTTCAATTCGGTCACCCGGGCGAAGTTTTCGGCGCCGACGGCTTTCATCTTCGCCGTTGACGCGAATCAATCCGTCGTCCACGAGGGCCTTGGCTTCTCCTCCAGTCGCCGCGATTCCCGTGGCTTTCAGGAATTGCAACAGGTCGATGTACTCGGTGTGGATGGGAAAGTTCGACATGCGGAGCTGGGTCAGCGCAACGACGGAAACGAGGTGGGGTTCACTTCGCGCATGACGTTGTAAGCCGCTTCGACGATGTCTTCCACGCTCGGCTTCGAGAAATAATCACCGTCGGTGCCGTAAGCCGGCAAGTGAGGCTGCGATGCGAGGGTTCGGGCTTGGCCGTCGAGGTGACGCCACGCCCCTTGTCGGTTCAAGACGTCGTCCAACAAGTACGCAGACGCGCCGCCCGACACGTCTTCGTCGACGACAAGAAGTCGGTTGGTTTTCTCCACCGACTTGGCAACGGCGCCGTCGAGGTCGAAGGGGAGCAGCGTTTGGGCGTCGATCAACTCGACCTCCACCCCGAGCTCCGAAAGACGCTCGCACGCTTCGAGTGCAAGGTGCAACGTAGAGCCGTAGGTGAGCAACGTGAGGTCGTCGCCCTCACGCAGCGTCTCCACCACGCCAAGCGGCACACGGAACTCGCCCACGTTGGTGGGCATGGGTTCCTTTTTGCGGTACCCGTTGAGGCACTCGACCACGAGGGCGGGTTCTTCCGCGGCCAAGAGTGTGTTGTACATCCCGGCGGCTTGCGTCATGTTGCGGGGGACGCACACGTGCATGCCTCGGACCGAATGAACGATGGCGCCCATGGGGGATCCGCTGTGCCAAATGCCTTCGAGGCGGTGGCCCCGGGTGCGGACGATTAGGGGCGCTTTTTGGCCTCCTGCGGTGCGGTACCGAACCGTCGCAAGGTCGTCACGCATCAGTTGAAGCGCGTAGTACAGGTAATCGAGGTACTGGATTTCCGCGATGGGGCGCAAGCCGCGCATCGCCATGCCAATGCCCTGACCGAGAATGGTGCATTCGCGGATGCCCGTGTCGCTCACCCGGACTTCACCAAACTTCTCCTGCATGCCCTCCATCACCTGGTTCACGCCACCGATGCCGCCGGTGTCTTCCCCAAACGTCAAGACGCGGGGGTCGCGGCGGAACATCTCTTCGAAGTTGCGTTGCAGAATCAGGCGGCCGTCAAGCTGCTCGGAGTTGGCGTCGTAGGTGGGAGGCACCGCCGCGACGCGCAACGCGCTGTCGGCTTGGTCGCTGTACAACGTGCTGTTGTAACGCTGCTGGTTTTGGGCGTCAAAGGCTTCGAGCCAGCGAGTCAGCGCGTCGCGCTGCGCCGACTGTTCGCCTGCCGTGTCCGCCAAGGTTTGGCGCACGGCTTTGGCGATTTCCGCCCGTCCCGCGTCCGCGTTTCCACGCAACCCGTCGGCGCGCCCCGCGTCAATCGGAGCCAGGACGTCGACGGCCGACAGCCGCTCCTCGTCGATGGCCGACCGGAAGGCCGCCCACGCGTCCTTTTGGTGCTCGCGAACCTCCTTTTTCGCCTCCTTTCGAAGGGCGTCGAGTTCTTCCTCAGTGGCCGCGCCCTCTTGTTGCAGAAACAAGCCCATCTGCCGGATGCAATCGTATTCGGCTGCCCAAGCCAATCGCTCTGGGGACTTGTAGCGCTCGTGCGATCCGGAAGTGCTGTGTCCTTGCGGCTGCGTGACTTCCTCGACGTGCACAAGGACGGGAACATGTTCTTCTCGGCAGCGAGCGGCCGCCTCTTCGTAGGTGGCAATGAGGCCGGGGTAATCCCATCCCCTGACCCGGTAAATGACCAAACCGTTCGTGGCCTCCTCGCGTTGGAAACCGGCGAGGGCCGTGGAGATGCTTTCCTTGACCGTTTGGTACTTCTTCGGAACGGAGATGCCGTAACCGTCGTCCCAAACGTTCATCAGCATGGGCACCTCAAGCACGCATGCCGCGTTCATCGCCTCCCAAAACATCCCTTCCGACGTGCTCGCGTCACCAATGGTTCCCACCGCAATCTCGTTTCCTCCGTCCGTGAATCCAGACATCTCCGCAGCGAGTTCAGGCAAGGCACGAAACACTTTGCTCGCCTGCGCCAGGCCAACCAGCCGAGGCATTTGAGACCCGGTGGGACTGACGTCGGGGGAGCTGTTGAAGTCGGCCATCAAGTCCTTCCACGATCCGTCTTCGTTCAAAGTTCGGGTGGCAAAGTGCCCCCCCATTTGACGGCCACCCGAAGTGGGATCGGCCGCCACGTCCGCATGCGCATAGAGCGCCGCGAAGTACTGCTTCACCGTCAAAAGGCCACGGGCCATCATGAAGGTTTGGTCACGGTAATAGCCCGAGCGCCAATCGCCGGGACGAACCACCTTGGCCAGCGCCACTTGCGCCATCTCCTTTCCGTCCCCGAAAATGCCAAACTTCGCCTTTCCCGTCAGCACCTCTTTGCGTCCGAGAAGCGAGGCTTCACGGCTGACGCACATCAATTTGTAATCGGCCAGCAACACCTCGCGAAAGGCCTGGACGTCTTGGGTGTTGGGGGTGGTGGAAGTTGCCTCCATGTGAGGACAAAAATACACACGACCCCTCCCCCGCGCCTGCCTTCACACAACCTTCTCGCAATCAACACATTCAGCACGCAGAATGGGCCACAGCGACCTGCGCTCCGACGCGGGCGTTGTTCTTGACGAGGGCCACATTCGCAGCCAAACTCTTTCCCTGCGTTGCTTCGGCAATGTGCTTGAGCAGGAAGGGCGTCAACGCCTTGCCTTCAACTCCTGCCGCCTCCGCGGCCGCCAGCGCAGCTTCGGTCGCGGCTCCCGCGTCAAACCCGTGCTCTTCGGGGACGGGATTGGCCACCAAAATGCCGCCTTGAAGTCCCACCCCCCATTTGGCCTTCATCACGTCCGCCACCTCTTGAGCCGAGTTTGCGCGGTGCGCCAAGGTCAAGCCGCTTCGAGGCGTGAAAAAGGCCGGGAATTCATCCGTGCCGTAGCCGAGGACCGTGATGCCCTTGGTTTCGAGGACTTCGAGGGTTTTAGGCAGGTCGAGGATGGATTTCGCGCCGGCGCTGACCACAGCGACGTTGTGCACGGCAAGCTCTTCGAGGTCCGCACTGATGTCCCAGGTTCCGGCCACGCCGCGATGAACCCCGCCAATGCCTCCGGTCACGAAGACCGAGATCCCGGCCAGGCCCGCCCCGATGAGCGTGCCGCTGACGGTGGTCGCACCGAGGCTGCCTTGGGCCAACACAACGGGCATGTCCCGACGCGACACTTTGGCCACGTGAGGTTCCGAGGCGAGCCGTTCCAGGGTCGGGAGATCGCAGCCGACTTGCACCGCCCCGTCGACCACGGCAACCGTGGCGGGAACCGCCCCTTCCTCCCGCACAATCGCTTCGACGGCGCGGGCAGTTTCAAGGTTGGCCGGGTAGGGCATGCCGTGGGCGACGATGGTGGACTCCAACGCCACCACGGGTTGCCCGGACGAGAGGGCGTCGCGCACCTCCTCCGAAAGGCGAATCCAACGAGAAGCGCTCATTGGAAATGGGGGTTGTGCAACATGGGGTTGGCTCGCACGATGGCCTGCCAGATTTGGTCTTTCAGCGGCTGAAGCCCTTGCTGAGCCACGCTGCTGAAAAACAGCGGAGGCTCGTCCAAAAGCGGTTCGAGCTCTGCCCGCAATTCGCGCTCGAGCTCCTCGTCCAGCAAATCGCTCTTGCTGATTGCGAGGATGTGCTGTTTGTCCATGAGCTCCGGGTTGTACTTCTCGAGCTCACCGCGAAGTGTGGCGTATTCGGCGGGGATGTCGTCGGCGTCAGCGGGGACCAAAAACAGCAACACCGGGTTCCGCTCAATGTGACGCAAGAACCTCAACCCCAACCCCTTCCCTTCTGCGGCACCTTCGATGATGCCGGGAATGTCGGCCATCACGAAGCTCTTCTCGTCGCGGTACGACACCATGCCGAGGTTGGGGCGCAGAGTCGTGAAGGGGTAGTCGGCGATTTCAGGTTTGGCCGCACTGACCACGCTCAGGAGGGTGGATTTTCCGGCGTTGGGAAAGCCCACCAACCCGACGTCCGCGAGCAATTTTAACTCCACAATCTTCCACTCCTCCAACCCGTCTTCGCCCGGCTGAGCGTACCGTGGGGCTTGGTTGGTGGACGACTTGAAGTGGTCGTTCCCGAGGCCGCCCCGGCCGCCCGGCGTGGCGATGATTTCCTGTCCGTGCTCCGTGATCTCGGCTTGGACCTCGCCCGTTTCGACGTCTTTGACGAGCGTACCAAGAGGCACTTCAATGACGGCGTCTTTGCCGTCGGCACCGTGCTTCCGGTTGCCTGAACCGGCCTCGCCGTGCTCGGCGATGACGTGCCGCTGGTATTTCAGGTGGAGAAGCGTCCAAAGCTGGTCGTTGCCGCGAATGATGACGTGGCCTCCGCGCCCCCCGTCTCCGCCGTCCGGGCCGCCCTTCGACGTCATTTTGTCCCGGTGCATGTGTGTCGACCCTTGCCCCCCTTTCCCGGAGCGGCAACAGATCTTGACGTAGTCAACGAAGTTTTGGCTGGCCATGGCGTTCGCGCTGCAGGTCAGGCGCCGATGGCGGCCGTCAACCGGGACGTGATGTCTTCAATGGAACCCACGCCGTCCACGCCCTGGTACTTGTTCAACGCCCGGTAGTGGTCGGCCACGGGAGCCGTCTCGGCGTTGTACACGTCGATGCGCTTTTGGATGACTGCAGGGTCGGCGTCGTCCGCCCGTCCCGAGGTCGCCGCGCGTGCCAACAGACGCGACTTGAGCTCGTCTTCCGGCACCTCGAGGGCGAGCATGGCGAAGATGGTTTGGCCTTTGCCTTCGAGAAACGCGTCCAACGCCGCGGCCTGAGCCGTCGTGCGCGGGAAGCCGTCGAAAATGAACCCGGCCGCTTCAGGGTGCTTGTTCACCTCGGATTCCAGCATGCGAATCGTCACGTCGTCCGGCACGAGTTGACCTTGATCCATGTAGCTCTTCGCCAACGTGCCCAACTCGGTCTCGCCTTTGATGTTGGCGCGAAAGATGTCGCCCGTGCTCAAATGCACGAGGTTGTAGTGGTCCACAAGGAAGGCGCTTTGGGTGCCTTTTCCCGCACCTGGAGGGCCAAACAAAATCAAGTTGCGCATCGTCCGATTCCTTTCGTGAATTCTTTCGTGAAAACGCGAAGATAGTTCAACGCCTCGGGGCAGTACCTTCGCGGCATGAAGTACGACGTGATTGTTCTCGGAAGCGGACCTGGCGGCTACGTGACGGCCATCCGCGCATCGCAATTGGGGCTGAAAACAGCCGTGGTGGAGCGCGAGGCGCTCGGTGGCATTTGTTTGAACTGGGGGTGCATCCCCACCAAGGCCCTCCTCAAGAGTGCCAACGTGTTTGAGTACATCGAGCACGCGGGCGATTACGGCATCAAGGTGGCCTCGCCCAAAGCCGATTTCGGAGGCATGGTCGAGCGCAGCCGCGGCGTGGCCGACGGCATGAGCAAAGGCGTGACCTTTCTCATGAAGAAGAACAACATCGACGTGATCATGGGCACCGGAAAGCTTCAGCCCGGCAAGAAGCTCGAAGTGACCGCAGAAGACGGATCCACGTCGATCCTCGAAGCCAACCACATCATCGTCGCGACCGGCGCACGCTCCCGCAACCTCCCTTCGATGCCGCAAGACGGGGAGAAGATCATCGGGTACCGCGAGGCCATGACCCTCAAGTCGCAGCCCAAGAAAATGGTGGTGGTCGGCTCCGGCGCCATCGGCGTCGAGTTCGCCTACTTCTACAACGCCATCGGCACCGAAGTGACCGTCGTAGAGTACGTCGACCGCATCGTTCCCGTGGAAGACAAAGAAGTCTCCAAGCAACTTGAGCGGACGTTCAAGAAGGCCGGAATCAACATCATGACCAGTTCCGAAGTTACCGGCGTGGACACGTCGGGCAAAGGCTGCAAGGTGTCCGTGAAGACCAAGAAAGGCGAAGAAATTCTCGAATGCGACGTGGTGCTCAGTGCCGCGGGTGTCGTGTCGAACATTGAAAACATCGGCCTCGAAGAGTGCGGCATCGTGCACGACCGCGGCAAGATTGTTGTGGACGATTACTACGCCACCAACATCCCCGGATACTACGCCATCGGCGACTGCGTGCCCGGCCCAGCCCTCGCCCACGTGGCTTCGGCAGAGGGCATCACGTGCGTCGAAAAAATCGCCGGTCACAGCCCTGAGCCGATCGACTACGGCAACATCCCTGGCTGCACCTACTGCTTCCCTGAAGTGGCAAGCGTCGGCATGACGGAAGACGCTGCGAAGGAAGCGGGTCACGACATCAAAGTCGGCAAGTTCCCCTTCTCTGCGTCAGGAAAAGCGAGCGCTTCCGGCCACAAGGACGGCTTCGTGAAGCTCATCTTCGACGCCAAGTACGGCGAACTCCTCGGTGGCCACATGATTGGTGCCAACGTGACGGAGATGATTGCGGAAATCGTTGCGTTGCGTAAGCTCGAGACGACCGGCCACGAGCTCATCAAGACCATCCACCCGCACCCGACCCTGAGCGAAGCGGTGATGGAAGCGGCCGCCGCCGCGTACGACGAGGTGATCCACCTCTGAGGGCTCCTCGACGTCCCCACTTCAACAAGGCACGCCTCACGGTGGGCCTTGTTTGTTTTTGTTCAACCTACCTTCTTGTCCTCGAAACCAATGCACGCGAAATGACCACCATCAAAAACCTCTTGCTCGGGGCAGCCATTTGCTCTGCCCACGCGACCTCCGCCCAAACCGCCGAACTCATCACCTCCCTCTCTGCCGGTCAACTGGCGACGACGGCGGCGGCGTTTGGCATTCCGAGCGAGTCGTTTTCTGCCGACTACGACGTCCACATGTACCGTGTCACCTACGACATGCCGTACTTGGAGGACACGATCGAAGTCAGTGGCGCGCTGTTCGTGCCGCAGGGCTTCGAAGACCCGTGCGGCCTCCCCATCCACGTGTACATGCACGGAACCATCTTCAAGCGCACAGATGCGCCGTCCTTCATGAGCATCGAAGGGACCTTTGGAGGGTTGATGTCCACCCTGGGGCAACTCGTGCTCATGCCCGATTACGTCGGACTGGGCACCAGCGAACTCATGCACCCATACGTGCATGCGCGCTCGGAATCGGACGCCGGCTATTTCTTGATGAAGGCGGCTTCCACGTTGAGCGAAGAGCTCGGTTACAGCTTGAATGGCCAAAACTTCATCTCCGGCTACTCCCAAGGCGGCCACGCCGCCATGGCTTTGGCCCGGGACCTTGCCACCACTTCCTACGGCGACGACTTCCCCCTGACGGCGGCCGTGCCCGGAAGCGGTCCGTACGACATTAGCGGGACGCAATTCCCTTTGACGTTCGAATCTGAGACGTACTCGAATCCGGCGTATTTGGCCTACAACGTCCTTGGCTGGAACAGCTACTACGGCACGCTCTACCCGGAGCTCTCTGAGATTTTCCAGGAGCCTTACGCCACCACCTTGCCGCCGCTGTTTGACGGCACCAACGACGCAGCCACGATCAACAACGCGTGCCCGGCCACGCTCGAAGAATTGATGCAGCCCGGGCTCGTCGACGAAATCCTGGCCGACCCCACGCACCCGTTCATCGTCGCCGCCCAGGACAACGATGTGTACCAGTGGATTCCCGAGGTGCCGGTGGAGATGTACTACTGCACGCAAGACGAGCAGGTGTTTTACCAAAACGCCCTCACCGCGGACACGTGGATGACCGAAAACGGCAGCACGATGCACAACGCCACCAACCTTGGCGCGTACGACCACGGCGGATGCGCAGGCCTGGCCATTTTCGGAGGCACCTTGTGGATTCAAAACCAAGTGGAAGAGTGCGCCACTGCGGTCCGCGAAACGGGGTTGGCTGAATTCACGGCCTTCCCCAACCCCGCTTCAGACGTCGTCACCCTGCATGGACTCACCCCTGCCGCATCGTGGTCGGTGCGAAGCACGACGGGGGCCGTGACCAAGCAAGGCCAAGGCTCACGACTTGATGTGCAGGACTTGCCTGCCGGAATGTGGTTGGTGGTGGTGGACGGATTTGCACCTCAGGTGCTTTCCGTCGCGCACTGAGCGCCACGAGCGCTGACCACGCAGGCCCCGTCAGGGCTTGCGCAGCGTGATGTGCATGCAGTTCCCCTCGGGAATGACGTAAATGATGCCCGCTTTTTGGTAGCGGTTCAGCAACCGTTCCATCTCTCGGGTGGGCGTCCCGCAATTGGCGCTGTCGTCAAAGCGGTCGATGAAGGCGATGTCAAACGACGCGCCGTAGCTGTGCGTGCTCCGGCTGTTGGTGGCGTTCGCGTTGCGTCGACGGAGTTTGCGTTGCTGCTTGTCGGTTCGGGTCACGGACGTGACGCGAAACACGGCACCTTCGCTCTTGGTGCCTTCCATGGCGTCGGCGAAGTCGTTGCCCATGTCCTTGAGGAGTTGGTACGTCTCGGGGAGCAACCACGGGTGGCTGTGCGTCAACCGGTCCACTCGGTACCCACGTCCGTCGGTGATCTCCACGAGTTTGCCGTTTCGCTTGCCGGCGTTGAGCTCCACGTCGTTCTTGACGAAGAAGCTGTTGGGCAAGGCGCGTGCGGCGGATTGGTGAGCGGTGTAGGGGTTCTTGGGGACGCGCATCGTTTTGCGGCAACAGCTGCATGGCAGGATGCTCTTGTCGCGCTCCGTGGCCTTCGGAGCAGCCTTGGGGGCCTCGGCAGGCTTGGGGTCGGGTTGCGTTGAAACCTCTGCTGCAGGCACCGCCACTTCAGGGGACTCCGGGACCTCTGCTTCGCGGTCCAACCGGCCGTGGGTTGCCTCCTCTGAAGAAGCCTGAGCCTCTCCGCGGTTTCGCAAAAGCACGGGATGCGCTTCCTTCTTGGTTAGTGCCACCACAGGCTTCGGGTGCGTGAGTCGCGTGAAAGCCTCTTCCTCCGCATCTGTGCCGCCCACCAAGGCGACCATGCCACTTGAACAGCCGACCAAGATGACCGCCACCAAGCCAATGCGGTCCCATCGGGCAAACGGCTTGACGAACGGGCGCGGGTCGTTGGAGGAAGGGGATGCGTTCATGGAGCGTGAAGTTCTGCGGTTTGGTCTTCCAACTTCGGAGGGGGCACGCCCAAATTCCCACGACGAAATGTTGAAACGCCCTTTCTCCCACCTTCCAAAATGGTCCCCCGCGTTGCACTTTGCATGCCATGGCACAACTCGGCGCAAAGATCGAACACCCCAGCTACGGCGAAGGGGTGATTTTCAACCAGGACGGGGATTACTGGCGCGTGTTCTTCGCGGAACACGGCGAGAAGGAGTTCGACAAGTCGTTTGACGGATGGACCGTCCTTGAAGAAGGAATGGAAAGCAGTGGAGCCGACCTGTCCGACATCACCACGGCCGTGGAGCAGGTGTTTGAGGAACACATTTACCGAATCGAGCAGCACATCGAACCCGCCCCCATTGAGATGGGCGACCGCTGGGATGGAGGAACGCTCCTCCTTCAACCGGAAGACACTTCGCTTCAAGCCAAGGAAGTGCCGATCGAGACGTTCTTCCACAAAATCGTGATGGTGCGCGACCGCTTGCGGGTGATGGAGCAACAAATCAACGCGCAGGACAAGCTGACGGACGAAGACAAAGTCAACCTGCAGCAGTACATCACACGCATCTACGGGAGCTTAACCACGTTCAACGTCTTGTTCAGGTACAAAGACGACCACTTCAGAGGAGCGTCCAAAGGCGCGGACGAATGAACGTCTGGGGAATCCTTGCACGGGTGAACAAGGCCCTGCTTCCAGCCATCCACAAGGTGCCTGATTTGACGCGCCTGAACGCGTTCCAAAAGGCGGTTGTGGGCTGGAAGATGTACGTGACGTACCGGCACCTTGACGCCCTGAAAAAAGAGAAATCGTCTCCGTTGAAAGGAGACCGTTTGCCGCATTGAGCATGGGAGAAACGGCTCCCGTCCTGACGCGAAAGGAGCGCGTCCTCAAAGTCCTGGGACCGGGAATTTTGTTTGCCTCGACCTGCATTGGGGTGTCACACCTCGTGCAGTCCACCCGGGCGGGCGCGGTCGCGGGGTTTGGGCTCGCGTGGGCCGTGGTGGCGGCGAACGCGGCGAAGTACCCGTTCTTCGAATTTGGGTCGCGGTACGCGTCGGTGGCGGGAGAATCGCTCATCGAGGGGTACCGTCGGTTGGGGCGAGGCGCTTCGTGGCTGTACCTGGCGTTGAGCTTGGCCACGTGCTTCTTCGTGGTTGCCGCGGTGGGGCTCGTCACCGCGGCGTTTCTCGACAGCCTGCTTCACGTGTCCGAGACACTGGGTCGCCCGGCGACGTCCTACGTGGCAAGCGCCCTTTTCCTCGCCGCAACCGGCCTGCTCTTGTGGGGGGAATTCAACACCCTCGACCGGGTCGTCAAGGTGCTGACGGCGCTGCTCTTTGTCTCGACGGTGGTGGCTTTTGGGATGGCGGTGGCCAACCCGCCGAATGTGGATCCGGCGGTGACCGCGGCGAGGCTGGATGAATGGCGCACGTTCAGCCCCGATTTGGGGTTCTTGATTGCCCTCATGGGTTGGATGCCCTCGGCCGTGGATTTGAGCACGTGGAACAGTTTTTGGACCCTTGAGCGGGTGCGCACCTCCGGATACAAGCCGACGCTTCGGGAAACCCTGAGGGAATTCAACTTGGGCTACGTCCTTTCCGTGGTGCTTGCACTCATGTTCCTCACCCTCGGCGCCCTGTTGATGCACCGCACAGGGGCAACCCTTCCTGAAAACAGCGCTGGATTTGCGGCCGGCATCGTTGGACTTTACGCCGACAGCATCGGAGCGTGGAGTGCTCCGGTGATCGGCCTTGCCGCGTTTTGCGCAATGCTGGGCACGTGCGTGGCCGTGTTCGACGGGTACGCCCGAAGCCTGAGCCGCGCGTGGTCTTCCGCCACAGGAAGGCCGCTCGCCCCCCGAGATCGGCATATCGCGTTGATCGCAGTCGCCGGCGGAGGCTTGGTGTTGGTGCTTTTGTTCGCAGGCCAAATCAAGCTCCTTGTAGACCTCGCCACCACCCTGTCGTTTCTGATTGCCCCCGTCATCGCGTACTGGAATTTGCGGCTGGTCACACGCCCCAACTTCGACGAAGCCGGCCGGCCTGGATCCTTGTTGCGGGCCTGGGCCTGGGCAGGGCTGGCCTTCCTGACCTTGTTTGCCGGGGTCTACGTGATTTGGCTGTTTTCAGCCTGATTCAAACAGGCCTCCAATTGCCTATCGGGGACGCGTCGCGTCGGCAAGGCGGGCAGCGTGCCCCATGGCGTAGAGCATTTCCGTGCCGATTTGGCGGAGACGCGCGTCGTACGTGGCCGCTTCTTCAGGCGTGCCGTCGCTGACTTTGGGGTCCACGAAGGGAACGGAAAAACGGGCGCCGGAACCGTAGACCAAGGGACACCCCTTGTCCGCGCTGCTGCACGTCATCACCGCCCCAAACCCCTCCTGCGGGTTGGCTTGGTGCCCGTATTTCTTGCTGAAGCAACGCATTTCCGGCAACGACGGACCGGCCGACACGGCGTAGGTCGGGTTTGTTGGTCCGTTTACCCGGTCGAGCTCGGCCACTTCAAAGCCCGCGCGCTTCATCGCCGCCACCGTGCGGGGGTTGCATGCCGTGGCTTCGGTCCCTCCGCTGAAGGTTGAGACTCCCTTCAAGCCTGCCGCGTCCGCACCCACCTGGGCCCAAACCTGCGACAAGTGACTCCGCCGGCTGTTGTGCGTGCAGATGAAAATCAACTCCGCAGGACGTCCTTCGACCACCGCCTCTGCGACCCAACTCCCCAAGGCGCGGAGTTCAACTTTGCGCTCCGCTTCAATGCCGGCCGTGTCGGCAAGCAAGGCTTGCGCGGTGGCAGCCAAGTCGGAATGGAGCGAGGTGAAATTCATCGTCGGAGCTGGTTGAGGCGAAACGACCCGGATGGAACTCCAAATCGCTGCCAGGAGGGAGAACATGGCCAACAAACGCATGCTGCAAAAGTCCTCCGCTTTTTCGTCTCACCTTCAGAGGCGACGTCAAGAAATCGTGAAGATTGTCACTCCGACAACCGTGCGTGGTCCAAGCGGACCTCGCCGAAGAGGTCGTCAAACCCCACGACACGTCCCTTGACCTGAATGTCGCCCTTGGGCGGCGTTGAGGGTGCTGAACCGGGATCCCACGTGACGACGATGCCGTGCTCCAACACCACGCCCGACTCCGAGCCGGAAGCCACCGTCCCGGACACCGCCACGACTTTTTCTTGCCATTGGCTGTGCTGGTCGGCAGGGTGCGTGGCGTACCACGTCGCAAGCTCTTCGGCTTCCCACGAACGCGCAACTTCCTGCCCCGAATAGTCCTTGTGCGGCTTGTTGTATTGGGTGTAAACCACCACCCCTACAGCCACCGCAGCGGCCAAAAGAAACGCCAAAGTTCTTTTCATGATTCCAAAGTCGGGATTTGGAATGAAATCAGCAACTGGTCGTCCGTGGCGGGGCTTTCGCCTTGCCACGAGGTGAGCCACGTCTTGATGAATTCGTGCTGGTCCTTGGGAGGCAATTCGGCCAAAAGCAACACGAGCGTGCGCAGGCCCTTGAGTTTCAATTTTTGGTCTTTGGGGCCTCCAAACTGGTCGGACACGCCGTCAGAAAACATGAAGATGGAATCTCCAGGACGCACCTGCAACGTGGTTTCCACGAAGGGCAACTGCCGCCAGTACGCACCTCCGATCGAACGCGAGGTCCCTTTAAATTCAAGCAACTTCCCGTCTCGCACGACCCAAAGCGGACGCTTGGCGCCGGCAAATCGGACATGGCTGAGCTTGCGGCTGTACGCCAACACACCGAGATCCAAGCCCATGCCAATGGCGCGCATGCGATGCACGTCGCCGTTCATCATGGCCGCTCGAAACTTTTCGTCAAGCCGGGTCAACAAATGCGCCGGACCCGAAGCCCGGTGCATGGCCTGCCACATCTTCTCGCGGGCAAGCACGGTCATCAGCGCTGCGCTCATGCCATGACCTGTGCAATCGCACGCCGCCAAATACGCCATGTCGTCTCGCTCTGCCACAAACACAAAGTCCCCGCTGAGCTGATCCATCGGGCGGTCGTACACCATGCATTCCGGAAAGAGTGCGTTGAGTTGCTCCTCTGTCGGGGCCATCATGGATTGGATGGACCGTGCGTATTGCATGTCCTCGATGGACTGCTGGTAGCGCTGCTCGATTGATTCGTTGTGCGTGAGGAGAGAGGTGTTCACGAAAAAGATTGTTCGTTCTACCAAGATACGGCTTTTTCCTCAGCCCAAATCGTGGTAGCTTCCACCCCATGAAACATGCTTCTCTCTTCGTCCCTGTCGCTCTTGTTGCCTTGATGGCACTCGTCGCTTCGTCCTCTGGCGTAGCCGAAGAACAAGGCCGTGACCGCACCGGTGCTCCGGGTTCCGACCCCGTTTGCACGAGCTGCCACAACAACGGCACCGCTTCCATTTCAGCCTCGTTTGAAATTTTGGACTGGAACACGGAAGAGGCGGTGACCGAATACCTGCCTGGCCAAGACTACCTCGTGCGGATGGTCGTGGCCGGCGGGGACGCGAGCTTGAACTACGGAGTGCAGGCGACGGCCGTCCTCGGCGACGAAAGCAACGCCGGGACGTTCACCGCGGTTTCCTCGAACGCCCAGCTCGAAGACGTCGGCGGACGGCACATCGTGGAACACAGCGCGCCCAGTGCCGCGAACGTGTTTGACGCGACGTGGACGGCGCCGGGCGCCGGATCCGGCACGGCCGACTTTTACATGAGCGCCCTGGCCGTGAACGGCAACGGAGCCACCTCGGGCGACACGTACGCGGCCGGCACCCTGAGCCTTCCCGAAGCCACGGGAGACGGCCTCGGCACGTCGCTTGATCTCGCGTGGGAACGGCCGGTGCAGTCCATGCCCGGCACGTGGAACTGGACGGCTCCCGTGGCGGGCCGCCTCGTGGTGACGGACCTCGCGGGCCGCGTTCTTCGCGCGGAAACGCTTGCGTCCCAACAAGCAAGCTCGTGGACCTCTTCGGGCGTGAACGTGGTCAGCTTCGTCAGCCGCGACGGCGCACGTCAATCCTGGAAGTTGGCTGCACGTTGAGCGACGCGACAGAAGACCGGAAAATTTATTCGCTTTCCCAACTGGGGGAAAGCCTGAAGCGCACCCTCGAGCAGGTGACGCAAGGCCGCGCCCTGTGGTTCAAGGCGGAAATCGCCAAAGTTTCGCGGAGCCCGTCCGGACACGTGTACCTCGAATTGGTGGAGGAAGTGGACGGGCGCAGGTTGGCCGTCATGCGCGGCACCCTTTGGAAATCCCAGCACGACGTGGTGCGGGAGTCGCTCGGGGACATGGCCGACCGGGTTTTGGCCTCGGGAACCGAAATCGTGTTCAGCGGCAAAGTCAACTACCACCCGGTGTACGGCGTAAGTCTGGTGCTCGAAGAGATCGACCTGTCGGCGATGATCGGCGAGGCAGAGCGGCGCAAACAGGCCACAATCGCCGCGTTGAAAGCCGAGGGAGCGTTCGGTGTGAACGGCGAACTCCCCCTGCCTCGCCTTGCCCAGCGCGTGGCCCTCGTAGGCTCACCGGGAACTTCGGGGTTTCGGGATTTTGGGGTGCATTTGTTGCGCAACGAGTGGGGAGTCGGCTTTGAGGTGGAGGTCTTTGCCGCGACGGTTCAGGGAAAGGAGGCTCCTCCCACCCTGGTCGCCGCGCTCGAGAGAGCCCAAGCCTGGGATCCCGACGTGGTGGTGGTGGTGCGCGGCGGCGGATCTACGCTCGACCTCGACGCGTTCAACGACCTCGAGCTCTGCCGGGCTGTGGCCCGTGCCTCGAAGCCGGTCCTGACCGGAATCGGGCACGAGACCGATCTGAGCGTCGTCGACCTTGTCGCCCACCGTCATTTTAAGACCCCGACGGCCGTGGCCGAATTTCTCGTAGACCGCCTCGTCGCGGAACGGTCCCGGCTCGCCGACTGGAGCCTCGGCATGGGTCAGCGCGTGCAACAACGCCTGAACTGGGAGCGCGAACGACTCGCGAAAGACCTCCAAACCTTGCGGCTCCAGCCACGACAACTCCTCGCCGCAGAAGCGTTGCGTTTGGCGCACGCCCGCGAACGAATCGCCAGTTCCGCCCAACAAGCCCTCGAACGGCACCTTCAGCGCATGGCCTTCCTCGCCAGCACCGTGGATGCCCTGAATCCAGAAAAGACGTTGGCCCGAGGTTTTGCGGTGGCGCGCAAGGACGGTCGGGCGGTGCGGGACGCGGGGGATTTGGCCTTGAACGACCTGCTGAACCTCCGTTTTCACAAAGGCCAAGCGGAGGTCACGGTGACCCGCGTAACTTCGGACCCTGATGAGTGACACCTTGGACCCCAACCTGACGTACGACGCCGCCGTTCAGGAACTGCAAGACATCCTGAGCCAATTGCAAGGGAGCGAGCTTGGAATCGACGAGCTCACGACCAAGTTGCAGCGCGCCGGAAAGCTCCTCGATTACTGCCAAGGAAAGCTCACAAAGACCGAGGCCGAGGTTCAAGCAGTGCTCAAACGACTCGGCCTCGACAGCGCAGAGTAAAGGCGTCTCGGAGACGCCTGGGAAATCAGTTTTCTTTCAGCTTGTCCAAAATGGCACTGGCTCCTTGTGCGCCACCCGGTCCTGACGACTGGCTGTTCGCAGCTTCCTCTTGGACGCGAGCCTGGACCTCTTTTTTGACGTTGGTCATGACTTCAGTAAGCTCCATGAACTCGGGGCATTTGCCCATGACGAGGGAGTATTCGCGGTCGGAATCCACGTTGCCCGTGGGCTTCATGCAAGGCAACATCATCTGAGCGATTTGGATGTTCAGCTCCTGAGCTGTTAC
>Ga0181565_10000678_pt1 | contig 25473 bp, 20 predicted proteins | sample 101ome_16_FD_129661 | JGI IMG/M metagenome (GOLD analysis project Ga0181565, IMG submission 129661) | Coastal salt marsh microbial communities from the Groves Creek Marsh, Skidaway Island, Georgia - 101401AT metaG (megahit assembly) | ecosystem: Environmental > Aquatic > Marine > Intertidal... | reverse complement strand
TTTCCAGTTTAAAATTTTCTTGATGATTAGAGAGTCCTCTTGATTTAGTTGTTGAGTGAATAAAAAGACGCAATTTTTTAGCTGTTCTAGATCTGTCAGGTTTTTTAAAGAAAGCTTTGATAGCTCCTTATCAACCAAAATTAGGCAGTTGGAGTAATTATTGGAGCTGGTTTTACCTATTTCAGAAATAGTAATGATTGAGTCATTTTTAGTTGTGGTAAAAGCTTTTTTTAGCTCTAAAATTAGCTCTAGGTGACTTGAGTTAATATAGTGGCAAGTGAACGACTTATTATTTTTGATCAGCATGAGGCTTCTGTTGCAATAATTTTATGCCTTGTTAAGCTGTAAGTAGTTGATAACTTGTTCTCGCTCTTAAGTGTTTTTTTCAATTAGACTTCCTAAAAAGCCGTATTTTAGGTAGAGCTAACTGGTGAATAATATAATACTTTCCCCTGAAAACTCCGTGGCCATTAGCGAGGCAGTTTTTGAGATTACAAACTCGAAAATCGTTAATCACCTTCAGAATATTCTAAAGGTCGAATGTGATCAGCAACGATACCTAAAAATCATTCTTCCCAATGTGGGCAGTGGGACGGGACGAGTTTTTCGAGATCACCGCGAATCATATTTTGTTGAAGTTCTAGAGCTTCATCGAACAAAAAAGAGAAATATTCATTTAGGAATTGCAACAACTAGGCCTCCGATGGCGAAAAGAATTTTAGAGCACGCGACAACATTAGGGGCAGCGAGTTTTAATTTTTTTCCTGCAGATTTAAGTGAAAAAAGCTACACCAGTTCAAAAATTTATTCCAAAGAGAGGGCCAAAGAGCATATTCAAAAAGGAATGTCTCAGTGTGCACAGTTTTGTACGGAGCCTGAATTATTGTTAGATAAAAATGTGAAGCACTTAATTGATCGTTTTAAGCAAAAAAATTGTCCTGTTTTTTGGCTGGATAAGGATGCTGAAAACTTATTTTCTGAGTCAGTATCCAATAAAGAAATCCTTTTGTTGATTGGCCCTGAGCGAGGATGGACTCAGTCAGAAGTAGAATATTTTAAGGAAAATGATATTATGGGAGTAAAGTTAAGTGACTCAGTAATGAGAGTAGAGTTCGCTGTTAATGCTGCCTTTGCTCAGATAGAATACATCTCAAATAGAAGGTCGAATGTTTAGCGCTATAAAATTTTCAAAAAAAATAATCCCATATGTTAAAGAAGAAAAAGTAAAAGTCATCGTTGCAATCCTTTTTTCTTTTGTTCTTGCAGGACTCAAAGGTTTACAAGCTTATCTGGTTAAACCAATTTTTGACCGAGGACTCAGACCTGACTCAAGTCTTGAGGAGAATATCTTCTTGGTTGCTCAATTATTATTGATTGTTATTGTTAATTTTCCGGCAAGATTTTTTCATTTCTATTGGATTCGTTATGTTGTTGATCGAGCAACCTGTAAGATTCGAAATAAAATGTATCGAAAACTACAGCATATTCCGCTAAGCTTTTTCTCGGAATCCAAACAAGGGGAGCTTGTTTCTGGATTGCTTAACGATACTCTTACATTTTCTCACGGCTTTAGAGCAGTTATCGATTTAATTCGAGAACCCATAACCGCTATTGTCATGCTTTCTCTTGCTTTCAGTCGGGATTGGCAATTAACTCTAGTTATATTTGCAGCGGCACCATTATTCATTTTAATTTTTAATCGCTCGGGTTTTATTGTTCGTAATCAACAACAAGTTGTTCAAGAAAAAGTTGCATTAATGACCCATGTTGTGAGTGAGGGAGTTGTCGGGCAAAAAATATCAAAATCCTTTAATCTTCAAGATTATGTTTTGAACCGGTTTGATCAGTCTCAAGAAGAATATTTCGAGGCTCAAATGAAAACAGCAAAAACTGAAGAAATTGCGCATCCAATGGTTGAATTTGTTGGAGGGCTTGCATTCAGTGGTATTATTTTATTTGCTCATTACCGAATTCAATCAGGCGAAATGACAACAGGTGATTTTGTCAGTTTCATCACGGCAATGGCGCTTTTTATGGATCCAATTAGGAAATATTCTCAAGCAAATGTAAAGCTAAACCAGGCAAGGGCAGCTGCTAGTAGGATCTTTAAACTTCTCAATGAGAAAGAAGAACCTAACAGTGGGCATATTAAGATCCAAGAGGTAAAGGATAAAATTACGGTTGAAAACCTAAATTTTTCCTACAACAAAGATCGCCTTGTTTTAGATAATATCTCACTTGAAATAAACTCTGGTCAAAAAGTTGCTTTTGTCGGCTTGTCTGGCTCTGGTAAATCCACTCTAATAAATCTATTACTTGGTCTGTATGAGGTTCCGGATCAAAAAATAAAAATAGATGGCCAGGACATTAATGAAATCAAAAAAGAAAGCCTAAGAGATTTATTCTCACTTGTAAGTCAGGATATATTTTTATTTAACGATACGATTAGGGAAAATCTGACAGTCGGACACGATATCTCTGAAGACGAATTGATCCAAGCGCTGGAAGTCGCCTACGCAAATGAATTTGTCAGCAAACTTCCCAGCGGGCTGGATACAAATATTGGCGACAGCGGCCTAAAGCTCTCGGGTGGGCAACGCCAACGACTGACAATTGCTCGAGCTTTTTTACGTAACAGTCCTATATTGTTGTTTGATGAGGCAACGTCTGCGCTAGATAATGAATCTGAAAAAATGGTTCAACAAGCATTAGAGCGACTGAGCAGTAACAAAACGGTCATTGCTGTTGCGCACCGGTTATCAACGATTCAAGACTATGATATGATCTATGTTTTTGATGAAGGTCATATTGTAGAGAGTGGTACCCATGATGAGCTTGTTGCTCTACAGGGGAATTACTTTAAACTTTATGAACTTTCAAAAAAAGTTGGCACCAACGCCTAAAAGTTGTAATTAATTATCCATATTTTAATGTCTGTAAGAGGTTTATATGTCTGAAGAAAATCTGAAATCGATGAACGATCTTGTTGCTATGTGTAAGAGGAGGGGCTTTATTTTTCAAAGCTCGGAAATTTACGGCGGACAAGGAGGTTTCTGGGACTATGGGCCTTTGGGTGTTGAACTGAAAATGAATGTGAAGAATCGCTGGTGGCGTTCAATGACATTAAGAAGAAATGTTGTTGGGGTTGATTCTGCAATCATTATGCACCCTGAAGTTTGGAAGGCAAGTGGTCATGTAGATGGATTCATTGACCCTCTCGTTGATTGTAAAAATTGTAAAGCTCGTTTCAGGGCTGATCAAATTGACCTAACGGCAAATTGTATAAATTGTGGTGAGGCTGGCACATTAACTGAGCCTAGAGATTTCAACTTGATGTTTAGCACTCAAATTGGCCCCGTTTCTGATTCTGCTGCGAAGGCTTATTTAAGACCTGAAACTGCTCAAGGGATATTTGTTAACTTTCCAAATGTGCAGGGAACAATGAGACAAAAGCTTCCATTTGGTATTGCTCAAATTGGTAAAGCATTTAGAAATGAAATTACGCCAGGGAATTTTATTTTCCGTCAACGAGAATTTGAACAAATGGAAATGCAATATTTTGTTAAACCAGGTGAGCAAATGCAAGCAATGGAAGAGTGGAAGGAGGCTCGCTGGAAATGGCATATAGATAATGGACTTCGAGCTGATCACCTTCAGTGGGCTCCACATGGCCCAGATAATTTGGCTCACTATGCTGATGCAGCAACTGATATTGAATTTAAATTTCCAATGGGCTGGGGAGAAATGGAGGGAATTCATTCTCGAACAGATTTTGACTTAGCTCAACATCAAAAGTTTTCTGGAAAAAACTTAAATTATGTAGATCAAATGGATGGTAATAAAAAATATATTCCGTACGTTATTGAAACATCCGTCGGACTTGATCGCTCTATTTTGGCGATAATGTGTGATGCTTACAGGCTAGAAAATGCTGGTGATAAAGAAAATGAACGTGTTGTGATGAAGTTTCATCCAAAAATTGCACCGGTTAAATTTGCCGTTATGCCGTTGATGAAAAAACCTCAGCTGGAAGAAGTGGCAATGAAGTTATTTTCTGACCTTCAAGAGAACTATCTTGGAGAGTATGACGTTGCTGGTTCAATTGGAAAAAGATATCGAAGACAAGATGAGATTGGAACACCATTTTGTTTAACCGTTGATTTTGATTCCTTAGAGGATAACTCGGTTACTGTCAGAGATAGAGATACGATGACTCAAGAGCGTATTTCTCTTGATCAAGTTAAATCCTATCTAGCTGAAAGACTCTAAATCATTTAAAATATTCATTCCAAGGAGTGAGGAATGAATAAGTGGACCTATTTTTTTAGTCAAAAATTGACTGACGGCCGAAAAGAAATGAAAGACCTTTTAGGTGGAAAAGGAGCTAATCTTGCAGAGATGTGCTCTATTGGAATAAATGTTCCACCGGGGTTCACAATCACGACTGAGGCGTGCCTTTCTTATCAAGAGAAAAATGAAATTGATGCTGAAATTAAAAGTCAGATTGAGCAATATCTTCAAAAATTAGAAGAAGTGACTGGTAAAAAACTGGGGGATAGTTCTAATCCCTTACTTGTTTCTGTCAGAAGCGGAGCGGCCATCTCGATGCCGGGAATGATGGATACGGTGCTTAACTTGGGAATTAATGACCAAGTTGTGGAGAGTATTTCTCAATCAACAGGTAATCCAAGATTTGCGTGGGATTCTTATCGACGTTTTATTGAGATGTACTCTGATGTTGTTTTAGATATAAATTCTTCAATTCTATCAGTGTCGCTAGAAGATTATAAAGCTGATAAGGGAATAGAAGAAGATACAGATCTAACACAAGAAGACTTACAAAAACTTGTTAAATTGTATAAAGACAGGCTCCTTCAGGAAGCGGGTGTTAGCTTTCCTACAAATCCTGAAACTCAATTATGGTTGGCTATTGAAGCTGTCTTTAAATCTTGGTCAAACCCAAGAGCAGTAAAATATAGAGAACTAAATAATATCCCTCATCAACTTGGGACCGCCGTCAATATTCAGTCAATGGTTTTCGGAAATTACGGTGAAGACTCGGCAACAGGTGTTTGCTTTACTAGAGATCCATCAACTGGTGAGAAAAAGTTTTTTGGGGAGTATTTGATTAATGCGCAGGGTGAGGATGTTGTTGCTGGAACGAGAACGCCATGTCCTATTAATAATGATTCTAAAAACGATTCAAATGAACACCTAAAAACATTAAATGATGTAATGCCTGATGCTTATAACAATCTGGTTGAAGTTTATCAAAAGCTTGAGGCGCACTATCTAGATATGCAGGATATCGAATTTACCATAGAAAAAGGTGTGCTGTTTTTACTTCAAACACGGAATGGAAAAAGAACAGCAAAAGCGGCATTGAAAATTGCTGTTGATCTAGTAAATGAAAATGTCATTTCAGAAAAGGAAGCTATCTTGAGAATTGATCCGAACTCTCTTAATCAGCTTTTGCACCCCAGAATTAATCCCGGCCCAAATGAAATATTTTTAGCGCAGGGGCTTCCTGCTTCCCCTGGAGCTGCTAGTGGTGTGTTAGCTTTTACAGCTGAGGAAGCTGTCGAAATGGCAGAAAATGGGATCTCTTGTATTTTAGTTCGGCAAGAAACAAGTCCAGAGGATATTGCCGGAATGGTGTCCTCTTCAGGGATTTTAACTTCACGAGGAGGAATGACTTCTCATGCGGCAGTAGTGGCAAGAGGAATGGGTAAGCCTTGCGTTGCAGGCTGTAGTTCGGCAACAATTCATGAATCCACTAAAACAATTAATATTGGTGATAGAGAATTAAAATCGGGGGACACCATTACGATTGAAGGTTCTTCGGGAAAAGTTTATTTGGGAGAAGTTCCAACAGAAGAAGCAAATCTTACTGAAGAATTTAATTTGATGATGGAAATTGCTGACCGCCACCGAGTGATGAGAGTTCGCACAAATGCTGACACTCCGGTTGATGTTGCTAAGGCAATAAGTTTTGGTGCTGAGGGGATCGGGCTTTGCCGAACCGAGCATATGTTTTTTGATGCAGAGAGAATCCTCGCTGTAAGAGAGATGATTTTCGCTAACACAAAAGAAAACCGAGAGCATGCCTTAGAAAAAATTCTGCCTTTTCAAAAAAAGGACTTCATCGGAATATATAAAAAATTAAAAGGCTTGCCATGTAACATTCGGCTACTAGATCCACCACTTCATGAGTTTTTACCAACGCTAGAAAAAGATCAGGAAGGTTTAGCCAAAAAAATTGGTGTAGAAGTATCTGAAGTAAAAAATAGAATGGAGAACCTTCAAGAGTTTAACCCGATGTTAGGACACCGTGGTTGTCGATTGGGAATTACTTATCCTGAGATTTACCAATTTCAGACAAGAGCGATTATGGAGGCAGCCTTAGAATGCTATGAAGGTGGAGTTGATGTAAATCCAGAAATCATGGTTCCCCTGATTGCTTCGGCGGAAGAATTTATTGAAGTTAAAAAAATAATTCTTCAGGAAATTAATAAGCTAAAAACAGAATATCCTGAAATTGAAAAAATAAATTACAAAATAGGAACGATGATCGAAATTCCGAGAGCTGCAATTTTGTCTAAGTCGATTGCAGCGGAGGCGGACTTCTTCTCATTTGGAACAAACGATCTTACTCAAACAACTTATGGTATTTCACGTGACGACGGTGGAAAATTTCTTCCATCTTATATTGAACGAGAGGTATTTCCAAAAGACCCATTTTCTCACCTTGATAGAGATGGTGTTGGTTACTTGGTAAAAATGGCAACGGAAGAAGGGCGAAAAGGAAACTCTAAACTACATGTAGGGATTTGTGGGGAGCATGGCGGAGACCCTGAGTCGATTGAGTTTTGCCAGGAGATAAATCTAGAGTACGTGAGCTGTTCACCCTTTCGTGTTCCAATTGCAAGAATTGCAGCAGCACAAGCAGCGATAAGAAAGTGAATCTTGAAGAGATAAAGTTAATATTAGAAAATCATCCTCTCGCGCGAGATATAGATGCTATTTCCTTATCTTTTATTGATTTTAATAATTTAAGTTCTCAGGATTTTACCTTTATATCCAATGGTCAAAAACTTTCTTTAGATGATCAAAAGATCTTCTATGATTTAGCATCAGTAACAAAGCCTTTAACCATTGGGTTTATTCAGTTTATTGCCTCTGAGTTGTTGAAAGAGACAATGTTTAAGCTACTTTTAAATCATGAGTCAGGTATTCCCCCGTGGGGATTATTATCTAAAAATAATTGGCAAGAGCAAATCAGTAATTATGAAGTAAAAAAATCAGATGTTGCTTATTCTGATTTTGGCGCTCTCCGGTCTCAAATTGAGTTTGAAAAAATAACAAGTAAAAATCTATATGATGAATGCTCTATTCTTTGGGATAAAGAGATTGTTCATTGGAGCGAAGTTGATCCAAATATGTGTCTCAAGACAGGAGAAAGAGGATTTCGTCCAATTGTTGGAGATGTTCATGATCCAAACGCTTGGGTGATAAAAAATAAGGTTTCTCATGCAGGATTATTTGGAACAATCACAGGTGTGAATAATACGTTAATGGAGTTGGAAAAAAAATTTAAGATATGTGATTACTTTTTAAGTCAGATGAAAGGACAAAAAAAAACTAGATTTATTAATGCTTGGGATAGTGTGGAGGATAAAACTCACACTCTTGCCGGTAATCATTGCGGGGATTATACTGTTGGACATTTAGGTTTTACCGGGACGGGGTTTTGGATTGATTGTCAGAAAAAAGTAGGTGTTGTTATTTTATCAAACGCTACGAGAGATGGCTGGTATCGAAAGGCAAACCTAAATGATGTCAGAAAAAAAATAGGAAACCTTCTTTGGACGAATAAATGATGAAAGATAGATTTTTAAAAACTAACGAAATAAAAAATATTAAAGATAAGGTAAAGAAAGTATTTTTCTATCGTATTTGTGGAACAGGTATGGGCTCTGCTGCGACGTTGCTTAAAGAGCAAGGGATAAATGTCCACGGAGCTGATACTGATTTCTTTCCTCCAATGTCTAGTTATTTAGAAAGATCAGGAATACCCTTGCGAAAAATATCTGATTGCACGGTTGATTACTTAAATAATTTTGACCTCATTATTGTCGGAAATGTTGTACCTAAAAACAGTGAAGATGCGAAGATGCTTGAGAGTTTGGAGGTCCCTTTAACAAGCTTTCCTCAGGCGCTTGGTGGTTTATTACTTGATGAAAAAAGTGTTGTCGGTATTTCTGGCACCCATGGAAAAACAACCACAACATACTTAGGTGTTCAAGTTTTTAAAAAATTAGGAGTTGATCCTGGATATTTAATTGGAGGAGTGCTGCCTGAGGGAATGTCATCTCATGTCGGTACGTCAGAATTGTTTTTTATTGAAGCAGATGAATATGACACCGCTTATTTTGAGAAAACATCTAAATTTTTACACTATGAAATAGATCACTTGATTCTAACGAGTCTGGAGTTTGATCACGCAGATATTTTTAAAGATGAAAGTGAGATGTTAGGGTCATTTCTAACACTTGTTGATAGAGATTTGGAGAATAATATAGCCAATATCGATTATCCATTGGTTAGTGATGTTTTGCGAAAAAAGGAAGCTACGGCCATGTATGGCGAGGATAACTCACAATTTGGTCCGACTAATATCACTAAGACACCGGTTGGAACGAGCTTTATCCTTCATCATCAAAATAAATCTTATCAATTTGAAACAAATTTAGATATAGGGCACAACATATTAAACCTTTCGTCCATTATTCTTCTCGCTTTAAATCTTGGGTACTCAGAAGATTTAATTAATGGTGCTATTAAAAATTTACAATTAGTAAAAAGAAGACAAGAGGTTGTTGGGCGTATTAACGGTGCTATTTTAATTGATGATTTTGCTCATCATCCAACAGCAATTGAAAAAACACTTGGAACAATTAGGTCAATTTATCCTAACAAGGAAATTATCGCTATTTTTGAACCTGCCTCAAGTACGGCAAGAAGCGATTTATTTCAAGAAAGATTCATTGAATCATTTAAATTAGCACAAAGTGTAATTGTTATTCCGCCATCAAGAAAGAGTACTGTTATTTCTGGGGGGAATCTAGATATTGAGAAACTTGCGCAAGATTTAGTAAAAAATGGAAAACAAATTTATTTAGCTGACAATTTGAAATCACTTGAAGAAACACTTCTAAATGTCTCAAATGAAAAAAACGTAATCATCACTCTTAGTAACGGAAAAGTGTTAAATTTGTTTGCTTCTGAGTTTATTGAAAAATGAAAACTTTGATAATTATATTTTTTACTTTTATAATGGTCGCGCATCCGTCTTATGGTTCAGAAAAAAAGAGGATTGATTCTTATTTGAAAAAACTGAAAAGTTTTCGTGCTCGAATGTGTACATCGAAGGATATTAGACTTTTTTGGAAGTATACTAAAGATACACATCGAACAGGATATTTTATCCCTTCAAACACACAAGGACATCTAGATACTCAGACAATTCAAAAGATGTTGCCTTTAGTTAGAGATAAAAAGCAATGGATTCAGTCAAATATAAAAAAAATAAAAAAGAATAGTAATTTTTCAAAAAGAAAAGCGGTAATCAAAAAGCTTAAGGATGATTTAAAAGTTTTAGTTGGTTTTAAAAGAAAGTACTTTGAAGAGAAAAAAAATAAGCAGAGGAATGCAATTAAACAATTGTCGAAACAAAAACTAGAAGTGTTTTTTAAAGAGCTAAGAGCTTCGTTTAAAAGTTTGTACTTTCTTCATACCTATGGCTTTCCAGCTAACCATAAGGCAATGCGAAGAGATTATGACAGCTTTAAAATACGAAATGATCACGCTGGAAAAACCAGGGCCAATGAAATATTTTTTAACAGGAAGCTTGTCGAGGATGGTGTTCGTCACCCTCGCTGGCGTGGAAATGATCGGAGTATTAGAACTCTTATTAATACTGTTTACCTGAGAACAGGTTTTGCGAAAGATTCTTCGTTTATTTCAGAAGACCTACGTTATGATTTGGAGTGGCTGCTTGAGAGAATTTATGACTACCTTGAGTTTGACTCTAGTCTTATCGTAAAGAGGCTGGAGCGCTGGGAAAATTCGGCAGAGAAAATGTATTATTTTTACATTAGCTTATTAAATGGAATTGTTGATGTTGAAGGTGAAAAAATTTCCGTTGAAAAGTATCTTGAAGGCGAAGGAAGATCCCGGAAGATACTAAAAGATTTTGTTTATCAAAAACAAGCTGATGTTTATGAGTATTGGAGTAAACAAAGCAAAATAAATAGACAGTTATTTGTGATGGATACGATTATCCTAAATGAGGTCGGAGGGACTCCAGATCCTGGAGATCTTGAAAAGGAAGAAGTTCTCAAGGTTGTATTGAATAGATCAAAGTTAAAGTTTTATAGTTCTTTAACTCCGAAGGACACAATTTACCAACATATTGCCTTAAGCAAAGTAAAACCAGAGCGATTTCCATGGTTAAATTTGATGTTAAAAGAAGGGGAGTTTTCTTTTACATATTACTTTTTAACAGCATCTAACCATGTATTTTGTCCTGATATGTCTCCGCGTGCATCTCGAATTCGCGAAAAGGCCTTAACACTTGGACTTAATCTATTAGGCCATAAAAATATGGACACTCGTGCTGTGCGATATTTTTCAAGAGCAAGTATGCTTGGACGCATGGACATGACAGATTTGTGGAGTGGCTTTAGCCCATTAAGTGAAAAACCTGGTCATCTTATTGATAATAAGGAATTAAGAAAAAAGATTATTGATCACGATTATGAATTTCTCTACAGCTTTACTGATGAGCTTAATAATATCTATCAAGTCGTTCGGCTCGATGATGAGAAATATACTATTGGCCATGATTTAAAGATTTATTCCTATCGAAACCCACATAACTTTAGATATTTTATTGAGAAGTAATTGCTATGATGCTTTATCCAGAATATTATAATGTCCACATGACCTCAAGGAAACATGGAGACCTTGATTAGAAGGAGTTAATTATTATGCTAAAAGATTATATGTTTACATCAGAATCAGTAACCGAAGGTCACCCGGATAAAATGGCTGATCAAATTTCCGATGCTGTTTTAGACGCCATGCTTGAGCAAGACCCAAAATCAAGGGTTGCCTGCGAAACGATGATTACAACGGGTTTAGTTGTCTTGGCCGGTGAAATTACCTCTAAAGCGAATATTGATTTTCAAAATATAGTGAGAAATAAGATAAGAGAGATAGGATACGATGATTCTGCAAAGGGTTTTGACTGTGATACTTGCTCAGTGATGGTGTCATTAGACAAGCAAAGCCCAGATATTGCTCAAGGGGTAAATGAAGGTGAGGGAACCTTTTCTGAGCAAGGTGCAGGTGACCAAGGTATTATGTTTGGCTATGCGATTAATGAAACAGAGTCATGTATGCCGCTGACAATTGACTTATCAAATCAGTTAGCCAAAAGGCTCAGCGATGTCAGAAAACAGGGCATTATGGGAGAGCTTAGGGCCGATGGTAAAACCCAAGTGTCTGCCGAGTATGAAAATGGAAAAATAAAAAGAATTGAAAATATCGTAATTTCTTCTCAACATTCTGAAAAATTATCTCTCTCTCAGCTACAAGAGGGAATCATGGAAGAGGTTATTAAGAAAACTGTTCCTTCACATCTAATTGATGCAAAAACAAATTTTTATATTAATCCAACCGGAAAATTTGTTATCGGCGGCCCAATGGGTGATTGTGGTCTGACTGGCCGAAAAATTATCGTCGATACATATGGTGGTCATGGAGCTCATGGTGGCGGGGCTTTCAGCGGGAAAGATCCATCAAAAGTTGACCGTTCAGCTGCATACGCTTCAAGACAAGTTGCAAAGCATATTGTTGCTGCTGGTTTAGCCGATAAAGCATTAGTTCAAGTAGCTTATGCAATTGGCGTTGCTCAACCAATGAGTTTTCTTGTTGATACTTTTGGAACAGAAAAGGTTGATGTTAAGAAGATAACCGCAGCTGTTAATGAAATCTTTGATATGAGACCTAGTGCGATTATTGAGCGTTTGAATTTATTAACTCCAATATATTCACCAACAGCTGCCTATGGACATTTTGGAAGGACTCACGACAAAAGTTTTACTTGGGAGAACTTAGAGTATATTGATGCTCTGAAAGATTATTGTAAGTAATGCAATATATTCTATTAGCTGTCCGCTATATACCATTTTGGGCTTTGCCCTTACTTTTTATTAGCGGACAATTTATTTATGTTTTTTGGTTGAAGAATCTAAGAAGTGCCGCCTATTTTTTTGCTGCACTTCTTGTTCTTTGCATTTTTTTATTATCTTTTTATATTTATATTGGTGGAGCAGAACACGCCGTTCACTTTACCCAAAATCTTATTTTCTAACATTGTATTGACACCAATTTTAACTGGCCTGTAGGATTAAAGCTTATCTTTGATAAGGAAAGGAATCCATTGAGAGATATTCAGTATTTAAATGCAGATCATCAATTTAAGCTAGCTTCTGGTGATCAGAGAAAACAAATATCTGTTTCTGAAATTTATATTATTGATGATGAAGATTTTTTACGCTCAAGTTTAACAAAATTTTTATCAAAAATTTTCCCCAGATATAAAGTGATTGGTTTCTCCAGTCCATCCAGTTTTATTTCTCATCTCTCGACAAAAGATGTTGTCGATCCATTTATTCTCGTCACAGATATGTCTTTTGGTGATACAGAGATGGATGGTATTGCCCTCGTTGAATATCTTCGAAGGATTTATCAAAACTCTTTTTATTCTATAATGATGACAGGGTTTGGTAGTATTGAGACTGCTATTCGAGCAACTAAAAAAGGGGTTTATAAATATATTACGAAACCATTTTCTCTAGAAGATATGAGAGGGATTGTAAGTGAATGCTTAGGTGATTCTCTTGGCCTTGAGGGGATAGACTTAAAGGCAAAACCCGACTCTTCACCGAAGTCAAAAAATGAGCATAAGTTAGTTAAAATTGATGATATTGATGACTCTTTTGAACAGCATCAGTTTGAGGAAATGATTGGAAAGACACCTGTAATGCTTGAGCTTTATGAAAAAATTAAAAAAGTTTCCTCTAGTAGTACTACTGTTTTAATTCTTGGGGAAAGTGGTACAGGCAAGGAGCTTGTCGCTCGGGCCATTCATCGCCTAAGTGATCGAGGGAAATTTCCAATTGTTAATATTAATTGCGGTGCTATTCCTTCTGAAATTTTAGAAAGTGAATTATTTGGTCATGCAAAAGGAGCCTTTACTGGTGCAGTTAATAATCGCATTGGTAAGTTCGAGGCATCTGATGGAGGTTCAATTTTATTGGATGAAATTGGTGACATGCCTCTTTTACTGCAGGTAAAATTATTAAGAGTCCTTCAAACAAAAACGATTGAACCGATCGGGTCTAATGTTTCAAAAAAAATAAATACCAGGCTAATTGCTGCCACTCATAAAGATATTCAAAGTTTAGTAAATGAAGGAAAATTTAGAGAGGATTTATATTATCGGTTAAATGTGATTCCTGTGACAATCCCTTCTCTAAAAGAGAGAAGAGGCGATATTCCGATGTTAATTAAATTTTTTGTCAAAAAATATATCAGTGGTAATAAAACTAATCTAATAAATTTTACAAAAGACGCTTTTGATTGCCTTTGTCGTTATGACTGGCCTGGTAATGTTAGAGAGCTTGAAAACTTAATAGAAAGACTGATTATTTTAAAAGGTGGAAATATAATTGAGGTAAATGATTTACCGACTCAAATTTCAAAGCAGAATGAAAGTAAAAATAAAAATACTGAGAACTTACTTCCATGTGAGGGTGTTGACCTTAAAACCTATTTACTAGACATAGAAAGATCATTGATTAAGCAAGCCTTAAAAAAGACCAATGGAAACAAAAATCAAGCTTCAAAGTTATTAGGTTTGAATAGAACGACTTTGATTGAAAAAATAAAGAAAATTGACGTGGAAAATTTGTCACTTCGGTAATTTTTTCACCTTGATTAGTTGTATTAATTTGTAGGTTATAACAAGAAAAAAACGTCTAAATAACTGATAATTTATTGCGTAAAAATAACTTTTATTTAATTAATGTAGAAAAATATTCACCGAGAAAAAATTTCCTTACAAAAAAATGACATAATGGTAGTATATCTATGGGGATTCTAGGAATGAATTTCCTCTAAATTAGAAACAGGAAGTTTCAAGAAATGCTAAGGCAACTAAGAAGAAATTATTTAAATATTTTTTTGCTATTGGCATTGTTCTATTCTTTTAGTTCATTTTCATATTCAATTCATGCAACAGATTCAAGCACTCATTATCGTTTAACAGTTGAAAAAGAAACGAAACAGGTAGAGGTATCAAAGATTGAAGATGTTATTTACCTGAACGGTAATAAAAAAGTTCTAGATAACATTTTGTCATGGTTTAGAAACAATAATTTTTCAAAAAAATACATTAAAGGTGTCGCATTAAATAAAGATGGGCGTTTAAATATTAAAGTAAGCAGCAAGAATGTTGAAGCATTCAGTTTCGTTCGAAAAGCAGACAAGAATTTAATTATAGACTTTTGGATAAATGACCAAAAAGGTGAAAAAGTTGCAGTCAAAAAGGATGTTGTTAAATTAAAACAAGCAGCCAGAAAAAAAATAAAAAATAAAAAAACAAAATCATTAGTTAGAAAAGAAGAGAAGAAAATTAAAGTTAGGGAATATCGAGATTTCCGATATGGGTTAAATTTTCTATGGGATTACAAGCCATCATTTCCTGAATTTAAAAAATTTGTCGAAGTCAAAAGAAAAACGCCATTGTTTTTTTACGATTTAAAGCAGCGAGATTACGAAAAAAACGAACAAGAAGCTCATATGCAACTTACTATTAATTTATTTAATAAAGATAAGTGGGGCTTAATGAACAAGTCCATTGAGTTGTATTATAAAAAATATGGTAAAGATAAAAATGAAGCGCTTAATGAGTTCTTAAGGGTCAATGCTCTAATTAAGAATAATTATCTTGAAGGTGAAACAAAACCGCAAAAAGAATTAATTAGACGACTGGAAGAGTTAGAGCTTGTTTCAGATGAGTTTCTACTTTCAAAAGCGATATTGAAGTACGTTTTTCAATACTATATAGATTCAAAAGATTATATTTCATCGTTGAAAATTGGGAAAAAACTATTTGTTTTAACCAAAGAGGATTACGACACAGAAGGCCTTGTGGAGAGTCTACAAGGGATTATCTACAGTCTAAGTCAATTAAACCAGTATGATAAAATCTTCAATTTACTGGAAGATAAAGAGGTCGAAAAATATTTAGATAAAATACAAATAGCTGAATATAGAATTTACAACTTAGTCCTTGATAAAAAGTATCCATTGGCGATAGGTGAGTTTGATAAAATTAAAAAATCAATTATTGATAAAATTCCATCCTCAATATTATTTAATGTTGCGGAAAGCTATTTTGGTCAAGGCGACTATAAACAGGCACTAAAGTTCTATGATGAGTTTGTGCAAAAATATTCATTTGATAAGAAAAGCTCTCATTCAAGATTAAGAATAGCTCTCTGTTATGACCTTCTTGAGAAAGATGAAGGAATGGTCCAGCAACTCTATAGAGATGCTATTGATCGGTCTGCTAATTCAAAAATTCGGTATGAAGCATCTTTACGCTATTTTGGTTTTGAATATTTAAGAAAGTTGAAGGAGCGAAAAGATGAGTTATCTGCTTTTCTCGAGCCCCCTGTAGATGTTGAGTCGAATATGACCCAAGATTTATTAAAGGCAAAATGGCAAATGAGAATGAGAAAATTCATCTTGGACGGTGAATATGAAAATGCGCTTGTTTATCTAAAAAAGTTACCGATGGAAAAAATTAAGCCAGAAGAGAGGTCGGTTTTTAGGAAAGATGGAGCGGCTGCACTTACTTATAAAATGAGTGAGTTGTTTAAAAATAAGAAATATTCTGAACTAATCCAACTTCATGAAACGGTTAATAAAGTTTTAACTGATGAGCATGTATATTTTTACCAACGCCACGAGCTATTAGGGATGTCATATTACCAAATGAATATTGAGAATTCTTATAAGAAAATTATGGATATGATCAAAAATAATACAATTTCTCAAAATCTAGAATATCCAAGATGGAAAAAAATATTTTCAGTTAGAAATAGAGAACTAAGTTTATTGAAACTTTTTTACCTCAGTGAAATTAAAAAAGAGAATTTTGATGGGGCGAATTTCGTTTGCTATAAAATAAAAAAAATCGATCGTGTTGAAGGTCTGTTCTGCCAGGCGAAAACAAATTATTCGTTCTCTAAATACAAAGAAGCCAAAAAATATTTTGAAAATATTATTAGCGAATTTTATCAACGAATTGAAGGAACTGATTTTAATCAAGAAGTTAGCTACTACTACCTTATGAGTTTATATAAATTGAGATATTTTGATAAGTTTGTTGAAATCGTTCAGCGTATTGATAGAGAAAAAGCATTTACTGGAATGAGTAAGTTGAATATCGAAGAGTTAAAATACCTTTATTTTGAAACTATTTACTCTAACCCTAGCTATCCACTATTAGGTGATGTTATCGAATCAATGAATGAATTTAGCTTAGATTTTCCCAACTCAAGATGGGTGGATAGAGTCAAGTATTTGCATGCGAGCAGTTTGATAAAGGTCGGAGAAATTGAAAGCGGAAAAAAAGAGCTCGATCGTATCATTACGACGACAAATAAGGAGTATATAAGAGATTTAGCTCGTAGTGAGCTATCATCAATTATTTTGAATAATAAAAAGATATAGTTTCATCTCTAGGATGGAGAGTTAGACAGGAGGTCAAATGGAAACTGTGAATTTAGAATTGTTTGGGAAGGATGTTAAAGTACTAAAGGCTTTATCAACGGCTAAAAATGTATCCGTTACGAAAGCTCCTGTACTTATTTCTGGCGAGGCTGGTGTAGGGAAAAGAACTTTAGGTCTTTTTATTCATCAAAGCTCAAGTCGGAGTGAAGGTCCATTAATTAATGTTGATTGCAGTCTCGACGCAAAAGAGGTGGAAAATCAAATTCTTGGTTACCGAGATCAAGAAACTGGTAAATTCCATAAAGGAGCGCTTGAGTCAGCAAACGGTGGAACAGTTATATTTTCTAATGTTGATGGACTTGAAGATAGTTTCCAAAAAAGACTTCACTCAATTTTAAACGAATTAAGTGATTATGATATCGATTTAAGAATTATTAGCACAACGACGAAAAATTTATCTAAACTGGTCGGTTCGGGGCGATTTTATCGAGGACTTTTCACGGCGATTAGCTCAAATAGTATTAATCTTACTCCATTGAGAGAGAGAATAAGTGACCTTCAAATGATTTCTAGTCACTTAGTAAATATTTGTAGTGAAGGTCAAAAAGTAATTGGTCAAGATGGGATGAGTAAAATCTGCTCTCATTATTGGACACATAACATTCAAGAATTGAAGGCCATTATAGAAGCATCTGTCGAAAAAAGTGAAGTAGATTGCCTTGAAGCAAATGATATTCTAATTGGTGAACGTCGTGCAGTTTCGATGATGGCCGAGGATGATTCAGAAGGAATCAGATTAATGTCATTAAAAGATGCGGAGAAATTATTAATTAAAAAAGCTTTAGTACATACGTCTGAAAATAGAACTCAAGCAGCAAAAATTTTAGGAGTAAGTATTAGAACTTTAAGGAACAAGATTAATGAATACCGACAAGATGGATCAGCATTTTTTGTTAACTTAAGGTAATTAAATGTCTATTCACGATAAAACAATTGATGCTCTTGCTACTGCGCTGAATTTTCGACAAATGAGGCAGGAGATTCTGTCTTCAAATATCGCTAATTCTGAAACGCCTGGATATAAGGCTAAAAGGATTGACTTTGAATCGGCGCTAGCACGAGCACTCAATGTTGAGGGTACCAATAAAATAAATACCGGCGACCAACGTCACTTTGACGTTGGTGGCGGTGGTATTGAAGATGTTGAACCTGAAATCTACGAGGATCCAAACGGACAAATTTCTGAAAATGGTAACACCGTAGACCGTGAAAAAGAGATGGCATTGATGGCCGAAAATAAACTCATGTTTGACGCTGCTGTACAGCTTTTAAATAAAAAGCTAGCGCTCAAGAAATATATTTTAAGTTCTGAGAGGTGATAGATAATGGATTTTTTAACAGGCTTAAAAATTAGTAGTTCTGCCCTAAAAGCTCAACGCACTAGAATGGGGGCAATATCATCTAATATTGCTAATGCCCAAACGACGAGAACTCCAGAAGGGGGGCCTTATCGTAAAAAGGAAGTAGTTTTCGGAGCAGAGCCAGCAAGAGAATCATTTTCAGATATTCTTGAGGGGGAGATAGATCAGTATGGACAAAAAGTTCATGCAACAGAGGTGATTAGCTCTAATGCTCCTCCGATTTTAAAGTATGAGCCTGATCATCCAGATGCAAATGATCAAGGGTATGTCGCCTATCCAAATATAAATGTGATGAAAGAAATGTCTGATATGATTTCTGCTTCTAGAAATTATGAGGCAAATATCAGTGCATTTAACACAACAAAGAGCATGGCACTAAAAGCTCTAGAGATTGGAAGATAAGGAGTAATTTATGAGTATTGAAAATGTTGGCGCTCAAAAAAGTCTAATAAAAAACTATGATGCGAATTCGTGGGCTAAAAATACAGAAATAAATTCAAAAAATTTAAGACTGAATTCAGATGATCTAAATTTAGATGATTTAAAAAGTGCCAGGTCGTTTACAGATATGTTGGTTGAATCAATGAGTAAGGTAAATAATTTACAAACCGAAGCTAATTCAGCAATTGAAAAATTGGCGACAGGTAAGACCAAAAATATTCACGAGACAATGCTTGCGGTTGAAAAGGCAGACATTGCATTCAAAACAATGAATCAGATTCGGTCAAAGGTTATTGATGCATATAAAGAAGTGATGAGAATGCAAGTTTAGAATCTATAGGAGTTTACTTTGCAAGAGGTTATTGACAAAATTTATCGCAACTTCGTGAACTTTTTTTTGGAATTATCTTTTTCCAAAAAGATTAGTGTCGTAGCGATTATCAGTTTGATTATTGGTGTATTTACCTATTTTGTAATTTGGGCCTCTAAGACCCATTATGAAGTCTTATACACAGATTTGAATCGTGAAGACTCCAAACAATTAGCTTTGCTTCTAGATGAAAAAAACATTCCATATCAAACGGCAGAAGATGGTAAAACGATAAAGATTCCTGAACAAATGGTTAATCGTTTTAGAATGGAGATTGCGACCATGGGAGTCTCATTCTCTGGAACTGTCGGTTATGAAGTTTTTGATAAACAAGCATTTGGAACAACTTCCTTTGTTCAAAAGGTTAATAGACAAAGAGCTCTTGAAGGCGAGCTTATTAAAACTATTAAGTATATTAAGGGAGTGAAGAGGGCGAGGGTTCACTTGTCGATCCCTGAGTCTAGTCCATTCGTTAGTGAGGTAAAACCACCTTCTGCATCCGTTGTCTTAGAGCTTGATCATGGAGTGAAATTAACAGAGCAAGAGATAAAAGGTGTGGCCCAATTAGTCTCATCTTCTATCGATGGGATGCGCCCGGAGAATGTTGTAATAATTGATAATCGGGGACAAAAACTAAGTCAAAATATTGGCGATGAAATGACTAGTTATACCGCGAACAGAGTAGCACTTGAGCAGCAAATGAGTCGAAAATTTGAAAAGAAAATTGAAGACATTCTTGCAAAAGTTGTTGGTAATGGAAAAGTTATTGCAAAGGTCTCTGTTAATTTAGACTTCACTGAACAAGTTGGTACTGAGACGAAGTATGATCAAGAAAATACTGCTGTTTTATCTGAAGTTATTAATTCACAAAATTTAAATGGTAAAAGACCCTCTCCGCAAGGAATTCCAGGTGCTAGATCTAGCTTACCTGGTGAGGCACCGCAACCAGGCGTACCAGAAACAACAAATAATGTGCAAAAGGAACTTAAAACAAGAAATTATAATGTTCCAACAAAGGTGACAAAATTTAAATCACCTACAGCGGGTGTTAAAAATATTACAGTTGCAGTAATGGTTGATGGAAAAAGAGTTCCGCAGGTTGGTAGTAATGGAGAGGTTCTCCTAGATAAGAATGGTTCACAAGTGCTTACCTACGAAAAGTGGTCCGAAGCTGACTTGGCAAACTTTTCTGCGATTGTCTCATCTGCAGTTGGAATGGATACAACTCGCGGAGATAACATTGTTATTAAAAATATGGAGTTCGTGCAAGAAGACCTTGCTGCAATGGAGAAAATTCTTAAAGAAAGAGAGATGAGAGAGCTCATTAGAAACATTGTGAAGTACATCTCTATTGGTGTGATTGTATCTTTGTTTTTCTTCTTTGTTATACGACCATTTATCCAATGGGTAACAGATAATACAGTTGAGTCAGTTGAAGACTTTTTACCAAAAACTTTAGAAGAACTTGAAAAGGTTCAAGTTAATCAAAAACTACCAGGGTTAGAGGAGGCTCTTCCGCAGATTGAGGAGAAGTTAAATCCTGAAAAAATTGAAGGAAATATGCTTAAAGAGCGGATTATTTCTTTAATTCAAGAAGATCCAGGCAAGGCTGCCCAAATTATTCATGAGATGATCCACACAGGTGCATCGATTAGAGATATTGCTTAGTAAGGAGTTTTAGAATGGCAAGATCAAAGCAAGACATTGATCCAGATTTAGAGTATTCGTTACTAACAGGTAATGAAAAAGCTGCTATTCTAATGAGTTCCTTAGGGCCTGAAACTGCGCAACTTATTTTTGAAAAGCTAAAAGATAATGATGTTAAGCGAATGATTAACAGTATGGCGGCAGTTAGTAAGTCACCAATCTATATTGTGAAAAGATGCCTTGAGGAGTTTTATTCCGCGCTAAACGAAGATAGTGACCTTCTTTTCAGTAATAATCGTGGTAAAGACTTTATCTTGAGTGCTCTTGGGGAAGATCGCGCTAAACAATTACTTGGGCAAATTGTTGAAGTTGGAGGACACAACACTCTTGAGTCATTAGAACTTGTTGACACTCGAACATTATCCAACTTTTTAATAAATGAGCATCCTCAAACGATTTCACTTATCGTGGCGCATTTAAAACCAGAAAAGAAAGTAGATTGTCTAAGAAGGCTGCCCGAGAACCTACAAGGAGAGATTGTTCTTCGTATCGCTAACCTAGATTATGTATCTCCGGAGTTAATTGCTCAATTAGATGACGTTTTAAAAACTGAGTTAAGTACACTAGGATCAATTGACACTAATCAAATTGGTGGTGTTGAGCCGATCGCAGATATGCTTAACTTGATGGATAAAACCAACGAGAAAAATATTATGAACCGGGTTGAGGAAAAGGATCCTGAGCTTGCGGAAGAAATTAGAAAGCTGATGTTTGTTTTCGAGGATTTGGTTTTTGTCGATGATAAGGGAATCCAGAATTTACTTAAAGAAATTGATCAACAAAAACTTGTTATTGCTCTTAAAACTGCACCAGAGGAAATCAAAGCTAAGCTATTTAAAAATATGTCTGGGCGTGCCGCAACAATGCTACAAGAAGATTTGGAGGCTCTTGGTCCGACAAAATTATCAGATGTTGAAAAAGCTCAAAGTGAAATTGTTCAAAAAACAAAAGACCTTGAAGCAGCTGGGAAAGTGTTTATTTCCAGAGGCAAAGATGGTGATGCATTAGTGTAAGGAGATTTTATGGGAATTCAAAAAAATGCAGAAGTTGCAGATTACAATTTTGTTGAGTTTTCATCTTCTAACAAAAATATTGAAAGTGAGGTCTTTAAAGAAAGGGAGTTTGAAAAAAGAACTGAAAGTTTTTCCGAATTAATTAGTGAAGTTGATCAAGCTAACGATAATGAATTTGTTATTGATAAGAAAGTATTTGATCTTAGGAAACACCAGGATGCAAAGAAAAATGAGTTAGAACGAAAGATTGAAGAAAGAATACAAAATGATTTAATCAAAATTAAAGATAGTGCGTATCAGGAGGGTTTTCAAAAAGGTCTTCAAGATGGAATCGCAAAAGCCTATGAAGAAGAGAGGTTGTCAACTGAACAAAAAATTCAGCAAATGAAGGCAATGGTTGATAATTTACTTAATCGCCAGGTGGATATCATTAAAACTCAAGAAATTGGTTTAGCTAAATTGATTAGAGATCTCACTAAATGGATTATTCTAAAAGAACTTAAAGATGATGATGAATATATTAAGCGGCTTATTGAAAAAGTTGTTGAGGAAAATAAAAAAGTTACATGTATTCGCTTTCAAGTTGGCCGAGGGGTTGTTGCATCCTTTAAGCAATCAATTCAAGAAATAAACGATGAAATGAAAAAAATTTACAATGGACAGGTGGAAGTTGTTGAAAGTAGTAAAATAGATAAAGACGCGATAGAAGTTGAGCTTGATAGCAATATACTAAGAGCAAATATCTCAGATCAGTTAAATGTTTTTAATGAGCTATTTGATACTGTTGAGGATAACTAGTGAGCTTCGATATTGATAGAATTTATCAAAAGAAAAATCAGGTAACTCCATATCGAGAGGAAGGACTCGTACTAGAAACTAAAGGAATGGTTTTTAAAGTAAGTTTAAAAACAGCATCCCTTGGAAGTAGAGTTAAGTTTAAAAATGAGGACGGACAAACAAACTATGGAGAAGTCGTTGGACTTTCTTCTGAGAGTTGTCTCGTGATGCCTTATCAAGATTTAGGGAGCATTAATTCTAGGACAAAAGTCTACTGTGAAAATTTCAATAATGATGTGTTTGTCTGCAATGAGCTTTTGGGACGAGTTATCGATGCATTTGGAAACCCTCTTGATGGTAAAGGTCCGATTCACTCCTTTCATGGGAAGTATCAGGGCTTAACAGGGGAGCATATCAATCCACTCTCTAGACCTCCAATTACTGACTCTCTTAGTTTTGGCGTTAGATCTATTGACTCATTTGTTACAATTGGAAAAGGTCAAAGAATGGCAATCCTTGCAGGTTCTGGAGTAGGGAAGTCGGTTTTGTTGGGGATGATGGCAAAAAATTCATCAGCTCAGGTTAATGTGATTGCTTTGGTTGGAGAACGAGGAAGAGAGGTTCGTGAATTTATCGAAAATGATTTAGGGCCAGAAGGTTTAGCAAGGTCAGTTGTAATTGTTGCAACTTCAGACACGGGTCCATTAACTAGGATGCGTGCCGCTTATTGTGCAACATCAATTTCTGAATATTTTAGAGATCAAAATCAAGATGTTTTATTGTTAATGGATTCGGTAACTCGGTTTGCCATGGCGGCAAGAGAGATTTCATTGTCGGCAGGTGACCCTCCTGGGCAAAAGGGTTATACACCCAGTGTTTTTGCCCGACTTCCAAAATTGTTAGAAAGAGCAGGTCGTGTCGATGGAAAGGGGTCAATTACAGGTATATATACAGTCCTCGTTGAGGGAGGGGATATGGATGAACCTATTACCGATGCCGTCAGAGCAATTAGTGATGGGCACATTCAATTAAGTCGAGCTCTTGCGGCAAAAAATCATTTTCCAGCAGTGGATGTCTTAAGTTCTATCTCTCGGGTAATGAATAAGGTTGTTTCTAGAGAGCATCGAATTGTTTCTGGTCATCTAAGGGATTTGTTGGCTGCTTATCAGGACTCAGAGGACTTAATTAATGTTGGAGCCTATTCAAAAGGAACTAATCCTAGAGTTGATAAGGCGATAAAAATATATGATGAATTAATTAATTTTTTACGACAATCGCAAGATGATGAAGTCAAAGCTGACATGGAAGTAATGTTTGATCAGCTTATTGAGCTAGCAAGAAAAGCCGAGCAAAACTAAGGTGATGAAAAATGTCTCAAAAGTTTAAATTTAAATTACAAGGCGTATTGAGGCTAAAAGAGTTAGCTGAGGATCAAATAAAAAACCAATTGGGGATTATTATTGGTCAAATTGATAAAAAGAGTCAGTTGATTATCGACTATAAAAGTGAAATTCAATTTTATTTTGACCGTTATGAAGTTGCGGAAAATTCGAAGGGTGAGATGTTGGGAGGCTTGAGGACCTATATGCCAGAATTTTTGTTATCCCATTATCAAAAAATTAAAAAATGTAATGATGAAATTGAAAAACTGAATATTGAAAAAATAAATTTAATAAAAAAACTGAATGAAGCGAAAGGACAAGTCAAAATTTTTACTAATTTAAAAGACAAAAAATATGCAGAATATAAATATAAATATGACAAAAAAATGCATAATGAAATTGAAGAATTAACCATCCTTAAGGGAAGTCCAAATGATAAGTTTTAAATATATTATTATTTTTACAGTCTCATTATCTTTTTTTGGGTGCACAGTAGCTTTTGCAGAAGGTGAAGATAGTAAGAAAATATTTTCTGAAAAGGAGTTCAATCAAAAGGTTGAAAAAGAAGTCCTGCGCAGATTATCCCAAGTATCAGGTAAAACGTTGAAAGACTTTGCAAATTCATTACTAGAGAAAGAAAAAGCCCTTAAGTCTCAAAGTATAGATATAGAAAAAAGAAAGCAGGAAATGGCAATCATTGAGAAAAACCTTCAAGATAAAATAAAAGAATTTCGCGAACAGCAGGATCAAGTCATTGGTTGTATAAAAGAAAATGAAAAAGAGAGTAGTGGCCGCATTGATCATATTGTGAAGGTAATAAGTGGAATGAAGCCAGCAAACGCTGCAGCTGTTTTAGCTGTCCAAGATTCGAGTATTAGTGTTCAGATTATTTCAAAGCTTCAGCCGGAAAAAGTGTCGAAAATATTTAATTTGATGGATAAGGAAATATCTGCCCGGCTTCAAAAATCATACATAAATATGAAAAAATAATATTATGCGAGGTGTTATTTGAACTTATTTATGCCCAAAATTAATTTTAATCAAAACTCATTAGAGGCAGACCCTAATAGGTCAATGTCTCAAGTTGATGGTGCTAATACAGGTGAAGAAAACCTATTTTCAATGCTAATGGGTAATATCATTGGCGATGAGGACCAATCTCTAGATGAAGGTTCGATCTTATCTCAAGCTTTATCGGGTAACATTGGCACGGAGAGAAATCCACTGGAGCTAACGTTAACACCCGAACAAATTTCAAGTTTGGAGCAAGAGCTAGGGTTAGATTTAAAAAGTGTTGATTTAAGTAAAATTAATCTTGAGGATATTTCCAAAGAAGACCTTGAAGCATTAAGCGAGTTAAGCGCGGAAGGTGAAACTAATGAATTTTCTAAAATTAGTAAAAAGCTTGGTGTTAACTTCAATAAATCTAAAGCTCAAACTAACTCGCTTGAAAACTTTAGTGTAGATAAAAATGTTGAAAACATAAAAGG
>Ga0181565_10000659_pt1 | contig 25914 bp, 23 predicted proteins | sample 101ome_16_FD_129661 | JGI IMG/M metagenome (GOLD analysis project Ga0181565, IMG submission 129661) | Coastal salt marsh microbial communities from the Groves Creek Marsh, Skidaway Island, Georgia - 101401AT metaG (megahit assembly) | ecosystem: Environmental > Aquatic > Marine > Intertidal... | reverse complement strand
CCGACAAAACTCATGCCGCTATACACCAAATAGGTAACTGCTGCGGCACGTGGACAATATTCTTTTTTATATGACGTATATTCCGTGTCAATTAATTTTAACCATTCATTATCATCTAAAATATGTAACGTATACATGTCTATATAACACCATTTATTTTTATATTATTCTAATTAATATCATTAGCAATCCATAAAAATACTTTCTATAAACTCTAGAAATTTTATTTTTCTATTCTCGTAACATTCATTATAATTTATAGATGGATACCTGCTCATATGCTTTGTAGTTGTAAATAATTTCTCCATATTTTCATATATTCCATTTTCAACCAATATTAGTTGTAATTTGCGGTTACTTATTCCTCTAACAATTTCATATGGAAGTACTTTATACTCTGCATTGTCCTTTAATGTCTCAAAAATAGTATTTTTCATATTTTTTATTGTTTTTTTAACGATGTGTTTGTATATAGCTTTTCTGATGACATTTTTATAATATTCATCTTTATGTTTTACATAGCTATAATAGTGGATTGAATAGGTCTTTTTTATGAAGCTGCCGAAATATGTATTTACTACTAATTCATTTGGGTGCCATATTCTATTGATTTTCATCTCTTTATTTATCAAATCTATACATGTAAATCCATTAAAATAATACCAATATCTACTATATTCTAAATCGGTAGTTGCAGTAAACCATTTCTGTACATATATTTTCAACCTCTCCATACTATTCATAATTATTGATTTCTAATGTATATGTTCTTATGTATACATTAGATACTATTTTACTAATATTCACAATAAATATAACAAATTTCATTTTTTTCAAAACAATATTCTAATTGGAATCCAATAATATATCTAGCTACATATGCAGATAGGGTTTTGTATTCTGTCTCATTCATGTTTATTGTGACTTTATCCAATACATCTATTGCTTTATTAAACACTCCTGTATGTGCGTCTAAAATATCATCATCCCGTTCTATTTTCTTCAACTCTGTTATGATTTCTGGATGTATGTCTGTTCTCAATCGCTGCATACTATCAAGCAATTCTTGACAATGTTCGTATTTATTTAAACAATATATAAACTGTTGTTCTTCGCACCATAATACGTTATCATCATAATTATCTTCATCCTTTGCAGACTGAATATGTTCTTCAAGTGAACTGAAACAATCTACGCAATAATTCTCTTCCTCATCTAGTTCAAGAGAACAACCGCACGATTTCCAATTATAACTATCCTTTGGCATATAATTTACTAAATTACTTATATCATCACTTGGTTGTATACCGACCCAGAATTTACCGGAAATATCACCATTATAAAATCTGCCCATTGTATATTATTTTGATATGATAAAGCAGTCTAATAATTATCCTCTATTTACTAATATATGTCTTGATAGGTTTTTAATTACTTTTTTATCTAATTTTATTTGGGCATCGCCCACATCTCCTAATATATTTTTCATCATATCTATACAAAAACTATATTTGGGGTTGTTCCAATCTTGACATTCTGGGTATTTTTCCCTCCATAATGGAACTGTACTGTAATTTTGCTTTGCAACAATCGTTATCATATTACGTAGTCGCTGGTTATCCGGTGTATCTTTGCTCCATTCATTATTGTCTTTTATATACATAGTTTCTCGTTTAAGATCTACACAATGCAAAGGGCGTTTCGTAACATCTAGATCTTTAATACGCGATAAAATCATATTTGTCATGCCATCTACATATCCATTTTTACCAATATTTTCAATATCTTTCATCTCTATATTAATATTTTCAATAAATTCGGACATATTCATTGCATCTTTGCAGGTAGTATTTAAAAAGAAATTTAAATTAAATTTTTGATTATTATTTGTAGTATTGTTAATGGTTTTACTTCCGTCTTTTACGGCTTCAATTAGCTGCTTCTGTAGGTTCTTGTTCTCTGTTTGTTGGTCTATCATCATCTTATTTTGCTCCACTAAAAGTTCTTTAAATTCTTGATTTTGTTTTAATAATTTCACTATATTATCCGTGTCACAAGCATCATTATTTTTTTCTAGTTCACGCATGCGTTCCTCGACAATACACGTAGATTTGTGACGATAAAAGCTAGAACTGTGTTTATATTGTTTTCCGCAACTGCAAACAAAGTTGGCGTTTTTTGATGTAGCATCAATGTAGCATTTTTTTAATTTATGTTTATCGGTTGAGCAATGGCGGATGAAATCGCTTTTTTTGCTGCATTCAAAAGAACAATCGGTGCATAAAAAAATTGGTATGGAATTTCGGCGTTTTTTGTATAGCATTTTACATACTTTTATGCTACATAAAAAAACGCCTAAATTTACTCATCGAAAAAAACGATGCAGCGGGAATTTTCGGAAAAAAAACGGAATTGTTAGCATCACCAGGCAAAAATGAAAAACTGCGTTTTTTTGTCGAAAACTTTTTTTCGTTTTTAAAAAATGGACAAAAAATTTTTGTCCATTTTTCGAAACCCATTCGACTTTTTAATAGTAAACTTTTTTATATATCAATATTTTATTATCAAAGCATAATTTTATAAAGTATATAATAAACATTGCAAGTAGGCTGTAGAATATTATTTTTTAATGTTCATTTGAAAAATCAATTCCGGGCTTGTACAGCATAGAATCGGCGAAGAGGGTGTCGGCCAATGCACAATCCCTAATAGTATCCGGATGGTATTTATAATTCATGAATATTTCATCATTTTTAATCAATTTTGAAGGAGAATTATTGTATATTTTATAATAGAGGTATTTGGGAATCCACAATTTGAAAGCACAAATGTCATTTTCTCTATTAACATCGTTAGAAACACTGGAAGTAACACTAGAATCATCATCATCATCATCATACAATAATCCTTCATTTTGTCCATATACATCCACGTAGGATGTCCAATTGTTGTATGGATCTCCGTATTTATAAAGACGCAGATTGTAGTCTGTTTTATCATAATTAGACAATGAAATCTGAAAAAACTGCAGCGGTTTCGTAATAGAATTCTTATAATGTCTGGTTTTGATATTTTGTGAAAGACTAACATGAGGGTACATGGAAAGCAACTTTATTCTTGGTATATCATTATTACAAACATATAATTTATCAACATAAACAGGGATTACATCCGAGCTACGTTTTAAACATGAATTTGGATATTGATAGAAGACAATTTCGTTTTGAATACCACATAACGCTTCGTAATTAATTTCATTCTTCTGTAAACATGTATATTCATGTAGTTCAAATAATGCATTATCTACATTGGTCTGTGTTAACGTGACTCTGCCAAGCTTCCAAGAATTATAGTCGTTTTTCCTTAACAATTCTCGGAATTTATCTTTTGATAATTGTAAATGTTGCGATTCTCTAGAAATCGTAAATTGATACCCTATTTTATGTAAAACATTGCATAAGTTCTCCGATATGTTCATATTCTGTTTATGTAATTTTATTTATCTTCTTTATTTATTTTATAATCATATGTTATATGGACTTGCAAAATAAAACATTGATTGATAATAGTTTTTATATAACGTATGTATTCTTAATGACCACTGCAACAATTACCTTCATTGAAGCTATGCGTACAAAGGACATAAAAATTAGAAATATATTGAATTTGGAGACATGTATATCTGTAGTAGCTGCGTTTTTTTATAGCAAATTTGTGGTAGATTTAGAAAAAGAAGAAGAAATAGATTACGAAAAAATAAACAAAATGAGATATACAGACTGGGCGATTACCACACCGATAATGCTTTTAGTACTTGTATTGGCATTTTTATATAATACAAATAGTGGTGCGTTACCAATAAGTAATTATGCAATTATTTTGTTATTGAATTATGGTATGCTTGGATTCGGTTATTTGGGGGAAATAGGCACTTTATCAAAAATGAATGCAAATATAATAGGGTTTGGTTTTTTCGCAGCGTTATATGGATACATGTATTATAAATATTTACATAAACAGTACAATCTTGATAACATATTATTATATATAGTATTTTTAGTATTATGGGCGTTTTATGGCGTAGTGTATTTTGCAGATGAGGTGACGAAGAATGTAGCGTATAATGTATTAGATTTATTGGCGAAATGTTTTGTAGGTATATTTTTCTGGGCGTATTTTACGAAAACATTTTCTCTGAAGTAGGTATATGAATAAGTGGTATGAGACATTAAATAAAGCGCCTTGGACCCCACCGAATTACGTATTTGGGATTATATGGCCGATTTTGTATTTATTGATGTTTATTTCGTTTACTTTAGTATTCTTTAATAAAAAATGTAAAGGGGGATGTAGGCCGATTTTGTTCTTTTTGATTCAATTAGTATTAAATTTGAGTTGGACGACTGTTTTCTTTACAATGAAACAGATAGTGGCGGGTCTAGTAGTGATAACCGCAATCATTTGTATAGCAGGGTATACTGCGTATAAATTTTATTCTATAGATAAAACAGCGGGTTTATTATTAGTACCTTATTTATTATGGTTATGCGTAGCATTTAGTTTGAATGCCTATATAGCGTTATATAACTAAACAATTATAATATAATTATTTAGTTATTAGATATGTGAATGAATGATTATTATAGATTTGTAAAAAGGGAAGTGTCAATTAAGCATTTGGCAGGCGGTTTGTCTTCTTTAACTTTATTTTTGGAGTCAAAAACAGTTATCCAATTTGTTTCAGTATTATTGTATTGATTAGAGTCACATTTAATAATCTTATAGTTGCATTTTTTATAGAAGCGTTTGCGCTGTATATATTGGTTTTGAAACACATCATGTGTATCTAGAATATCAACAATAATGGGTTGTTCATGTTTAACCCGTAAAATTCTACCAACCGATTGTATAATATCGGTTTTAGGTGTGGCCATAACTAAAATAGAAAGGGTTTTGATATCTAAAGCTTCGGCTGCCATTGCGTATGTGGCAAGTACGATTTGTTTACTTTCCGTTTCTTGTAGGTCTTCTTTTTTCATGCCACCGACATAATATCCAACAGTCGTAATATTATTTTGCACAATACTGTCATGTAAATACGTTAATAATGAACGGTTATGTGAGAGCACCATAATCTGTGAAGTGGGTATTTCTTCCACTAAATTCCGCATAACAGTTACGATGAAGTCGCTTCGGGGATTGAAATTGCATAGTTTCGTGATCATAGTGCTGTATTTAGTATTTCCTTTAAAGTCAACTTCTGGTTGATTGAATTCGGGGTCGCGATTTTTATATTCAATTGTTCTGACGACAACGCAATCTTCGTCTTTTCTATCTTGACTGTATATTTTATCACCGATGAACATATATAAAATTTTGGTAAGTTTATCTTTGCGTTCAACAGTGGCGGATATTCCTAGCATATAAGGTGTGATTGTTTTGAATAAGGTTTTAGAGAATTGTTCGCTGCCGATTCTATGAACTTCGTCAATGACGGTGAGTCCGAAGCTGTCAAATGCATTGGAAGGGTATGTGCGGTCGTACATTGTTTGTATCATCCCTATGACGATATCTTTGTCTTCAATATCAAATGTGGATCCTTGTATTTTGCCGATTTTAGCAGTGGGTAAGAATTCTTGTATACGTTCAATCCATTGATCCATGAGGAATTCTTTATGTACAATGATGAGTGTTTTTTTAGATAGAACGGATATGATATTTAGTGCCATGATTGTTTTACCGAAACCACATGGTACTTCAAGTATTCCGCCGTTTCCGAATAAAGAGTCATCTAGATTACATACTTTTGTATTAACGTGGTTAAGAAATACATTGACGATATGTGTTTGGTAATCGCGAAGAGATTTAGCAAATGTGAGTTGAATGTTGTTTCCTGAAGAGATGGAATGATTGTCGGGTAGTCCATATCTACGAATACCATAGAAGCGTGGAATATATATTTTATTGTCGTTTTCACGGTACATGGGAAATGAGTTAGCTTCGGTGGAGTTTTTTTGAAAACCGAAAATTTCAGGTTTAACAAAGAGATCTTTGTAAAGGAATGCGAGGTCTTCTTTAGAAATAATATTTTTAGAGATAGTGTATCCTTTTTTACCGATATAGGAGTGTTGACATATATTTTGTTTGTATGTATTCTCAAGTGTTAAGGAAGGTGTTTTCGTTTTTCTATTCATAGTAACTAATTGGGGTATGTATAATTTAGGAATATCAATTTTATAAACGTTGTAAAAAATAATTTTTAATAAAAAATAATGATAGTGTAATATATAATGAAACTTTTAGATACTTTCAAGAAAATGTCAAATATGGAGATGTTACTCGGATTGGTATTTATTTTATTTATCATTTTACCAGTGGATGTTCCAATGATGTTAGCAAATGTAGTGGATAGTTCAATAGGAATGGTTGTATTATTTGCTTTAGCGGTATATATGTTTACAATAACAACACCTGTATTGGCAGTATTGTTTGTGTTTGTTGCATATGAATTGTTAAGACGTAGTTGTAAAGCAACTGGAAAGAAGGTTATTATGAAACACACACCTACACAAGAAAAGAAGGATGAGAAGATGAAGAAGATGAATCCTGTTAAGAAAGCAACTTTAGAAGAGGAGATAGTTGATAAAATGGCTCCAGTAGGCAGAAGTGATATGATATCTTATATTACAACCACTTTTAGTCCTGTTGCGGAGGATTTGGCAGGTGCTTCATTGCTAGAATAAATATAATTCTAAATTTAAAATTATATTTACGATTTGTGGGATACGTAATGAGCGTTTACTTTATTGTACAATTCAATGTCTTTTTTTAACGTTATATCTAAAAATTTTTCACTGTCTTCGTCTAAACTATATTTTAATGAATCACTTTCATTGAGGTGAGGTATATAGATTTCGTCTTTCATTCCAACTTTATCAAATACATGTTTCATATCTTCAGTAAGGTTTTCTAGGGTACCTATAAAATCAAGATCTAAATCAATATATGTTGACATGCTTGATGAATTAAACCATTTCTGTAGAATAACATGAAATAGAATACAATCATTTACATTGAGTATATTATCTTGTGGATCACGTAATTTAAAATTATCTTCTAATAATAAATGTAGGTCAGGATTGTCGTCGTGATAAAATAACATATTATAAGTATATTGTGATTTAAACCATTCTTTGGGTTCGCGAATAAAAGCAAACTTAAAATATGTGTTCCATTTTTCTTCTCCGACCATTGCTTTTAATTGAGAGCAACTGAAATGTCCATATGGAGGGGCGTCTTCGTTTGACGTAATACAGTCTTGATCAAATTCTTTCCATATTTTTTCTATACTGGTTGATCCGGTTTTTGGAACACGTATAAATATACATTTATATTTGTCTGAAATAATCATAACCCGTCTTTGCATAATAAAAATAACACGGTTTATATAACTTTTACACAATTACTGTTTTACATTTTTTTTTTCAAAGAATTCCTCCCGATATTTGTTATACTCTTTACCGGATTCGTTAGTATATCGCATATAGAAAGGTATGAATATCATATAACAAAAGCAAAATGCAGCCAAAGAGTATGAGCTTGTGCTTTGTTTAAAACGGATTAACGACATAAAAAATATGAATACCAACATGAAAACGACAATTATGAGTATAGTTTTTAATAAATTCCAGAATTTATCTTCTTTTGTTTCTCCATAAAAGCAAATATGAGCAATACTAATGGGTTTTACTATATACAAAAAACTATACAACAAACTACTACTAACCTCCATATCTTCATCATTTGGTTTTTTATCAAAGGAGCAGATTATTTCTTGAATATTACCATTGTGCTCTCTGTAAAATGTCATAAAGTCTGGGTCTTCTTTTTTATTCTGAATTAGACCATATGAAAAAAAAGTTCCTATTAAGAATATCATAGCAAGTATAGTGAACGTTGAGTTAGTAATACCCACTAATAAAAATATAACAGCATATCCTAGAAATAACCAAAGTAAAGCAATATCAATTTTAGATAAATTTTTAAAGAACTCTTTATAAAAACTGTTGTCAGCTTTAGGATGTAGTTTGATAGCATCATTAAAAACATTTATAAGAATCGCATATTGATAAAATTTTGGTACAAACGAGTATGAAAGAAGTAGAATGATTATGAATGAGAGGAAATACATGAAAATCTGCATGATGTGTATTTTTTGTTCATCTTTGCTGTCTTTGATGACGGCGGTTTCAGTTTCATCATCTGCATTGACGAGGTCACATTCAATATACATATTGTCGTCGTTGATATTTTCATTACCTTCTTTGATTTTGTTACCGAAGATGCTTCCGATAAATGTTTCTTGTGTATTGGTATTGGTTTGTGATAATTGTTGTGGGTTATTAATATTTTGGGAGGGTGGGTCATCTTTGAGTGAAACGATGGAAGCTTGGTATGGTGCGGAGGTAGTGAATAGATTGGTTTTATGAGTGAGAGTAGATAAGAAATCTTTGGTAGCAGAGTTGACGGGTATTGTTTTCATAAATACGAATACATGATCGTAGTCACTTTCGTAATAGATAACTTTTTCCTGATTTTTGATGATTTTATTCATATTAAATTTGACTGGTTCGTCCTGATTATTTTCATTATCAATGGATTGTATGAGATTGTCTAAATTGTTTGGTTCATTGTCCTGAAATTCAAGTAGATAGCATGTAAATATTTTTTGATTAACTGCGGTTTTAGGACGATGTTCAATGACAAGTTCTCCAACAATGGATTTATTATTATCGGAGAAATTTGTAATATTGTTATGTAATAATCCGTAAAGATAAATGTGTCTGGCGGTGAAGTGTGAAGGTAGGAGTGGTTCATATATGAGATTATGTTTTGTATTTGTTAAATTGATTTGATAATATGTACTAGATTCGGTGATAAGTTCTCCTTCGGGTTCTATAGGTTGGTTATTTTTGCGGTTAGAATTGACAATACCATAAAATTTTTTTTCAATATGTCTTTGTGTGATTTCATTTATTGGGTATTTTAATTCTAATTTTTGTTTAATTGTTTGCATTTCATTTGGATAGAAGAAAGACATGATAATATACTATATTATTATAGTATATTTTATAATAGTATGTTAAATGTCTAAAGTACTGGTAAATAATGGGGACTATCATTATTGTAAATGGTGGCTTGGAAGGTGTCATTATATCCTTCTACATAAACAACATCTCCGTTATATATTTCATCACAGCCATATTCGCCGGAGCAGTTTTTACCGTTGACGCTAATAGGTAGTCGTGTATTTAGATTACCTGATCCGGATATAGTATAATATTGCCATTTATCTCTTCCGGACATGGTTCTTTTTCCCATTAAAGGGAGTATGAGGTCGCTGTTGTCGTTTGTTCTGTTTAAAATGCCGATTTGTTGATAAGAGCTGGATATTGCTCTAGTTTCAATGTTGATAGGTATACCGCGTATATCACTGGAGTCAGTAGGGTGTATATGTGCGTTTTGTTTTAAGGGTGGTCTATAAGGGTCATTAAAGATGTCTTGTTTGGAGGAGATGGGCATAAGGATGGGTGGTTGTGGAACAGTAGTTTCGTGTCTAAAGTAATTATGTTGAGTTGGTTTATTAGATAGATAAAAGAAATAGAGAACACCGATTAATAATAGAATGATGAAAATGAGAGTGATGTTTTCAATACAGACAACGCCGGGAATACATTTTTTTGCCATATATATTTAATAAACATTTATTTTACGTCTTTTGGGGTTCTAGCATTGGGCATAGCGTCAACTTCATCAAAATGTTTTAATGCTTGTGGTATTTTATTTCGTTTATTATCTTTATTTGATAGGATATCAGGTATTGTTTCTGTGAATGTTTTATCGGTTTTCTTTTTCTGTCTAGTGAGAACGACTTTTCTCAATCGGATGCATGTATAGCAGTTATCTCTGATGAATTTAGGATAGTGTATTAAATGGAAGCCGATGAAGGGTGCGATAGCGTCATTGGTGTCTTTAATGGATTCCCAAATACTTTTTTCAGTGGGGTATAGGTTGATACCTAGAAAGAATACGAGGAACCATAACACAAGGCGTATGGGTAAATATAATATTTGTCCAATGATAGTTAAAATGTAGAAGGGGAAACAGAAGAAAATATTAGACAAGAATTTGACTCCGCATTGTAGATAAGAATCTAAAAATATGCCGAAGTGGTATACGAGTGCCGAGACACTACTAAAGCCTAGTCCGATGGCGTGTCCTAAAGCAATGAATTCTTCTATGATACCTGTGAATAGACTATCAAATGCGGCGGACATATTGGAGAACCGGGTGTGACTTTTGTTCATAAAACAGATGATACGTTGGAAGTCTTTGATCATGCTATCAATTCCATTAGTGACTTCTTTGATGGGATCTTCAACCGCAGTTTTCATGAATTTTTTCAAGGGTGTTTCAATCTTTTTAGGTAAGCTTTGAAATTCTCTATTAATGTTGTTGATAGGGGCATTGAGTTTATTTGGTATACTTTGTTTAATTCTTTCAAATGCTTTTTTTACTTCATCTAACATATTTATTATTATTAACATAATAATAGATAAAAAAATGTTTATATAACGTTATTGGGTTTCTGGGCTCTTGGTAGAGCGCTGACTTCATTGAAGTGACGTTGTCCTTTTTCAATGTTGTACATGGCTTGTTTTTCGTCTCTACCGTCAATTATATCGGGTACTTTATTATTAACAGTATCAATAAGTACTTTTCTTTGTCTATTAACGACGGCTTTTCGTAGTCGGATACAGACGTAACAGTCTTCTCGTATAGATTTCGGGAAATGGATTAGATGAAATCCGAAGATACTAAAAAAGAAGGCGTTTCCGTTTTCTATGGCTTTCCAAATGTCTTTTTCAATGTAGTATAAATCAATTCCTAAAAAGAATTTAGATATCCATAAAACGAGTATGATAGGGAGATACAATAATTTACCAATGATATCTAATAAATAGAAAATGATGCATTTGGGGAAGTTGACTAAAAATTTGAGTCCGCATTGCAAATAAGTATCTAATAATAAGAAGGATCTATCAACTAATGTACTTGTTTCTTTAAAAACGATTCCGGCAGCTTTTCCATATAATCCGAGTTGTTCACCGATTCCTATGAATATGGAGTCAATACCTGCGAATATATTGTCAATTCGGTTTGGGAACGTATTAAACATACAGATGATCCGATTAAAGTCTTGAATCATGACATCAATTCCTTTCAAAGGGAGCATAATGGATTTTTCCATAGCCATCAGGGCTTTTTCAAGCCCCCCTTTAATATTATTCATGATTCCATTTAATCTATTTGGGATTGCGGAAAGACTTCTGGCTATTTTATTGATCTCGTTTGTGATTTGGTTACCAATAGAGTTGAAACTTCTTTTTAAATTACTTATACCTCTATTGATATCTCGCACCTTTCGTTGTAAATCCCTAATTTTCCTTATATATTTCTCTACCATTTGCTATTACTTTCTATATAATGACAAATAATTTTATTATATAGACTTTATTTAAGTGGATTTATATTGTTCAAATTTCTCAATGAAGTTCTCGGCTTTTGTTAAAAGAGGGTCAATCTCTTTCATATTTTTTAAAATGTTTTCTTGAATAGATTGGAATTCGGTGAAATCACTCTTTAGTTTTTCATATGTTTCTTGTTTCTTTTTAATTTGATCATCATCGGAAGCATCAGTAGCGGAAGATTCTTCATTAGCAATATTTTCCGCATCAGATACTATGTCTTTAATGGCATCTTCATCTATTTTTTCAGAATCTTCGGCCTCATCTTCAAATCCTTCTTTGTGTTTTTTATTTTCCATAGTTTCGCGACTAGACAATACATATCTGAAAGCATATGTAAATAGAATCGCAGTTAACAAAATGACAATCATATTTTTGCTAAAAAAGCTGGATAAGAATCCAATAATAACAAAAATAATAATGGAATTATAGTCTTTTTTGTTGGCGAATGTTAGAATGTTGATGATGGCAATAGCAGCGAGTAGATACAATACATATTTATTTTGCATAAGAGAGGTAGGTGTTATTTTTTTGAGTTTTTTTGAAAGAGATGCAATGAATTTTTTCATTTGTTATATACTATAAAGTGAAAAAATTTTACAACGATTAATCTTCGCTATCGTTACTATCTGAATTTTCGTAATACAGGGGGACATCTCCACCGTATATTTCTAATATTTCTTTTACAACTTCTTCTCTTTGTATATCGGATTGTTCAAACTCAATACTAGAAATACTAGATGATCGTTTTCCCTTAAATTTGTTTAAAAAGTCTTCTAAACCATTTATTTCATTTTTTCTATCATGTTGATCTAAATCGCCAGTAACGACTAATCTACTATTTTCACCTAAACGCGTACAAAGCATTTTCATTTGAGATATAGTGGAATTTTGCATTTCATCTGCAACAATCCAACAATTTTTAAATGTTCTTCCTCTCATATAGCCTAAAGGTGCGATTTCAATGATTTTTTCTTCAAGTAATGCAGTGACTTCTTTTGGTGAAATGAAATTATATAAAACATCGTATATAGGTCTGACCCATGGCGCCATCTTTTCTTCAAGTGTACCTGGAAGATATCCGAGATCTTCGTCCACAGACACCGATGGTCGTGTGAAAATTAATTTCTCACAATTTCCTGTTAAAAAGTTTTTAACACCGATTTCAGTGGCGAATAATGTCTTACCCGTACCCGCTGGTCCAGTCGCAACAACAATCTTTTTAGATTTTTGGTTTAACAAATTATGATACCCTTTTTGAGAATTATTTCTAGGTGTAGTAAATTTATCATCAAAAGATTTTTTTTCTTTACTAGAAAGGTACTGCATCATTGTATACGATTTATTTAATAACGATTCTTCTTGTCTTCTTTCATTTTCATATTCAGCTAATAAATCCTTTTCTTGCTGCTTTCTTGATCTACGTGTTTTCTTTTTTGTTTCAAAAAGTACGTTTCCAAGTTCTGCATCTTGAAACTTTTTCATCTACCTAAACTTTACAATAGGGTCGCAAAATATTTTATGAATAATTAATGATTGTTACCTAAAAATATACAAATAAAAAAAGTATAACATGATACATGCTTTGTAAAAAAATATGTGTATATTATCAACGTTCTCAAAAAATGAATCGGAATTTTAATACTGGAATAGAAATTTCTATATGTAATAGAGAACTTTGTTAAAAAAAAGGAACAAATTTTGTCCCATTTTAGATATCCAGTTGTGTTTGTAGACTTCGTTATATACCATTTCGTTCTTCCCAATTGGTCCGAGCTTTTATAAATCCTTTTGCACCTGGCTTGTAATAAATGACTGGATGGTATTTATAGTAGCTTTTCAAAGCATGAACTACCTGATTAAAACAAGTTATAGCGTGTTGTACAGAATACATTTCCATACTGTTATAAATTCCAATTTCTTTTAATCTACATTGTTGTTCTTTTTGTGCTTTTTCAAGAAGTTCATTCGTTAGTGGGGTAGTAGGATCGGTTTTTATGTTTCCCAACAAATAATAGTATCCATTTTTGTTAACACTTTCCATATATCTAATTATACCATTAATTTCAAGCGGAAGTGCGACTATTTCGGGAATAGGTTCATTACATACAAATTCGTATAATGTGTATAAAGAAGGTTCTTGGTTCTCAAGTTCTTCTGGAATTTCTGGTAATTCTATGTTACAATTCATTGCTGTATTATGGTTTATTTAATTAGATAAAAACGAGTCTAATCAATTTTACTACTTTAATAGATTTTTGTGACCTATTAGAGAACCTTGTCAGAAAAACACCGATTTTTGTATACATTCATGTCAAAGTTCTCAAAAGTGAATCATAATTTTTATACTAGAATAGATTTTTGTATATGTAATAGAGAACTTTGTTAAAAAGGGAACAACTATTGTACATATTCATGTCAAAGTTCTCAAAGGTTGAACAGAATTTTAATACTAGAATAGAATTTTGTATATATAATAGAGAACTTTGTTAAAAAAGCACCGAGTTTTATATACATTTTGTGTCAAAGTTCTCAAAAGTGAATCAGAATTTTTATACTAGAATAGATTTTTATATATGTAATAGAGAACTTTGTTAAAAAAAGCACCGATTTTTGTATACATTCATGTCAAAGTTCTCAAAGGTGAATCATAATTTTAATACTAGAATAGAAATTTCTATATGTAATAGAGAACTTTGTTAAAAAAAAGCACCGAGTTTTATATACATTCATGTCAAAGTTCTCAAAGGTTGAACAGAATTTTAATACTAGAATAGAATTTTGTATATGTAATAGAGAACTTTGTTAAAAAAGCACCGAGTTTTATATGCATTTTGTGTCAAAGTTCTCAAAAGTGAATCAGAATTTTTATACTAGAATAGATTTTTATATATGTAATAGAGAACTTTTAGTTAGAAGGAGGGAAAAGTTATTTCACAAATAAAAAGTATAAATCAATAGACGTAATTACTAATTATATGGAGAACATTGACAAGATAGTTTACATAAATTTGGAAAAAAGAGAGGATCGCAGAAAAGAGATAGAAAATGAGTTACACAATTATAATATAGACGGGGAGAGGTTTGAAGGTATATATGAAAAACCGCCACATGGAATTCTAGGATGTTTAAAATCCCATTTGTCAGTATTGAAAATGGCAAAAGACAAAGACTATAAGAATGTTTTAATATTTGAAGATGACTTTTATTTTGTAGAAGAGGAGAACTTGGTAAAGAAAAACATGAAATTATTGTTTAAAAAGAAGCCGGAGTTTGATGTATGTTTTTTATCTTATCATTTGCATGAAGGAGTTGTAGATAGAGATGATCCATTTTTGACAAAAGTGATATTTTCAACGACAGCATCAGGATATATTGTGAACAATCATTATTATGGTGTTTTGATAGATTTGTATGAGGATGCAGTAGTGAAATTGGAGAACACGATGGAACATTGGAATTATGCGAATGACCAAGTATGGAAAGAATTACAAAGAAAAGATAATTGGTATTGTTTTACAAAGAGATTAGGAAAGCAACGTGACGGGTTTAGTGATAATTCCAATGCAGAAGTGGAAATGGAATGTTAAATACATGAATATAAAGATATATTATATGTGTGTATATGGAGAACAATGTATTTGAAGAGAAATATACGAGGTATATAGAACCGATATATGGAGAGAAGAGGGTTGTAGAAGAGGATAATAGAATGATGCCGGTATATTTAGAGGATCATGATTATGCAATAGATATAGGTGATAGAGTAGATTTGACGAAGCATGAAGTATATAGTGTAGATCCGGAGGGGTGTGAAGATGCGGATGATGCATTTAGTATTTATTCAAATTATAATAACACAAGATTGTATTTGGAAATACATATAGCGGATCCGACGGAATATATAAGTTTAAAATCAGATTTATGGAAGAATATAGTGGAAAGGGCGACGACGAAGTATCCTTCAAATAGACGTCCGATACATATGATCCCGGATAGAATATTGAGTTTAACGAGTCTTATGGGGGATAATGAAATAAAGAAAGCGATAACAGTAGTGACAGAAATAGATAAGCATACTTATGAACCGGTAGGAGATGTGCAATTATTGTTTAGTAAGATTTTAGTAAAAACGGAGAATGCGTATTCGTATAAAGTAGCGTCGGAATGTATAGATGAAGTGGATGCGTTTAATTTAGGTTTAAAAATAAGTAAACGAATGCAGGAGAATAGAGGACGTAATACAAAAGGAGTGAAATTGAATGATTTGTCGCCGGGTTATGTGAAATATAATGAGGAGGGTGTAGCGTATTTGTACCGAGATACGGAGGAAGAGAAGCGTATGAAACAGATGATAGCGGAGTTTGCGATTTTTGCGAATTCATTTGTAGGTGAGTATTTGAAACGTACGTTAAATCTAGGTATTTTCAGAACATGTGAAGCGAAGGATTGGTTGAGTAAAGCAGATGAGAATATAACGGGGGAGGAGATGATACAGCAAATAATAACGAATGGAATAACGGCAGATTATTTGTCAAAGGTGAGTTCACATGATTTGGTAGGGATGCCGGAGTATTGTCATTTTACGTCGCCGATAAGACGATTGGCGGATTGTGTTTGTCATTATTTATTAAAGTATATATATTTTAAAAATAAACGAATGGAAATAGATCGTGTGATGCCGTTTACGGAGACAGAGTTGCATGTATTATCGGAGAAGTGTTTGACAGTTACTAGAAGAGATAAAAAGAATCAATATTTGGATATAAAATTCCGATTATTACAGGTGATGAGTAATATGATATATGATACAGGTGAAGTGTTGTTGGAATATTATATAACGGGTTATAGTGGATTATTTTTGAATGTAATAATATGCAAAATAAATGATTACAATGTACACATGTCTTATACGTTGCGTGTTCGTGATTATTGTAAAGAAATAGATCCAGAAAAACACGATTGGATAATTTGTAGGAAAGTGAATTGTTTTGAGAAATACGATGGAGGTTGTATACCAGAATTGGATAATATGTTACTGTAATGGAGTGAATCGTATAATAAAAAAATATATATGATGTAATAATTATATTTTATAAAGTAGATAAAATCTAAACACTATATTATTTAGGAAGGATATGTCCGATACTAATGTAATTGAACCTTTGTTGAAACCAGACGAGAATAGGTATGTAATGTTTCCAATTCAATGCAATGATGTGTGGGAGATGTATAAACGTCAAGTGGATTGTTTTTGGAGGGCGGAAGAAGTGGATTTATCAAAAGATTTGACAGATTGGAAGACGTTAAATGGAGACGAACAAAAATTTATAAAGATGGTGTTGGCGTTTTTTGCGGCTTCGGATGGTGTTGTATTGGAGAATTTGGCAGTTCGTTTTATGGGAGATGTACAATTATCAGAAGCGAGAGCGTTTTATGGGTTTCAGGTTGCAATGGAGAATATACATTCGGAGATGTACAGTATATTAATAGATACATATATCCAAGATAGTACAGAAAAACAAACATTATTTGAAGCAACGCAGAATTTTCCTTGTATAACGAAGAAAGCAGATTGGGCGAAGAAATGGTTGAATGATAATCGTAGTAGTTTTGGTGCAAGATTAGTAGCATTTGCTGCGATTGAAGGGATATTTTTTTCGGCGTCTTTTGCATCTATTTATTGGATTAAAAAACGAGGATTGATGCCGGGTTTGACTTTATCAAATGAGTTTATATCAAGAGATGAAGCGCTTCATACGGAGTTTGCTGTATTATTATATTCCAAATTAAAAAAGAAATTAAATAAGAAGAGAATTTACGAGATAATACAAGAAGCAGTAGAAATAGAGAAGGAGTTTATTTGTGACGCAATTCCATGTAGAATGATAGGTATGAATGCAAAACTAATGAAACAGTATATTGAGTTTGTAGCAGACAGACTCGTTGTTCAATTAGGATACGACAAAATATACAATTCAACAAATCCATTTGACTTTATGGAATTAATCAGTGTGGAATCAAAAGTGAACTTTTTTGAAAGAACGAATGCAGAATATGCATTGGCAAATAAAACAGTAGATGCTGATGTGTTTGATTTCAATACGGAGTTTTAAGTAATTTAATTATTATCATTATAATTAAATTATTTGTTATTATTTGTTATAAATGGTTAGTGTACGCGCACTGGAATCGGTTGCTCCTACGTATTTGGGCATCCAAAAATAAGGCAATATATGTCCTAATCCTGGATAATAAGATTCAAAAAGGTGTCTATAATAGAACTGTTCAGCAGTAGTAGGCATATTATGTTGATGCAAGTTTTGCATTTCGGATACAAGTTCACATAATTCTGTATAATGAATTGTAGATCCTGTATAATTAACTTTTTCACATATCGTATTTACATATTCGGAAGCATGTGCATCAATAATTTCATATAATGAACGTCTTAATTGCGAAACCCCATCACTGAATGCCTCTTTTTTCCTCTTTATAATAGAATCCGGCAATAATGGTTTATTTTCATGATTCAAATAATTGTCTTTGTCAAATGCGTTTCGCAATAAATATTTTTCAGGGCACGAGTTAGACGTATTATTTGTTTTTAATGATTGGGAACGTATTTCTAATGGGATTGATAAATAATATTGTACCCATTCACGATCAAGAAAAGGCGTTCTAGGTTCAAGACCATGAGACGAAATACACTTATCAGAACGCAATACATCAAATGTGTATATATTTTTAAGCAAAGATTTACATTCTTTATCAAATTCAAACATATCCGGCGCATAATTCATATACAAATAACCACCACACAATTCATCCGATCCATCACCATTAAAAATGACCTTTGCATTACTATGTTCAGAAATATACTTACCGACTAACCAATTACCAATACTAGCACGCACGGTAGTCGTATCATAACTTTCAATATCATAAATAACATCGGGTATTGCATTTATAAAATCGGATTCAGTAAGAGCGATTTCAGTATGATTTGTACCCAAATAAGAAGCAACTATTTTAGCATATTTTAAATCTTCAGATCCTTCTATGCCAATACTATATGTTTCTAATTTCCCAAGATTATTTTCTTGATAGTAGGAGTTTACAAGGGCAGTAATTAAACTACTATCAAGACCGCCAGATAATAAACACGCGATTCCCCTATCTGTAGTCTTGCATCTTTTATATACCGCGTTTTTAAGATAGTTTTGTATATTCATATAAATATTAGCAATATTAAAGGTAGTTGACAAGACTGTAGAAACATTGGACAACGAAAAACTGGTCTGATGAAATGAGACATTATTCCGAGAAACCGTCCAAACAGGATTTAATAGGTCTGTCATCTCAAATTCAGAAAAACTTCCGGGCTTACATTGATCTACATTATATACGTATTTGATTAATTTTCTATCATTTTTTTCCTTTTCGTGTTGATATATATCATTAATTGCTTTTAGCTCACTTGCAATAACAATTTTATATTTACATTTACTCGTATTATTGATAGTACTATTTGTTGGTTTCATGATATACAAAGGACGAATACCATATGGATCTCTTGCAATATACATTTTAGATGTTTCGGAAGTGATCCGGTAATCTAATAAACAAAAGGCAAATACACCATCTAACATTTGTAGAGTATGCTCAATACCATATTTTAGATATAAATGAATAATAACCTCACAGTCAGAATCTGAAAACGGTACAACATCATCTAGATATTTGTACAATTGTTTATAATTATATATTTCACCATTACAAATAAGTGCAATATCACTATAAGTAAGTGGTTGATCAGATTGGTTATTAAGTCCATTAATTGACAGTCGGTGGAACCCAAATTTAGTATTAATCATTACATTTTTATAATATGAATTATCGGGTCCTCTTTTACGCCCCTTTTGAAAGGCTTGTACATGGAGGTCATCGTCAGTTGTATTTATAGTATTGTTTAAAATACAAAAAATCCCGCACATAATTATTTATTGGAAAACACTTTATACTATTTATATTTTGAATAATTACATGAATAATATGAATAATATAAAATAAAATATAGTTGATATATATATAATGTTTCACAAATATAACCAAATACCAAACAAAGATAACTTTTTTAAACCACAAAATAAAGTAGCTATAAATAATTTTAGAAATATGAATAAAATAGAACCTTTTTCATGTAAAAATAATTGTGAAGGTTATAAAATGAAAGAAAACGCGGAAAATGTGGTTATAACAGAGAACCCAGACACGAATTCAAATAATTTTATGATTTTGAATTTGATAAATGGAGTAGACGAGGAAAGCAACAAAGACGAAGAAAATGGCACAGAGGAAAAAAAAGTAATAGTAGTTCCAATGAAAATGGATACGCTATCAACAGTTTTTGTAAGTTCTATATCCATTATAGCATTATATGGAGTATATAAAGCAATAACGAGATCAAAATAATAGAATAAACTATATTTCTATTATTTTGAATGTAAACAGAATGAATTATTTAAGCTTTTTGCTGGAAAACAAAGGAACAAGAATTTTATTATAGGTGACGTATAAAACATAGATGAAAATTAATGACATTAATAATAGATTGATAATTTTCATGAAATTACAATAAATGCTTTCATCGTCAGCATCACAACGTATAGTCGTACCAATGAAACTAAAGAATCCTAGACCATCTGGAATAGTTGTTTTTTTGCTCATTATATAAGATGTTTATATTTTATTTAATGATTTAAAGTTTAAAACGTTTGAAAAGTTCTAGGGCGACTAAACCACCGAAGATTTGTGCAACACAATAAGGTATAAGATCGTCAATTGCCATTTTACCGGCAGATGCCATAGCGATTGACACTGCAGGATTGATGTGCCCTCCAGAAATAGGGCCAGTAAGAAGTATAACAAGTGCTAAAGCAGCACCAATGGCTAAAGGATTGCCAGTTACAAGAATAATGTAAACAAAGAAAGCAGTACCTAGAAATTCAGCTAAATAATTATTCATTATAGAATATAAATATAGAAAAAAATGGATTATTTATTTTTTCTAGGCGCGACAGCTCCACCAGAACGAGCTCTTTGTAAAGCTCTATCTCTAACATTTGTATCATTACTGTTTGTAAATGATATGGTACCACCAGTTAAATTTAAAGAACTGCCCACAGAAGCAGCCTTTCTTCTAGCAGTAACGGAAGAAGCATCTTTATCAAATGACCATCCCTTTTCCGTTTTTTGTGAAGATGTATAATTAGTAAACAACATTCTACTTTTATATGTCTTTCTTCCTAAAGAAAATGAACTTTCGTTACTACTTGTACTATCTTTAAGTGGCATAGATTTAACACCGGTTAATTCATTATTGTTAATATTTTTGGGTTTACATATTAAACCGCTATCAGTAGAAGTATCTGTACTAATTGTAAATGTACCACCTTGTCCAGGATTAGCAAAACTATCTTCAAACCCACCAGAAGCAAGCGTAAATAACGTATTTCCAGTTACTAAACCGGGTGTAAATGTTCCTACAAATGTTCTATTATCTCCAGAATCATTTGTCATTTCCGATAACGTACCATTATTTACTGTTATTTGAGTAAGACTATTAAAATTAGTCACCTCCTCTGAAAATGTAATTGTAATAGTAGCTGTTTGACCACTGCTAATTTTTTGCAAATCAGATGTAAATGTACCTGTCGGAGCCAATGTATCAACTGCGTAACTAGATGTGGATGCACCCGAACCAAGATTATTAGCAGTGTCGGTGTATGAATTTTCAGTAATTGTTAATGTACCAACACCAATTTCAGTATCAGTATCAGGAGTAAATACACCCGAGTATTCTGTAGTGGAATCTTGTGTTACACTGACGGATCCTCCTGAAGCGTCAATATCTGTCGCATCAAATCCAGTAACTTCTTCACTAAATACAATTGAAAAGTTAGCTGTTTCTCCGATTTTTAATGTATTTTTATCAATTGAGAATGAAGTAACAGAGGGAGTAGTCGTATCTACGTTAAGATTACTGCTTCCATTTACAACAACATTTGAGGATGCAATAGATACAGTAACTACAACCGAACCTTGTTCAAAAGAAACACTAATTCTATTTGGATCTATTGACAATTCGGTAGAGTATTCTGCGGTTAACTCACTTGCAATAGTGTCTTGTGTAGCTTGATCAACGTCAGATAAATTTTTGTTCGTAATCGTATAAGCAATGGTAGTGTCAACGCCGGTACTTGGGTTATTTGTAATAACAGGTGCGTCAACAATAGCATCCGAAACATTATTTGTAATAATATTCGTCGTATCACTTGCCGAAGCAATACTAGATAGATTCGTCATTGCAGCAGCGGATGTGATAGCTTGATTACCAGCTAAATCAGTATAATCAGTTCCAATTGATAAAACGGCAAGATTGGATTCATTTGAGAAATTAGAATTAGGTGTAAATACAGTTTGCCATGTAATATTATCACTGTTCTCCAAGTCAGTTATTGAACCACTTTGAACAGTAATATCACTTGTAGTAAAGTTATAAACGGCTTCTGTAAATGTAATGGTGGCAGTAGATGTTTCACTTAAACTGATGAGTGATGGATCCATTACAATAGATCGCACACTAGGAGCTGTTAAATCTATTGTTACCGTAGTAAGGTCGCTTACCGTAGTAACACCGCTGCCGGCATTTCCTGTTAGATCATTATAATTTGTAATAGTAAATCCAACTTGACCGTCTGTGTCACTACTGTCTACAGTATAACTTGCTGTATACGTTTGATTACTTCCTGATATATTTACAGAATTTGTTACTGAAACTCCACCACTAGTGAAGGAAACAGTAGGTGTAGTAATTATTTCACTACCAGATATATCAACTGATACTACATCTCCGGATTTTGCCACTGAATTACTATTACTATTATTAGATGCAATGGATACTGCAGACAACACTGGTAATGTATTATCTATAGTAACGGTTGATCCAGATGTTAACGAAGTGACTTGTGTGCCGGAATTACCCACTGTATCTGTAAAATTAGTTATAATAAACGCAACGGAACCATCTTCGTCACTGCTATCTACTGTGAATGTAGCTGTATATTCACTACCACTACCTCCAATAGAAACAGTACCATTAACAGAAGAAGAATTACTAGTAAAAGTGACCGTTGGTTGTGTAATGTTCTCACTGGCGACAATAGTTAATGTAATTGTATCTCCCGATTTGGCAAGTGTAGAAGTAGAATTGTTAGATGCGATTGTAACAGTATCCAATGTGGGTGCAAGTTTATCAACGGTTACAGAAGAACCATTTGTAACAGATGTTACGTTAGATGCAGTATTTCCAGCCGTATCTGTGATATCAGAAATAACGAAATTCAAATCACCATCTGTATCACCCGAGTTTACGCCGATTGTAGCAGTATAATTTTGTCCAGAACCACTAATGGTTGGAGTACCCGTTAAGGCAACGTTACTATTTGTAGTATTAAATGAAACAGTAGGGGTGTTAATATTTTCGTCGGATGTAATTGTAAGTGTGATTGTTTCTCCAGCCTTTGCTAGACTTTGATCATTAGAATTATTTGTATATAATGTTACGGCGGTTAGGGAAGGTGATTGTGTATCAACAGTAACGGATGAACTATTTGTTGTGGCTGTAGCAGTATTTCCTGAATTACCATTGGAATCTTCAAATCCGTTTATAGTAAACCCGACTGTACCATTACCGTCTGAACCGTTAACAACATAAGTAGCAGTATATTCTGTGTTTGTACCACTGCTGGGTGATACTGTTACAGAGCCATTAATACCACTGCCATTGCTTGTAAAAGTTACAGTAGGTGGTGTGACTGCTTCATCAGCAGTTAATGATAATGTAACGGTATCTCCAGATTTGGCAAGAGATGTATTACTATTATTAGATGCAATTGTAATTGTTGTAAAAGAGGGTGCGGAAGCATCATTTAAGTTTACAAAATTAGAGTGACCGGTAGTGAGTGCTTCGTTACCAGCAGTATCAAATACTTGTCCGCTTACGGGAGTGATACTGATTCTTTCGCTACCGTTTGGAGTGCCGGAAATAGTAAACCCAAACATGTATTTTGAGAATTCTGTAATAGTAGTTATACTACCGGGCGTAGTACTTGAAAGGGTTGCAGTGCCTCCTCCAGAGTTATCTATAGCTAATACAAAGTCAGATACTTCAAGTGCTCCACTTCCAGTAGATGTATTGAATATATTTTCATCAAAGGTGATTGTAATAAAATTATTGTTTGAATTTACGGTAGTTGCTGTAATGGATGGTACTTGTTTATCTACTGTAATTGTGGATTCGCTTGCTGATGCAGTAACTGCACTTGGAGGATTATTACCAGCAATATCTGTATAGGAAGTGATGCTATAACCGATACCACCGTCTGTATTGGAATTTTGGACAGTGTAGAGTGCTCTATATTGTGTATCAGAGTCTTTTATAACCGTTCCACTAGAAGCGGATTGGTCACCGCTTGTAAATGACACAGTGGGTTCTGTAATAGCTTCAGCAGCAACCATTGTGAGTGTAATTAGATCTCCTTCTTTTGCTAAAGTACTTGTACTATTACTGGAAGATAAAGTGAGTGAACTGAATGTAGGTCCCGTTAAATCAATTTCAACATAACTATTATCTGTAGTAGTTGTGACAGAACTGCCGGAATTGCCCGGAATGTCGGTGAAATTACTGATAGTAAATCCTACATCACCTTCTGCATGATTTGATGCGACCGTGAAATTCGCGGAATAAGATTGTCTAGTATCTCCTTGTGTCATAGTGACAGTGGAATGATTAGAAGTGTTTCCATTACTTGAAAATGCAATAGTGGGTGTAGTAATAATTTCACTAGACGAGATATCAATTGTTACCGTATCGCCTTGTTTGGCAAGAAGTTTTCCATTATCAACACGTTGGTTTTCATTACTAGACGATAATACGACATTAGATAATGTAGGCAATGTTTTATCAACTGTAATTTGTGAGACTGTGGAATTTGTCAAGGTGGTAACATCTACACCGGTATTGTTATCGTCATCAGTATAATTACTAATAGTAAATGTAATTACGCCTTCACTATCACTTGCATTAACTGTATATTGCGCAGTATAAGATGGACCTGGATTACTTCCTGTATATGTTACAGAACCATTAATAGCATCGCCGTTAGACAAGAAAACTACAGTGGGTTGTGTTACATTTTCGTTATCAGTTGTTTGCATAGTTAGTGTGATAACATCTCCAACCTTTGTTTTAATATCACTGTTATCAGTATTCAAACTTTCTACGTTTGATGTGCTAATACTTACCGTTGAGAATGTAGGTTTTAATGAATCTATTACAGAAACTTGGTTATTTGTTTGGGTAGTAGATGCAGCATTACCAGCTTTATCAAAAATAGAGTTAGATACGGGTGTTATCGTGATTACCTCTGTTCCGTCGGGACTTCCCGTTAATGGCACACCTAATAACCATGTTGTATTATTTCCACTAACAGTTACGGAAGATGGATTAGACGAAGTTAACGATGCAGTTCCACTTTCTGTACCGGATGTAATACTCAATGAAAAATCAGTAGTTTCTAGGTCGCCACTGCCATTTTCGGTTGAATATACATTTTCATCAAATACAATTGTTATGGTTTGATTATTCGCACTGATAGAAGAACTCATGATAGTAGACGAAGAAGTATCAATAACAATAGTAGATGTTCCAGCAAGTGATGTAGATAGATTTGTTGCAGGCAGATTTAAAGATGTATCATTTCCATAACTATCCTTTATGGTAGCTCCATCAAGATCAAGTGAATTAATGTCTTTGTAATTTAAAGCAGATTCATTGTGTCCAGCTTGAATTGTATACGTAAAGGATAGAGTGCTTGTCCCGGTACCTGATGTATAGTTCGCACTGACGTCTGTTCCTCCTACATCTAATGTTAATTTTGGAGTACCATTATCCGTATTGACCACGACAGATTCTCTTAAATTCAATTGAATAGATACATCCTCTCCAGCTTTATAACTATCATCTGAAGTACTTGACGTTACACTAGTAATAACAGGAGCATAAGTATCAATAACAAAATTATTTGTAGTGGCAGAAATACCAGTATTTCCAGCAACATCCGTATAAGTAGTTCCCAATGTTAATATATTTGTAGTATCTTCTATGTTTTCAGAAGGCGTATAGGTTCCGGTCCATGTAATATCATCACTCGTGGACATAGTAGATAGAGAACCATTTACAACGGTTATGTCATCATCACTG